>Ga0105356_10006987_pt1 | contig 10443 bp, 9 predicted proteins | sample GOMGulsemesocosm_3_FD_83502 | JGI IMG/M metagenome (GOLD analysis project Ga0105356, IMG submission 83502) | Methane-oxidizing microbial communities from mesocosms in the Gulf of Mexico - GOM9D Gulf of Mexico | ecosystem: Environmental > Aquatic > Marine > Cold seeps | place: Gulf of Mexico...
CTTGACCCACAGACGCAAGGGTTCACTCCTAACCCATTAGGTGTGCTGTGGCGATACGCGATTGACCTGCAAAACAACAATGTCACAGAACAGGCTCTTGGCGACCTGCACATCGAACTACCACGGATCAACGAGTTATACACCGGGCGGGAGAATCGATATCTGTACGCCGCAGAGCAGCCGACCGCTGAAGAATTTCGCGGCATCGTTCGCTATGATTTAAAACTAGGACTTACTCAACACCTGCTTGTTAACGAAGGCGATCAAAACAGCGAACCGGTTTTTGTCCCGCGCAGCGGCGGCGTAAGCGAAGACGATGGCTGGTTACTTGTCTGTGTATATAAAAAAGTATCCGATACCAGTGAAGTACAAATTCTAGATGCTAAAAATATTTCCGCCCCGCCACTTGCAACCGTTTCCTTTGGTCGACGAATTCCCGCAGGTTTTCATGGTGCTTGGATACCGGCTGACTAGATCCAAGTCACTCAATACACCTATTAAGCAACTTTGTCGCGAGCGAAAAAGGCAGAACTGATAGATAGGGGAAAGTTGCCGAGCGTTGACGCAATACCATAGATTTTTCACTCAAAATAAAACAGCCTTCACTATTTTATGTGGGTCTATCGCGTGCTTGCTAGAGTTTTGCGTGCGCTGAAAAGACAAAGAAGGATAGACTGATAAATGCCTGTGGGCTTTTGTTACTTGGGGGCGCCTTTGGCGGCCCAAAACACATTCGCCTTTGTCGAACGGTTTACCCTCGATTCCCTTCGAGAGCTAGATATAAAAAAGGCCCACCCTTTTGGGGTGAGCCTGTTTTGTATGGCGCGCCCGGAAGGATTCGAACCTTCGACCACTCGGTTCGTAATAGCGACTAGTCAGATAAATAACATTTAAATTCAACATGTTAAAATTCCCCGCCCTCGCCCTTAACTTGTTGAACCCCGTAGAGTATCGCCAAGATAATAAAACCTCTACGCATTTTTTCTGCCCCACACATTATTCACTGGATAAAATGACAGGAACAATTCAACAAACTTCACACCTTAGAGCCCTCTGTTAACCCGCTACTGACATATTTCAATTTGAATCGCCCTCTGGCAGTCAACTCAAAGTTAAGCCAGATCATTTTTATACATTTACAAAATTATGAAGTTGAGATTCAGTAGACAGCTGTCCTGTGGGCCACGTACAATAAGACAACAATTTTTTGTTCTATTTGACCTCATTACGAATCAAATTCAGGAACGATCATGAGTACTTCTTTTGACACAGATCTAAAGAAATATATCGAGCTTTTCAGCCCACTGGATAAAATTGACCGCAGATATCGCTCACAGTTTGCTGAAACATTGGCCATTGAGGATATTAACAAAGGCAGCACAGTTCTTCGAAAAGATAAAACATCAAAAAAATGCCATTTCTTGGTAAAGGGATCCGTTGAGATACGCGCATCTTTCGATAACCGCTTAAGAATAGATCATGATACACCGCAATGTCGAAACTCTCTGGAGAGCATGCTCAACAGTGATAAGGGGAGTATAAAGGCCCTGAGTGACTGCAGCATCTTGTTTGTAGACAACGCCAAACTGGAACAAGCCTTAACTGTTGGCGCTCTGTACACAAATGCTGTGGAGCGCTCTCTCGAATCAGAAATCAAAATTAATGATAACTTATCACCGGATTGGGATACAAATTTTGTAGAGTCGCCTTTAGCGGAAAATCTACCCAGTATCGCTATTCAACAGTTGTTTACTCAACTAGAAGAGATCCAAGTCAATGTTGGTGATGTCATCGTAAAGAATCAAAGCAGAGGTGACTTTTTTTATGTCATTAAAACTGGTATTGCTGAGGTTAGAACTGAGCTAAAGGGCCCCTACAAAGGGAAAACATTTGAACTTGGTGCAGGAGATTATTTTGGTGATGAGGCCCTCGTTGCTGACACCATTCGCAATGCATCTGTCACCATGCTAACCGATGGAACGCTAGGACGCTTGGATACTGAACGCTTCATTGAGTTAATTAAGGCACACCTGGTTACTCACTTAACGCCCGACGTACATTTTACCCCCGATCAAATGCAAATCATCGATGTTCGATTACCCATTGAGTATCGGGACAACCACAAGGAAGGTAGTAGCAACATACCCATTAGTGCGCTTCGTCACCGTATGGGTGAGTTAAAAAGATCTCAGATTTACGTTATAACTCCCGCCGATGACAATCGATCTGTACTTGCTACCTATTTACTTCGACAGGCTGGATTTCAAGCTTATCAATGGTCAGAATTGAAGCAATAGCGTACAGCGATTGGTACTGTCAACTTAAGTAAATTAGGTGATAAGGTCTAATTTCAGTAGTCTATTATATTTTCTGGATGCAACAAGCCCTATCCCACTCAACAAATGACCCTTCACGTAAAACTCTATAGTTGCTGGCTTTCATTTGGTGACAGTCACACCATCTACGTCTGTGAGACGCAAATACGTCATTAGGCGTGAGTGGATCATTAAGCACTAAAAGATAAATTGACATAGTCCAGCTTTTCTTTACAACCCAGTTAAATGGCTTTCCTCATTTCAGCCATCTGAGCTTCATGTTGATTCGGGCTCGTACACCCAGATATGAATGCAATCGGTAGCTGTTGTAATTGCTCTCATGCACTGGCTGCTTGTGATTGCTGTTAGCCGTCGCGTTGCATGGTTGCATCACGGCACGACCAAGAACGGAGATGGCCGTGGCATACCGCTAAACAATCATGCGGCGCTGGCTCAGCGAGAACTGTGTGGTCAACATAAACGGTGGTGTTTTACATTCCGCGGTAAACCCATCAAAGCCATTGGCTCTTCATGGAGACCAGCATTACAACGCGCAGAGATTGAAAATTTTCGATTTCATGATTTGCGTCATACATGGGCAAGTTGGCATGTTATGAGCGGAACCAGTTTGCAAGAACTGATGGAACTCGGTGGCTGGAAATCGTACGAGATGGTGTTGCGGTATGCGCATTTAGCGCCAGAACTTTTATCCAGTGCGGCGGCACGAATCGAACAAGCGTGGGACGTTGTAGAAGAGAACTCTACGATAGCTCTACGGTAGACATAAAAAAGGCCTCTCCGATTAATCGGAAAGGCCTATTCTATATGGCGCGCTCGGAAGGATTCGAACCTTCGACCGCTCGGTTCGTAGCCGAGTACTCTATCCAGCTGAGCTACGAGCGCGTAGGTTGCGCACTATAGGGATCAGTACGACTTTAGTCAATAGCAACAAGCACTTATTGACGTTTTACTGCGTATATAAGCAACTATACACATTGGAACCCTATGGGTTCCGGTCTTGCCACTTTAAAATGTTATCCGCTGATAACATAGTAAAAAATGGCGGAGAAGGAGGGATTCGAACCCTCGATCCAGTTTCCCAGATATACCCTTAGCAGGGGCACGCCTTCAGCCACTCGGCCACTTCTCCACACAAACTGTTGTTTTTTTAAGCTGGTAACTCCAGCGGTCTCGCTATCAAACGAGCGCGGCATAATACCATACTTGCCGCTTTTTCAAAGCCTTATTAACTATACATTGCCAATATTATCAGGATCGGCGTTTTTTTCTGCTTGAATGCGCTCATAGATTTCTTCCCTATGCACCGCGACCGATTTTGGCGCATCTACACCTATTCGAATCTGATTTCCCTTGACGCCTAAAACCGTGATTCTCACATCGTCTCCGATGATCAAAGTTTCACCAACTTTGCGGGTTAATATCAACATGGCACTTCTCCTTCAATGACCTGCTTACTGCTGTAGTGTTCCTATACAACAATTACCACTAGCAGACTTAGCACCATTGCGCTGCAGTCCACCAATTCACAATAACTATAAGATCAGTCCATTGAAGTTGAATCATCCAAATCAAAAGCAGAATGCAGTGAGCGCACACCCAGCTCTAAAAACTTTTCGTCAATCACCACCGATATTTTTATTTCTGAGGTCGTAATAAGCTGAATATTAATATTCACATCTGCCAGTGCCTTAAACATCTTGCTGGCAATACCTGCATGAGAACGCATGCCAACACCCACAATGGATATTTTGGCAATTTTACTGTCGATTGTGACCTCTCTGGCACCTAACTCTTTTGCAGTATTGCGCAAAATAGCCTCGGCCTTAGCCAAATCATGACGCTGTACCGTAAACGTTAGATCATTAGTCTTGTCAGCGCCAACATTTTGCACTATTACATCGACCTCAATGTTAGCGTCACTAACAGGACCCAGTATATGGTAGGCAATACCCGGCGTATCGGGAACGCCGAGAATGCTCAGTTTTGCCTCATCACGGGTGAAGGCGATTCCCGATATTGCGGGCGACTCCATAGCGTCATTTTCCTCTAAACTTATCAATGTGCCAGGTCCATCCTGGAAGCTGTGCAATACACGCAGCGGTACACTATATTTTCCGGCAAACTCAACTGCTCGAATCTGCAATACCTTTGATCCCAAACTGGCCATCTCTAACATTTCTTCAAATGTAATTCTGTCCAAGCGCCTGGCACTGTCTACCACACGGGGGTCGGTGGTATAAACACCATCGACATCAGTATAAATCTGGCACTCATCGGCACTCAGCGCTGCCGCCAGCGCCACCGCCGTAGTATCGGAACCACCGCGGCCCAAGGTTGTGATATTGCCTGCCTCGTCGGCGCCCTGAAAGCCTGCAACAACCACTACGCGTCCCGCGTCAAGATCGCCGCGAATGTTCTGTTCGTCAATCTTTTTAATACGTGCTTTGTTGTGGGAGCTGTCCGTGAGAATTCGAACCTGCGAACCGGTATAAGAGCGCGCCTCACAGCCTCGCTTGTTCAGCGCCATGCTCAACAGTGCAATTGTCACCTGTTCGCCGGTCGACACTAATACATCGAGTTCGCGGGGAGTTGGCTCTTCATCGATGGCTTTTGCCAAGCCAATAAGCCGGTTGGTTTCACCGCTCATAGCAGAAACCGCAACGACAATGTCATGACCCTGGGCGCGAAAAGAGGCTATTTTGTCGGCGACGGACTCTATCCGCTCTACTGTACCAACGGAGGTGCCACCAAATTTTTGAACAATTAGAGCCATGTTACTTGCTGTCTATTCCCTGAGTATCTCGACTAATAGTTATTTATTTGTCACTTGACGCGTCAATATGTCGACTATTCGGCCGCAATAGTTTCGGTCCAACAAAAAGCGCAATTAAACACTATTTCTAATAGGAATTATAGTCCGCATATAAGTATTTATTACATACCGGCTATTCTGATAGAGCTAGCGATGGCTCACAGGGTGTTAGCGCTGCGCCACCCACTCTTTAACGCTGTCCAACGCAGCGCCCAGAGCTGCGACATCACTACCGGCGCCCTTTGCCTTGTCCGGCTTGCCGCCGCCCTTACCACCAACCAAGGGAGCGAAATACTTCATCAAATCACCGGCCCGATACCCGCTCAACAAATCGGCACTAACGCCACAGGCAAGATTGATCTTGTCGCCGTCGACACTGGCCAGCATGACTACCGCTGAACCCAGCTTATCTTTCAGTTGTGCCACGGTGCTATCCAGGGTTTTCATGTCGGCGCCTTCAAGCTGACAGGCCAATACCTTAATACCGTTAACTTCCGCTGCCTGAGAGGCTAAGTCGCTACCCGCCGCCGCCGCCATCTTAGCTTTTAGCTGAGCGAATGACTTTTCCAACTGGCGGTGCTGCTCAACCAGCAACGCCACTTTTTCACCGGCATTAGCGCGATTACCTTTAACCGATATTGCTATGTCATTTAACTGCTGTCGGGTTTGATCAAACAGGCTCATTGCGGCGGCACCAGTCAGCGCCTCGATACGACGCACTCCCGAGGCAATACCCGATTCCGAGGTAATGCGCATCAGGCCAATATCACCGGTGCGTGCAACGTGGGTACCGCCACAGAGCTCAACAGAAAAACCGTCGCCCATGGCCAATACTCTTACCTCGTCGCCGTACTTCTCACCAAACAACATAGTTGCACCGAGGGCCTTGGCACTGTCCATATCCGTCACTGTGGTTTCCACAGCGGTGTTGCCGCGAATTTGTTGATTGACCAAGTGCTCTACCTGAGCCAACTCTGCGTCGCTGACCCCTTCAAAATGGGAGAAGTCAAAACGCAGTTTTTGCGCGTCGACCAGCGAGCCCTTCTGTCCAACATGATCACCCAGTACCTGTCGCAGGGCCGCGTGTAATAAGTGAGTAGCGGAGTGATTGAGTGCCGTAGCCTTGCGAATATCAGCATCTACCGCAACCGCCACACTGTCGCCTATCGCCAAACCGCCCTGGCGCATCACTCCATGGTGCAAATGGTTGTCACCACTTTTAGTGGTATCAGACACATCAAAATGCTTATTCTCGGCGCTCATCACACCGCTATCACCGGCCTGGCCGCCACTCTCGCCATAAAACGGGGTGCTGGCTAGTACCACTACACCAACTTCGCCTTCGGCCAAAGCAGCAACGGGCGCACCGTCTTTTAACAGTGCCGTGACTTGGCACTGTTGCTCAAGCCCCTGGTAACCGCAAAATTCGGTAATCCCATCGATGGAAACGCCCTCGGCCAATTCCATCTTAAAATTACTGGCACTGCGAGCGCGCTGCCGCTGAGCCTCCATCGCCACGTCAAAGCCCACTTGGTCTAGGCTCAAACCCCGCTCCCGGGCTATGTCACCGGTTAAGTCGTAGGGAAAGCCGTAGGTATCATACAGCTTAAAAATAATATCGCCGGGTATCTCATCACCACTCAGGGCCGCCAGATCAGCCTCTAAGATACGCATCCCCTGATCTAGGGTGCGGGCGAACTGCTGCTCCTCAGTGAGCAATACTTTTTCAACCTGAGCCTGCACTTTCACTAAACCGGGGTAGGCCTCACCCATTTCCTGAGCCAGTGGTGCGACCAGCTGATGGAAAAAGGCGCCTGTGGCACCAAGTTTATTGCCGTGCCTAACTGCCCGGCGAATAATACGGCGCAGCACATAACCGCGACCTTCATTAGAGGGTAGCACGCCGTCGACCACTAAAAATGCGCAGGAGCGAATGTGGTCGGCGATAACCCGTAGCGAGGTATCGGTGGTATCACTAAGGTCCAAGACCTTGGCCGCCGCTTTCAACAGCGCCTGAAAAAGGTCGATCTCGTAGTTGTTATGCACGCCTTGCATTACCGCAGAGATGCGCTCCAGGCCCATACCGGTATCTACCGAGGGCGCCGGTAGTGGTTCCATGGTACCGTCAGCAGAGCGGTTGTACTGCATAAAAACATTATTCCAGATTTCAATAAAACGGTCGCCATCTTCCTCGGGGCTGCCCGGAGGTCCGCCCCAGATATCGGCGCCGTGGTCGTAAAATATCTCGCTGCAAGGACCGCAGGGTCCAGTGTCACCCATCGCCCAAAAGTTGTCAGATTCGTAGCGTTTACCGGGCTTGTCGCCAATGCGAATTATGCGCTGCGCCGGTATGCCAATTTCTTCGTTCCAAATGGCGTAGGCCTCGTCATCTTCCTCGTATACGGTCACGGTCATTTTTTCGGCGGGTAGATTAAGCCACTCGGCTGAGGTCAAAAACTCCCAGGCATAGTGAATAGCTTCGCGCTTAAAGTAGTCGCCAAAACTGAAATTGCCCAACATCTCAAAAAAGGTGTGGTGGCGCGCGGTGTAACCAACATTTTCCAAATCGTTGTGCTTGCCACCGGCCCGTACACAGCGCTGCGAACTGGTCGCACGGGTGTAGCTGCGCCGGTCTTGCCCGGTAAAAACATCCTTAAACTGCACCATGCCAGCGTTGGTAAACAACAATGTAGGATCGTTACCGGGCACCAGCGAACTACTGTCGACGCGACTGTGTCCCCTTTGCTCAAAATACTGTAAAAATGCTTCCCGGATTGCTGAACTTTTCATGGTTTACTCTGCTGGCAAAGGATGGCAAGAAGCCACCGATTAGGTAGTTAGGGTTTCAATATTGGTGGTTTTCTTGTGCTGGCGCGCTAGCCGCGAATTATATAGGAAAACACCGGCTTGCGCTGAGCCACTCAACGCCTTGTTAACGCGTGCCCAGTTTTTCGTCGACACTCAACTGGCGAGCCTCGTGTTCTAACATCACCGGTATACCGTCACGCACCGGGTAGGCTAGGCCGCTAGCCCTGCATACCAGCTCTTGCTTTTCCTCATCATAGCTAACCGGCGCCTTGCTAACCGGGCACACCAAAATACTGAGTAAATTCTTATCGATCATAATTGCTTTCCATATTACTAATGACCGTGAGCTCTGCTCACGCCTTAATTACTAGATCGGCTTGCAACAGCACAGCTGCCGATATCTTTCGCCGCAAACACCAAGACTTATCGGTAAACTGTGTATTGAAACGCGACCTACATTGATCTAACGACAAAAAAGTTTACTTATCACTAGGCGACGCCATCACCGGAACTAACATCTGCGGGTCGACCCGCGCTTTTAGCCAGTTCATGCGCCAGTCCAAATGCGGCCCCGTAGCTCTACCCTTCTCCCCCACTTCAGCGACAATATCACCGGGCATCACCTCGTCACCGGCGCTAACCAGCACCCGATCGAGATGCATTAACGTCGACGACACCCCGTGGCCGTGATCGATGATCAAGGTACCACCGGAATAAAACATATCTTCTTCAGCCAGGGTCACCAAACCCGGCGCCGGCGTACTCACCGGCGTGCCAATGGGCGCCGCCACATCTACACCGTAATGAGGTCGACCGGGTTTGCCGTTGTAAACCCGCTGGCTGCCATAAACACCGGTAATAGGGCCCTGCAGTGGCCAGGTAAAAGTGCCGGCAAAATCTTGCCGCTTCAGCCTGACCTTTCGGGCGGCTGCCACCAGCGCCGACTCCCGGCGAATCTGTTGTAGCGCCTTGCTGCTGGGACTCATGATTTTCTTGGCAATGCCCTCTACCCGTTGAATCTTGTAATCTCGCGGCGCCACCGTTAACGCCTGACTATGTATAGCGCCGTCCGGCGCAACCACCGTCAGCTGCGCCGCAGCACCAGCGTCGCGATCAAAACCCAACACAAAGCGCCCGCTGTCAGCAACCTGCACTGCCTGTCCATCGAGGGTAATAGTAGAACCAGGCGCCACCATACCAATAACCAGCGCGCCTTGCTGGGCCGCACCTTGAAGCTCCAAGGCCTGGGCTATTGGCGCAAACAACAACACCGTTGCAATAAGTAGTCTGTACACGTTGGTCCTTTCGGTTATGTCTGTAAGCCGGTTGACTTGTTCAAGGGCAGGTAAATTAACCGCTAATGCTGCACTTCTACTGTGCACAGCCGCAGTTTATAATAGTCACCGCTAGAAACCTATGTCCCCTCAGCATTTAAAGGCTTTGTGTGGCCTTTATTACGTAAACCTCGTCGGGAGCACTGATTAAAATGGGTCGATACCGTCCACCTCGCATCCCTGGGTCCCTTTATATCACCCCAGAAGGTGAAAAAGCGCTGCGCAAAGAGGTGTTTCAACTGTGGAAGGTCGAGCGCCCGCAAGTGACCGCCATAGTGCACGAGGCGGCCAAAAATGGCGATCGCTCCGAAAATGGCGACTATATATACGGCAAACGGCGAATGCGCGAAATAGACAGCCGCGTGGGATTTCTCACCCGCCGCCTAGACCAACTCACTGTGGTCGACCGTGTCCCCGACAACCACGACAAGATATTTTTTGGCGCTTGGGTCACGGTAGAAGATCCCGATGGCCTCGAGACCAGCTATCGCATAGTCGGCCCCGACGAATTTAACCTAAGCCTCAACCAACTCAGTATGGACTCGCCCCTAGCCAAAGCCCTGCTGGGGAAATCACTTGATGCAGAAATTCTGTTCGAAACCCCCGAGGGCAATAGAGAGTTAGTCATTACCAAGATCTGGTATCGGTAAAACGCTGCAGCCGCTCCATCAGCGATATCTACCAGCCAGCAGCTGCTACATTCAGCGGCAAATTATCGCCAGAAACACTGGAGTTAAACTGCAGCCACTGCTAACTTTCAAACTGGCTCGCTGACAGCGCAGCCAGCTTACCAGATAAAAATACATTCAGATCAATACGTTAGTGGAATCACCTAACAACACCGCTGACATTTCGTGGCCTTGCTATCGACCACTTAGCGCTATCAGCTTGTTAGATTAACTATCACATAACAACAAACATAGGCGCTGCTGTTGTCGAGCACTTCAATAGCAGTAAAGCTTGCACTCGAAACTGGAGTACACTAATCTGTATACCTTGGAAAAGAGTATAAAGGCCTATAAACGTTGCAATCCTCCCAAAACCGCCAACAAATCCCATCAATACGCATACAAGACCATTGAATGACCCGAAACACTGCAGTTACAACAACTCTGCAAGTGAACACCTCAGTTTACTTGGAAAAACAAAAGAC
>Ga0105356_10006988_pt1 | contig 10442 bp, 8 predicted proteins | sample GOMGulsemesocosm_3_FD_83502 | JGI IMG/M metagenome (GOLD analysis project Ga0105356, IMG submission 83502) | Methane-oxidizing microbial communities from mesocosms in the Gulf of Mexico - GOM9D Gulf of Mexico | ecosystem: Environmental > Aquatic > Marine > Cold seeps | place: Gulf of Mexico...
TAGCTGCAATATGTTTGTTGTTTTATATGCTCAGTACTTCAAAAAGAAAACAAATACTTCATAGGCCTACTAAGCGAACGATTATTAATGGGTTTTGTTGGCGGGTTTCATGGTTTTTTATATCCAGACTATGAATTATACCAGTATGGCAAATGCAGTCATGTTAGTTTATTTAGCGCCTTTATAATGCGCGGTTATTGCACATTTTATATTTTCTGAAAAGTTGAATTTTTTAAATTTGGTTGTCATTGTTTTGGCTTTAATAGGCTTTGCTATGATGATGGAATTTTCAATATCACTATCGGACTCTGCTGATGAGTCTTTAGGTTTATTTTATGGTGTATTATCTTTGTTAGCATACGCGGGATTCATGCTAATAAATCGTAAGCTAAGTGATTCAATCCATTATCAAAGTACGTTAATTCAGCTGCTTACTGGTGCTTTGTGCATGTTACCATTTATTTTATTATCTCCTAAAGTGCCATCACTAGAGCAAAGCTATTGGTTATTAGCTATTGGAATATTACCTGGATTTATAGCCATTTTGTGTGCTGTAAAAGCATTGCGAAATTTACCTTCAGTGACTTTTGGCACTGAGGCCTATATTGAACCCGTTGCTGTGGTCTGTTTTGCTTGGTGGTTATTTGGTGAAACATTAAATACAACTCAGCTATTAGGCTGTAGTTTGATCATTGGCGCGGGTATAGTTCAAGCTGTTTTAAGCAAAAGTGAAAAAAGATAAAACCTTAAGGCTTTATCTTTTTTACTCTGGATATGAGAGTTTAGTTCTCTTCTGTTTGCATAACGGCTTCAGTTGGCTTTTCAACAAGCTTTTCAGGGTGCCATTCATTTATTTTCATTATGGTACAGCTCGCACCACGATTCATATTATTATCAGTAATAATTTTATCACCACGAGATAAGCAACTTGAATTACCTCTAGAAACAGTGCCAATTCTGCTCATAGCCCATTGCGGATCACATACGCCAGCTAAGCTTAAAATATACTTATTTTTTACACTCTGATTTAACACAATCACATCATTTCTTTTATCAACTGTTTCCCAGCCATTTATTGAACGCGCAAAACAAATTTGATTAACAGCTTCACCGATACGAACATCAGGTTTATTGTTTTGTTTAGGGGTTTCAGGGCTTGTTTGGCAACCCATCAATAGAGTTGCACACAGTGCTGTGATTGAAATGATTGTTTTCATGAGTAGCCCTTAAATTATGAAATGATTTTACAACAAAGATGATAGCCTGTGAAAGATGAATATAGGCTTAACTTTTTTATTTTACGGTTTAAATGATGTGTATTAAATAAAAAATGCAGCCGAAGCTGCATTTTAGTCATGAAACAAAAGAGTTTAAAGTTAAATTCCATCGCCATCAGAGTGAAGGCCACACTCACGATTTAGACCAAAAAATCGAGTTTCTTCTTCAGTAATACCAGGCTCTAATTTACGTGTTGTATGCACATCGCCCATAGACACATAACCTTGCTCCCATAATGGGTGGTAAGGTAAATCATGCTTAGTTAAATATTGATAAACATCGCGATTACTCCAATCTATGATTGGGTGAAACTTCACTGTACCACGACTTATTTCAACAATATTTTTATTGGCACGCGTTGAAGATTGATCGCGTCTTAAACCACTAAACCAAGTACCTGCCTGTAAATCTTGTAAGGCACGATTCATAGGCTCAACTTTGTTCATATTGTTATATTGTTTAATACCTTCAACATCTTGCTCCCATAACTTGCCATATTTGGCTTCTTGCCATGCGGGGCTGTGCTCAGAACGATAAACTTTTAAGTTTAAATCTAAGCGTTCAGTTAAGTGATCAATAAACTGATAAGTTTCAGGAAATAAATAACCTGTATCAGTTAATACAACTGGGATATCTGATTTTTGTGATGTCATTAGTTGCAACATTACAGCCGCTTGAATACCAAAACTTGATGACAAAAATTGTGTATTTGGTAAGTGCTTAATTGCCCAAGCAACACGTTGTTCAGCAGTTAATTCAACAAGTTCATTATTAGCTTGTGCTAATAACTGTACTTGTTGTTCTTTATCCATTGCTAAAATGTTTTTAAATTCGCTCATAATTCCACCTGATAAAAGAAGGTGAAATTATTCACCTTGATATCAATATTTGTTAACTATGAAAGTCTGTTTTACTTACTTTCACTTCTTGCACTATGCCGGCACGGATCACAAAGTCACCAAAACATTCGCCTTCATTGCGCTCTGTCGCCCAGCGACCAATTAGATTGTCTAACTCAGGTAAGAAAACATCTTCACCTACATTTTCTTTGTAAAGCTTAGGTACACGGGTACCAATACGATTACCACCTAAGTGCATATTGTATTTACCTGGACCTTTGCCAACTAAACCCACTTCAGCTAACATTGCGCGGCCACAACCATTTGGACAACCAATAACACGTAAAATGATATTGTCATCAGCAATGCCATGCTTAGTTAATAGTTCTTCAACTTTTTCAACTAAGCTTGGCAGGTAGCGCTCAGATTCTGCCATGGCTAATGGACATGTTGGCAATGCAACACACGCCATAGAGTTTTTCTGCTGATTTGAATGTGTATCATCAATTAAGCCATGTTCACGTGCGAGCTTTTCTATTGCAGCTTTTTGATCTGTTGGCACGCCTGCAATGATTAAGTTTTGGTTTGCTGTCATACGGAAATCACCTTGGTGAATTTTCGCAATTTCACGACAACCAGTTTTTAATGTTTTACCTGGGTAATCTAAAATACGACCGCTTTGAATGAATAATGCTAAGTGATGTTTACCATCAATACCTTCAACCCAACCGATATTGTCACCACGAGAAGTAAATTCGTAAGGGCGACTTGCTTCAAACTTAACGCCTGCACGTTTTTCAACTTCTTCTCTAAATGCATCTACACCAACACGATCTAGTGTGTATTTGGTTTTTGCATTTTTACGGTTTGAACGGTTACCCCAATCACGCTGTACAGTGACAACATGTTCAGCAATCGCTAACGTATGCTCAACAGGAATAAAACCAAAGTCATCGGCTTTACGTGGGTAAGTTGCCGTATCACCATGGGTCATGGCTAAACCACCACCCACTAATACGTTAAAACCAACTAATTTACCGTTATCGCTAATCGCAATGAAATTTAAGTCGTTAGCGTGAACGTCCACATCATTATTTGGCGGGATCACAACGGTTGTTTTAAACTTACGCGGTAAGTAATTTGAACCTAAAATTGGCTCTTCAGTCGTCTCTGACTTTTCACCGTCTAACCAAATCTCAGCGTAAGCGCGAGTACGTGGTAATAAGTGCTCTGAAATCTTAGTCGCCCATTCGTAAGCTTCTTGATGTAATTGGGACTCAACTGGGTTTGTAGTACAAAGTACGTTACGGTTTACATCACCTGCTGTCGCAATAGAGTCGATACCAACGCTATCTAACATTTGATGCATGCCTTTAATATTTGGTTTTAAAACACCGTGAAACTGAAAAGTTTGACGGGTTGTTAAACGAATACTGCCATAGCTGGTTTTATCATCTGCAAACTTATCGATTGCTAACCACTGATCTGGTGTAATGATACCGCCAGGCATACGGGCACGTAACATGACGTTATGTAATGGTTCTAGCTTTTGCTTAGCACGTTCACTACGAATATCGCGGTCATCTTGTTGATACATGCCGTGGAAACGAATTAGCTGGAAGTTATCAGCAGTAAAACCACCGGTAATTTCGTTTTTTAAATCTGCTTCTATTGTTCCACGTAAAAAATTACTTTCTCTTTTAAGGCGTTCGTTATCAGAAAGCTTTACGGTTTTATCTTGCTCGCTCATGTTGCTTTTTCCTAAATTCTTTTTAACTTCTTATAAAAGTGACGGTTTATAAGCTCACGTGTACCCTATAATATGGATATTTAGTACACGTCTTTCTGATATCTGTTTTGATTACGTAATTCTTTTAAGTATGCTTGGGCGTCTTCTTCTGACTTACCACCAAACTCCTGAACTATGTCTAATAATGCTTGATGAACATCTTTTGCCATACGATTAGCGTCACCACATACATAAAAATGCGCACCTTTTTCTAACCAGGCATAAACTTCAGCACCGCTTTTACGTAGTTTGTCTTGTACATATATTTTTTCTGCTTGGTCACGACTAAATGCAACATCTAATTTAGATAACACACCAGACTTTAAGTAACCTTGTAATTCTACTTGGTATAAGAAATCTTGCGTAAAGTGAGGGTTACCAAAGAATAACCAATTTTCACCTTGCGCTTCACTTGCTTCACGTTCTTGTAAAAAGGCTCTAAATGGTGCGATACCTGTACCCGGACCGACCATTAATATGGGTGTATTAGTATCTGCTGGTAAGCGGAAGTTATCGTTATGTTCAACAAAAACTTTAACTAAAGCACCTTCTTCAGCACGTTTAGCTAAATAACCTGAACAACCACCTAAATGCGCATTACCAAAAGCTTCAAACTCTACTAAGCCAATCGTTAAATGTACTTCTTCTTCAACTTCAGACTGTGAAGAGGCAATTGAATAAAGGCGAGCTTGTAATTTACGTAGGCAATCAACTAAATTTTGTGCTTCAAGTTTTACAGGATGCTGACGAATAATATCGAATATCTGGCGTGGTTCGATAAACTCTCGTAATGTCCCTTTATTTTCAGCAATTTTTGCCAGTTCAGCATTATTAGTCGCAGCTGCAAATTTTTCTACGAATGCAGGGTACGATTGTGTCAGTTCAAGTTTTTCAATTAACGCTTGGCGAATGTTTAAAGTTTTATCACCTAGTGTGATCTCCGCCGCCGCATCAATTGATAATAAAGACAGTGCTTCATCTACTAAAGTTTCATCATTTAAGAAGTAAACACCTAACGAATCACCCGCTGTGTAGGTTAGATCAGAGCCTTCTAATGAAATTTCAACATGACGTACATCTTTAGTTGAATCGCGACCTGTAATTTTTTGCACCACAGATAGTTCTGCAGCAAATGGGTTTTGTTTATTATATTGGCTTGTTACTGCAGCGACACCAGGCATAGGGATAACTTGTGCTGAACCTGCAGATTGCGCTTTCAGATCAGGTTCGAAGGCATCTAAAGCGCCCGTTAACCATGTATTTGCTTCATCTTCATAATCTACATCTAAGTCAGCACGTGTAAATACAGTTTGAGCACCTAGCTCAGTAAAGCGTTGTTCGAAATCTTGTGCAGTTTTACAGAAAAATTCATAGCTTGAATCGCCAAGACCTAAAACAGCTACTTTAACACCGTCTAACTTTGGTGCTTTTTTAGAATATAAAAATTCATGTAAATTTTCAGCGTCTTCAGGTGGCTCGCCTTCTCCGTAAGTTGATACAACAACAGAGATAAACTTTTCTTTTTTCAAATTGTTGGGCTTGTAGTCAGCCATGTTAACTAACTTAACGGTTAACCCACGAGATTCAGCTTGTGCTTTTAACTGGCTTGCAACATTTTTAGCGTTACCTGTTTGTGAGCCATATAAAATGGTTAAGCTTGCGGCTTCACTAACTTGCGCAGTAGGAGCTACTCCACCTAAAACTGCAGTATTGGCATTAGCAGCTAAATAACCACTTACCCAAGCTTGTTGAATTGGGTTTAGCTCTGCCACTAGGCCTTGTAATTTTTGCACTTGCTCTGTTGAGAGCGGGCTAGCTGCGCTAGATAATTGACCTAACAACATGAGTATTCCTCAATATTTAAAAATTGTCATAAACTTTTAGTCATTGTTCTGAGTATTCTCAGTTGTGGCTAAAGTTATAATTTTTTGCCCCTAGTGATATTTATCTATTTTCATAGAAAGGGGCTAATCTGAAAGTGAAGCATAACGATCAATCACCAGAACAAAAAAGAATAGAAAACACTTTGTTATTCCTTTTTGGAATTAAAAACTGTTTTATCTAGAAAATAGATTAAAAACAACAGGCTTATTTTTAGTTTTCTAAAACGGCCAAAAATAAGATTTCTTCTATACTTAATATAATTTTTTAAAAAATTGGCTTTACGATGAATAAAAGCATGGTGTTAATCATATTTTATTGCCTATTTTTGATGCCAGTATGCATGGCACAAAATAAACCAATTGATGAAGCTGCAATTGAGCGTTGGGCTACATTTTTTAGCCCTTCAGCCATAGACAGAGAAGAGAAAATTAAAGAGTTAAGGTGGTTTGCTGAGGCTGCAAAGCAATATCAAGGACTGAATGTGAGAAGTGTTGCAGAAGAGATAAAAACACATCATTGGGAAAGTGAAGTGCTTAGTCGTGCATTTGAAGAAATAACAGGTATTAAAGTTGAACATAAAATAATTGGTGAAGGGCAGATTGTTAGAAAAATAATGGATCAACTTATGACTGGTCGATTGTTATTTGATATTTATGTGAATGATGCTGACATGATCGGTACGCATCTAAGGTTAAAAAAAACAGTTAATTTAACACAGTACATGAAAAATGAGGGGGATAAATATACTAACCCTGACCTAGATCTTGCTGATTTTTTAAACTTAGAATTTGGCCAAGATTATGATGGCAACCAATTACAATTACCTGATCAACAATTCGCGAATTTATACTGGTTTCGCTATGACTGGTTTTCCCGAAAAGATATAAAAGAAAAATTTAAAAAACAGTTCGGTTATGAGTTGGGTGTACCGCTTAACTGGGCTGCCTATGAAGATATCGCAAAATTTTTTACTGGCATGAAAATCGATGGTACTCAGGTGTATGGTCATTTAGATTATGGCAAAAAATCACCCTCTTTAGGTTGGCGCTTTACAGATGCCTGGCTTTCAATTGCAGGAGTAGGAGATATAGGTTTACCAAATGGTTCTCCTGTCGATGAATGGGGGATTCGAGTTGAAAACCGAATACCGGTCGGCTCTACAGTCTCCAGAGGTGGTGCGCTAAACAGTCCCGCAGCCATATATGCACTTACAAAGTATATTGATTGGCTAAAAAAGTATGCGCCACCAGAGGCATTAAATTGGCGCTGGGTTGATGCTGGACCCAAAGCCGCTGAAGGGAATATAGCGCAACGTATTTTTCAATATGTCACTTGGTTATCAGATGATGCATTTTATCGTCCGGGTTCAGTCTTAACTGATAAACAAGGAAAACCTAAATGGCGTGTTGCGCCGACACCACATGGCAGATACTGGGAAGAGGGTATGAAAGTAGGTTATCAAGATGCGGGTAGTTGGACAATTCCTAAAAATATCAAAGGTAAAAGGCGCCATATGGCTTGGTTATGGGCGCAATTTTGTGTTTCAAAAACAGTTTCTCTTAAAAAGTTTTTAGTAGGTGGCACGCCAGTAAGAAAATCTACAATAAACTCAGATCACTTAACTAAGTATAAAGATAAATGGGGCGGGTTAATTGATTTCTATCGATCAGATGTACGTTCAAGATGGACCGATACAGGGATCAATGTGCCTCATTACCCAGCACTATCCGCTGCGTGGTGGCCAACCATAGCAAAAGCGATTAGTGGTGAGTTAACTCCTAAGCAAGCTATGGATTTAATGGCTCACGCTCAAGATGAAATGATGGCGAAAGTGAGACTGAAAGTCTATTCACCGAAACTAGCAGAACAAAAATCTGAATCCTATTGGTTATCACAACCCGGTTCACCTAAAGCACAAAGGGTGAGACCAAAACCTAAAACTATCGCTTATGAAACCTTATTAAAACAGTGGCGCAATGAATGATGACTAAAAATCAACTTCTGACTCTTTTGTTAATTACATTTTTATCAATGTCTTGCTTGGCAAGTGAACGGATTTCAATTTGCATAGATAATAGAGACTGGTATCCGTTCTCATATCATCAGGATGGACAAGCGAAAGGTATATTTATTGAGCTCACTAAGGCGGCGTTAAAACATAGTAAAATAGAGGCTGACTTTTTGGTGATGCCAATGAAGCGGTGTATGAATGTTTTAGCGCGACAAGGTAAAATTGATGCGGTCATTGGTTTACCTTTTGATCTGGCGCTTAATGATAAATTACATTATCCAGAAGATGCAGCTCTCGAAACCTCTAGATGGCGGTTAATGCAAGTTGACTTTAATTTAGTGACACCAAAAAATAGCAGTTATGACTTTTCTGGGAAGTTAAATACGATACCTCAACCTATTCGTATTCCTAAAGCATATCTTAATATAATAAAAAAAGTTAAAGCTGCAAATATTCCTGTTGAAATATCTCAACAAGATGAAAGTTCTTTTTATAAGTTAATTCGTGATAATACGGGGAGTTTGATAACTTCTTCAATTATGGCTGTACGTCAAGATGAGACTGAGAAATTTCGAGATAAATTTATTGTACATCCTTACCCAATTGCCTCCTTGTCATACTTTTTAGCTTTTTTTGATACTAAAGCGACAAATCCTGAGCTACATAAAAAAGTTTGGATGAATATTGAGTATTTGAGAAACGACTATGTATTTATGTTGCAACTACTCTCTGAGTATTGATGCATGTTATTGAAAAAGGTTGGTGTTAATTTAAGACACTCTATATCGTTTACTTTAGCTAAGGTGGGAGTTTTAATTGCTTTTATATTTGGCATTGTGATCAGTAGTTTTCAAATTTATTCTGATTATATAAAGCAAGGTGATTTATTAGCACAAACCGTTGAACAAATTTTACAAGTAACACAATCATCAGCGACCCAAGCCGTATATGAATATGATGAAGCGCTCGCAAATAGGGTGATAAATGGTTTATTTGCATACAAACCTATTATTGAAGTCATTATTACGGATGATTTTGGCGAAGTATTAGCACAAAACACCAGGAAGATTGATATAGATAAACCTTGGTGGGTAGTTGAAAAGTTATTTGATGATAATCAAAAATTTCATATAGATTTAAATACTCAAAATAGTATTGATAATGCAAAAGCACATTTAATCGTTGTTGTGGATGCTTATTATGGTGCGCTGGATTTTACGTCTAGAGCTATGGTAATACTTCTCTCTGGTATTGTACGTAATATATTGTTATCTATTGCATTGTTAGCTGTATTTTATTATTTAATAAGTAAGCCATTAGTAAAGCTAATTAATGATTTAACCGCTATCAACCCTGAATATCCGCAAAATGAACTGGTTATTTTATCTAAACATAAAGATAGTGAACTTGGATTATTAAAAGAAAGCATTAACCGGTTATTAAAATCTGTTGTTGATCATTTTAATGAAGTAAATGGATTAAACGATACATTGGAGCTTAAGGTCTTAGAGCGGACTTCTGAATTAGATTTAAAGTCAAAAGAAGCCTTATCTTCCTTAGAGAAGTTAAAAGATACTGAATTACAGTTAATTGAAGCAGAAAAAAATGCAGCTTTAGGTGGTTTGGTTGCTGGTATTGCTCATGAAATCAATACACCGCTTGGGATCACGGTGACAGCTTCATCAAGCTTGCTTGAGGTAACTGATGAGTTAAATGATAAGTTTTCTACAGCTAAAATGACTCGATCTGATCTTGAGTCGGCAATTTTGCATTTACAAGATTGCGCTCAAATTATATTAAAAAACTCAAATCGTGCTGCAGACTTAATTAGTAGCTTTAAACAAATTGCTGTTGATCAATCTTCATATGAACGGCGCTCATTTAAATTTAAGGCTTATATAGATGAAATAATATTTACATTACAACCGCAAATTAAAAAATCGCATATTTCAATTGTAGTTGAATGCGATACTGAATTTATTGTTGATAGCTATCCAGGTGCAATAGCGCAAGTAATTTCAAACCTTGTTTTAAACGCATTGTTGCATGCATTTAAAGATCAAAATGAAGGTTGTATTATAATATCAATTCAAAAGTTTAATGAGCGAATAGAGCTTAATTTTTCTGATGATGGTAAAGGTATAGCACCTGATAATATTGGAAAAATATTTAACCCCTTTTATACAACTAATAGAAATGCGGGGGGCAGTGGGTTAGGTTTGCATATTATCAGTAATATTGTGACTAACTCACTTCAGGGGAGAATTTCATGTGAAAGTGAGTTAGGTAAGGGTTGCTGCTTTAAATTAAACTTTATGGCGTCTCCAAATTTAGTAGAGGACTCTCAATAGCATTTAATTTTTTACTTGCTCAACGGCTTTGTTCCATCCATTAATTAATCTATTTCTATATTGCTCTTCAACTTTCGAATTAAAAATTTGATCAACTTTGCAAATATTATTTGGTAGCGTGTCTGGCTGCCAAATATTAGCGCCTAACCCAGCTAGTAAAATAGCACCAAGTGCCGTCGACTCAATATTAACAGGACGAACAAGTTCAATATCTAATAAATCTGCTTGAAATTGCATTAAAAAATTATTTTCACAAGCACCACCATCAACATGCATCGAAGTTATATTGA
>Ga0105356_10006991_pt1 | contig 10438 bp, 4 predicted proteins | sample GOMGulsemesocosm_3_FD_83502 | JGI IMG/M metagenome (GOLD analysis project Ga0105356, IMG submission 83502) | Methane-oxidizing microbial communities from mesocosms in the Gulf of Mexico - GOM9D Gulf of Mexico | ecosystem: Environmental > Aquatic > Marine > Cold seeps | place: Gulf of Mexico...
ATGATGAATTACAGCAGGTCGATCTTTATCATGAATGTTTTTTCCTTTTAGTATGGGTAAAAAACTTACACTATCTTCCGCTGCATTACTAGGAAGTTTTTCATTAAATATATCAGCCACTGTAGCCAAGAGATCAGTGGTACATGTTAAATAATCTGTACTGAAAGCTTTTTTTATTTGCTTTGGCCATTTAACCACAAAAGGGACTCTATGTCCTCCTTCGTAAAGAGAGCCTTTTAATCCTCTGTAAATATAACTAGAGAAGTGACCTTTCGCTTCCATTGGTGCCAATTTAGCTTGTGGAGAAACTCCATTGTCAGCAGTGAATACAACCAATGTATTTTCCGAAATCCCCATTTTTTCAATTGCAGCTAGTATTTGGCCAACAGTGTTGTCTACATCCATACAAAAATCTCCGTGATCTGATAAATTACTTTTTCCTTTGAATTGGGCACTAGGGACGATAGGGGAGTGGGGGGCATTTAATGGGAAATATAAAAAGAAGGGCTGCTTTTTTGAGTTTTCTTGACTTTTTTTAATCCAAGAAATTGCTTTGTCTGTGAATGTTTGCATGACTTCATTTCTTTTGAAATTTTTATCAACCCACCCTGGTTTACCTCCGGAACCTAACATTTTTCTAATTATTTTTACATCTGGAACCAATACCAAATCTCCTTGTATTTTTGTGTTTTCTATATAGGCGTGTGGGTCCATATTCAAGGAGGCTGAAATTCCATAATAGTAATCAAAACCGAATGCATTTGGTCCATTTTTAATAGGAGTTTTTATAGCTAAATTTGTACCAATTTTATCTAATTTTTTACCATCGTTACTGCTCCAATCCATTCCTAAATGCCATTTTCCAACCACGGCAGTAGTATATCCTTTTGTTTTTAAGTAGCTAGCTACGGTTGTTCTTTTTGTATTGATTAAGTGTTTACTTAAACCCTGAGTTACACCACTTTTTAAGCTAGTTCTCCAAGAATAGCGTCCTGTCATAATTCCATATCTTGTGGGGGTGCATACACTAGACCCGGTATGAACATCTGTAAATTTCACACCTTCATCTACCATTTGATCTATAGAAGGTGTAGGGAATTTACAGTTGGGATTGTAACTTCTAACATCTCCAGATCCCATATCATCGGCAAGAATATAGATAATGTTGGGAGCTTCTGTTTTTTGAGCTTTGGCTTGAAAACTAAAGATTAGCAAAGTAATAAAGAATATATTTTTCATTGTATGTTTGTTTTTCTGTAGTATTAATAAACCAATTTTCCTGCTACTTCTATTCTAAAAGAATTTGCAATACTACTTACACCTTTTTTTGGAAATATAATAATCAAGCCTTCTGTGGTTTGTTTCCACTTTACGATTTCATTTGTGGCTAGTAATGAAATTTTCTTGATTTTTCCGGTTGCAATTTTTTTATTTTTAGCCAGAGCTTTGATAGTATAGGTTCCGCTTTCAGGTACACCTAATACGGTTGCATATAATTTGGTGTTGTCTTTACTTCTCGTAAAACGAACATCTTTAGCTCCAATTTCTCGAAAACTCCAACGTGGTTCCTTTTTTCTTTTACTGTATTTTAACATATTTGTAGGGCCTTCTGCTGGAATCCTCCATTTACGAGTCGCATAAATAGCTTCTCCATTTAATTTTAGCCAAGCCCCCATACCTTTCATTATTTCAACAGATTGTGGATCTATAGAGCCGTCACCTCTAGGTGTTAAGGACAACAACATAATTCCTCCTCTACTAACCATATCTATTAAGCTTCTAATTTGGTATGGAGCTTTGTCTTTGTATATTTTGCCATTTACGTAAGACCAAGGATAGCTAATTGCTCTGTCCGCTAACCAGTAGCCTTGTGGTTGCTCTTCCATATCTCTACAGTTTTCGTAACAACGCAATCCAAAACCTAATGGGAAATTCCAAATTTTTGATCCCGGTAATTTGTTACATACGACTACTTCTTCCCCATTTATCCCCTTTTTCTTGTAATAGTCTTGAAATATATTCACAATAGTGTCTTGAGGTACTTCATCTTTTTTAATAGATCCTGAAAGTCCATCAAACCACAATGCATCTGGACTGTAATTTCCTATTACTTCTCGTATTTTGTTGGCCCACTCCGCAGCAAATTTTTCTTTAGGCTCTTTTTCTGGATTTCTGTAGATATGGCTGTATTTTGAATCGTAAATATCCCAGTTTTTTCTTTCTTCTTTAGAATGTTTTCTATCAAATGGATACCCATAAGTACGTGCCATATGAAAGGTAGCTAACAATTTCATGTCTGTTTTGCGAATTTCTTTTGCAATCTCTCCATAGATGTCTTTCTTAGGTCCCATATCTTTTGAGTCCCATTTTGTATATTTTGAATCCCATAAACAAAATCCATCATGATGAGATAAACAAATACCTCCAAATTTTGCACCACCACCATTCATAACTCCAACCCATTCTTTAGCGTCAAATTTATCAGCTGTAAACATTGGTATAAAATCTTTGTATCCAAAATCTTTGATAGCGCCGTATTTTTCGATGTGGTATTTTTTTACTCCTTTATTATCTCTTCCTTCAGGGGCGTATAATTCTTTAATATAATCTGGTCCAGCATGGGCAGGTACGGAGTAAATTCCCCAATGGGTGTACATTCCAAACTTGGCATCTAACATCCATTCTGGTAAGGGTTCTTTTTTTAGCTCTTCCCATTTAGGAGATTTTTTTACAGTCCAATCTTTCCCATTTGGTTTTGTCTTTTGGGCATTTATAGGTAGACTTGTGATAGCAATAAAGAGAAGTGAAATTTTAAATAATTGATTCATTGTTATAGATTTTATGAAAAACCTGAATGAAAAATTTAAATAAATTGTTCGTTCAGACTAAATTTGAACGCAATATTAGAAGATGTAAATCTGGGAGAAGTTATCGTTTGAAACAAAAATTACAACAAATATATCAGTTTGTTCAGAACCTCTTGCTTTAGGTGAGTTTTATAAAGAACCAGAATGCAAACAAAAATGTGTTTACTTGTGAAATTTATATTTTTTTTGAAGAAGAGATGTAGAGGGGAGTATCTGAATTTATAAAAAAAGGGTTAAGTAACATCATACTTAACCCTATATATTTAGTGAATGTAGCTTATTTTATAGGTGAATTTTCAAATATTGGCCATCCTTTTTCCTCTATCAAATCCCCTAATTTTTTAAGTGATTTTTTGTCTTCAGGATGAATTGAACCGTCTTTTAGAGGCCCAATATTCATTAGCATATTGGAACCTGTATGTCTGGAATAAGTTAACCAATCATACACTTCTTCTCCTGTATAATGTGTAGTACTAGAATCATTTATCCAACCTCCTCCGGCACCAATATCTTCTCTACCTATACATTTTTGCATTACGGTATTGATTTCTCTTAATTTATTTTTCATGCCACCTTCCCAACGGGTTTTATTGTATTCATTCCAACGATCAGCTCTAATTCTGTACCTTTTTTGAATACCTGAGTTGTCCCATTTGTATGAAAAAGGAAGCATAAAATGTTCAGGGGAAATAAAATCTTCGTCGCCTAGAGCTCCTTCTTTAAAAGATATCAATGCATGTGGTTGTATTTTTTTGACCATAGCATGTAATTCTGAAAGATGTTCGTAATCTTTAGGGGTTTTATAAAAACCACCTATACCATCAAACCAAATACCAGCAACATCTCCATATTGTGTTAGTAATTCTTTTAAGTAAGTCTTGTTATGTTCGTAGGACTCTTTATTCGTTTTCGAAATTTGAGGAGGGACATACATGAATAAGGCAATACCATATTTTTCACAAGCTTTTTTCATTTCAGCAACCAAATCTTTTTTACAAGGTGCATTTAGACTGTTAAAATTTGATAATGTAGTTTTAAAATTATAACAACCGCCTAAGTGATGTGTGGTAAAGACAATGTATTTCATTTTAGCTTCTTTAGCCAATAGACATATTTTTTCAGGATTGAAGTTCTCTAATGTATATTTTTGATACAAGAGATTGTTTTTATCGACTGTGTTTTCATAGGTTTCACGAGTAATATTCAAATTATTTAACAAGCGATCAGGTGCTTTCCCTTTTGCCCATAATTCATAATCGTCTTTTCCTCTTTCTAATAAACTAGCTAAGTTTAAATGGACAAACATTCCATGTTTTGCGTTTTGAAACCATGCTTTGGCAGCTTTGTTAGGTGATGTTTGATACAATGCAGCATTGTCCTTCAACCAGTATGGAATTTCTTTTTTTTCTTTGGTACAGCTATAAAAAGAACTGGTTAATAATAAGATAATAAGGAGCTTTTTCATGAGAATATAGTTTGTTTAATTTTCTATCGAAAGGATTATAATTTTGTGCTTCCTTTCGTTTTTGAAGTTTTTAATTCTGTGTTTTTGTTAGGGTCGGGATAACCTGAACCGTTGAAAACATCTTTCGCCCATGCTTCATGTAAAGACAATAATTCTTTAACAATTTTTGGATGCGTGGCTGCATGGTTTATTTCTTCAGGTTTTTTATCAGCAAGGTTGGCTAGATAATACTTAGGCATTTCAAACTCCTTTTCAGGATGATTAGAATGTTTTCCAGTAGTATCGTGCCCATTGTAAATTAATTTCCAGTTGGCACTTCTTACAGCCCACATTTCTTGCCACATCCAGTGCATAACTTTATGAGGAGAGTTTGCTTTATCTGATTCAAGTATTGGTAAAATACTTTTTCCATCAAGTTTATTTGCAGGAGCAGGTATTTTTAAAATATCGCAGAGAGTAGGTAGAATATCTAAGTTGATGATGGCTTGATCTCTTGTTTCTCCTTGAGCGAATTTTTTTGGATAACTTATGATAGCTGGAACTCTAAGTCCTCCTTCAAAAAAGCTTCCTTTTGCACCTCTCCATTTACCTGTAAATCCGCCTCCACCATTTCCTCCATAACTGACATCCCAGTTGTAATAATCTTCTGTAGAATGCCCGTTGTCACTCATATATATGATGATTGTGTTTTCACGCAAACCCAATGCATCTAATTTTGAAAGTACCTGTCCAATTCTATCATCAACAGTAGTTATCATAGATGCGTAAGAATTTCGTGGCCATTTTAAATTTTTGTATTGTTCTGTGTATTTTCCATCAGGTTGTTCAGGATAATGAGGAAGGTTAAATGGTAAGTATAAAAAGAAAGGGTTTTCTTTGTTTTTTTCTAAGAATGTCTTTGCTTCAGTAACTTGTAAATCTGGAAAATACGTGCCGTCTTTGAAAATTTCTTTTTTGCCTCTATATAAGTCATGAAATTGTGGTTTTTGCCATTTTGCATGTAAGAATTTATGCGAATAATAGTCAATAAATCCACCTCTAAATCCAAAAAATTCATCAAAACCTTGATCCAAAGGACCATGATCCATAGTTGCTCCTAAATGCCATTTTCCTATCAAGCCTGTTTTGTATCCGTAATTTTTTAAATGTTCTGCAATGGTAATTTCTTTTAAATCTAAAACGCGTCCTTCTTTGTCATTTGGATTGCAGGAAGTCCATTGATTGACACCAGCTCTTTGTGGCGCTCTACCTGTTAATAAGGCTGCTCTAGATGGGCAACATACTGTATGAGCATAAGCTTGAGTAAAACGAATTCCTGTAGTAGCCAATTTATCTAAAACTGGAGTTTTGATATCTTTCACGCCATAGCAACCTGCATCTAGTGTCCCTTGGTCATCTGTATAAATGATGACTATGTTGGGGCTATTTTGCGACTCGGAAGTAGTGGAAATGGAGGTAGAAATATTCTCATTGTTTTTTTTACAAGAGATTACTAATAGTACTAGTAGTAAAAATATGGGAGTTTTAAAAGCATGTTTCATGTGTCGTAATTCGATATTTATAATAGATTAAAAAAACAAAAGGAATGAGAAGAATAAAATCTAGGTTTTTTTGACTGCAATAAATGCAAACTGTTTTTTGAATTTTAGATTCTTAATTTTTCTGTCATTTACTTTTTATAAAATTCTTACTTTTTTCACGAAAGAGATATAAGTATTGTTACAAAAATTGACATTTATGTTTCAGTATTGTATCTTTTTTATTAGTGTTTAACTTGTTTTTCTTTAGGAAATCATTGCATTTTTTCTTTTGTTTTTTAGGATAGATAAAAAAATGAGCTTGAGGATGAAGTCAGAATCCAGTTGAAATGTAAAGAGTGTATAGGTTCATTATAACGAAAACAGCGGGTTGATAAAATACATTTAGGTAATAAAATTTTCATTTTTTGAAATATTATTTCTAATGATATTGTAATAGTGAGAATATCTTTGAACTGTCCTTTACAGGATACTTAACTATTCTTATTTAAACTTAAACTAATGAATTTATGAAAAAAAGTAATTATTCAAAACTAGGATTGCAACCTTTTGTAATACTACTTGTTTTGGTTATCAGTTTTATGCAAACTGTAACTGCTCAAACAAATCAAATAAAAGGTGTTGTTACTGATGAAAATGGAGAACCATTACCAGGAGCAAGTGTGTTGTTCAAAGGAACGTCTCAAGGAACGACTACAGATTTTGATGGGAACTATGTGTTGATGAATACAAATGGCGGAAGTGTATTGGTGTATTCATATATAGGTTATACGGATATGGAAGTTGTTATAAATGGACGTACTACAATTAATACAAGTTTAAAACCTAACACAGAATCTTTAGAAGAGGTCGTTATTGTTGGGTATGGAGCAGAGAAAAAATCACAAATTACAGGTGCAGTAGCTTCAATTAGTACAGAATCTATTACGAAAAATACAGCTGCTTCATTGGACAATGCTTTGCAAGGAAAAGTTGCTGGTGTAAGTGTTACCTCAAACAGTGCTTCTCCAGGAGGAGGTGTTTCTGTAAGAATTAGAGGTGTAGGTGGTGTAGGTAATAGTGAACCTTTGTATGTTATTGATGGAATGCCGATTTCTGTTGGTGCTAATGAAAATAGCAGTCCATTATCATCTATAAATCCACAAGATATCGCATCTCTTACAATTCTTAAAGATGCTGCCTCTGCTGCAATTTATGGTTCTAGAGCAGCGAATGGGGTTGTATTAATTACGACTAAAAGTGGTAAAGGAAATGAAAAACCGGTTGTTAAAATTAGTACCAAATACGGGGTGCAATCAATTTCTAAAAAGTACGATATGATGGACGGTGAAACCTTTGCCAATTATATCAATTTATTAAATACGAATTCTGGAAAATCAACTACTTTTGCTAATCCTTCTTCATTTGGAAAAGGAACAAATTGGGTAGATGCCATTACTAGAGTTGCATCTATATCAGATTTACAAGCTTCTTTTTCAGGAAGCACAGCTACGGGGACTTATTTTCTTTCTTTAGGACATTATAAACAAGATGGTGTTGTGAAAAAGAGTTCTTTTGAAAGAATTTCTTTGAGATTGAATGCTAGTAAAAAAATTAGTGACAAATTTAAAGTAGGTTCTAACATTAGTTTTTCAAGAACAAAGCAAGATGCTTTGGGTGGTTCTAGAGAAGGTTTGAATAGTCCAATTGCACAGTCTACTATTTTTTATCCAACTATTCCAGTATACGATGCAGAAGGGAATTATTCTCCAACTCCAGCAAACGGATTTTATAAACCGAAAGCGAATCCTTTGTTTTTACTAGAAGGCCCAAGTTTTCCTCCTGTTAATAACCGTTTTAGAGCGAATGTGTATGCAGAATATAAATTACTTCCAAGTTTAGAGTTAAAAACCAGCGGGTATTATACATTTAACAATACAACAAATGAAGGTATTGGAAGAGTTTATGATTTAGGAGCTGCCGTAAGTACAGAGCAGAGTATATCGAAATCACAAAGTACAGGTCACAATGCTTTGGTTGAAAACACTTTGAGTTATAGATTGAATTCAGGAGATCATTCTTTTAGTGTTCTTTTAGGACAAAGTATGCAATCTATTAAAAATGAAAGCTTAGCTGTTAGTGGAGATTATCCTGAAGAAGGAAATTATACAATCAACGAGCAGGCGAGTGCTTTAAATGTTACAAATTTTATTAATGAAGAAAGTTATTTGTCTTTTTTCGGAAAAGTAAATTACAGTTTAAAAGGTAAGTATTTAATGACTGCTATTGTAAGAAGAGATGGCTCTTCCAAATTTGGAGCAAATAAAAGATGGGGTACTTTCCCTTCTGTTTCTGTTGGTTGGAGAATTTCTGAAGAGGATTTTATACCTAAAAACACTGTTTTAAATTCATTGAAATTGAGAGCTGGTTGGGGACAAGTAGGTAATGATAGAATTAATAATTATTTGTCTACTGTTGTTGTTTCTTCTTCAAGTAACTATCCACTCGGAAACCAAACAGGTGTAATTTCTACTGGTTCTGCATTGTCTGGAATTCCAAATCCAGATATTCAGTGGGAAACGGTTACACAATATAGTATTGGTATAGACGCGGATTTCTTTGACAATCGTTTAAATTTAGTTGCTGAGTACTATAATAAAACTCAGAACGATATGTTAATTGCAGTACCACAATCTGGAGTTACGGGAATTTCCAATGGACTTAATGCAGGGACACTTGTTTTAAATACTGGAGAATTAATGAATAGTGGATTTGAATTTAGTGCTAATTATTCAGGAGAAATAGGCAAAGTATCTTATAATGTTGGAGCAAATATCACAACTCTAGACAACCAAATTAAAGATTTACCGTCACCATTAAGTCGTTATTCATTAGCGGGAAGTTTCCTTACTAGAACAGAACAAGGAAGAAGTCTAGGAGAATTTTATGGTTATGTAGCCGATGGTCTTTTTCAGAACCAAGGAGAAGTGGATGCTCATGCAACTCAAAATGCAGGAACTGCACCTGGAGATATTCGTTTTAAAGACCTTAATAATGATGATGTAATTGATGACAAGGATAGAACTTTTATCGGAAATCCAATTCCAAAATTTACGTATGGATTTAACCTTGATTTGGATTATGAAAACTTTGATTTATCCATACAAGGAAATGGAGTACAAGGAAATGATATATACAACGTTTCTAAAGTGACTTTGATAGATAATTTAAGAAGTCAAAATAAATTAAACTTCATTCCATGGTCACCTTCAAATACAAGTTCAAATTATCCAAGAGCATTGGATAGTGATCCTAATCAAAATTTACGAAACTCTAGTTATTTTGTTGAAGACGGTTCCTTCTTAAGAATTAAAACAATTCAGTTGGGGTATTCAGTACCAGTTGCTAGTTTATCTAAATTAAATATGACAAGATTGCGCCTGTATGGAAGCATACAAAACCCTTTTACATTTACAAATTATTCAGGTTTGGATCCTGAAGTAGGAAATGCAGGAGGTAGTAATTTAACAGCAGGTATAGACAATTTTGTATACCCAATAGCAAGAGTATTCTCTATAGGTCTTAATATTCAATTTTAATCATTTTAAAGAATTAGATTATGAAAACATTTAATTATATAATTATACTTTGCGCCACATTTTTAATAGGGTGTAATCAGGAAGAGTTCTTAGGTCAATTTAATAAAAATGGTTTGAATTCAGATACTTTTATGCAGTCCGAAAACCAAGCAACGGAAGCGACTACTGCAATTTATGACCCTCTAAATCATAAAGGTTTGTATAAATATGGTTTTTTGGTATTGGGAGAAGGACCCACAGATAACGTTATCAATCCTTTTGCTGATGGAAGAACAGGACCTGATGTAAAAGCGATACATGAATATATTTGGAGTGATAGCAATCAGTTCTTTTTATTAAGATGGAATGGAGCTTATAAAGGAATTTATAGAGCCAATTATGTATTGGGTAATTTGGATAAAGTGAAGAATATTTCTTCTTCAAAATACAATGAGTTGAAAGGTCAAGCTTTGTTTTTAAGATCATTGTATTATTTTAATTTGGTAAGTGGGTTTGGAGATATTCCATTGATAACAAGTATTTTGACGCCAGATGAGAGTAACACCATTGAAAAGTCTCCTGAAGCAGATATTTGGGCTCAAATAGATCAAGATTTGGCGTTGGCAGGAACTTTGTTACCAGCAACATATCCTGAAGCAGAAACAGGTAGAGCGACAAAAGGAGCGGCTTACGGATTGCTTTCCAGAGTGCGTTTGTGGACTAAAGATTTTGTAGGTGCAGAAAATGCTGCGAAAGAATTTGATGATTTGAGTTACGATTTGGTTCCATTAATAGACTATATTAAAATGTTTGATGGAAGAATGGAAAATAGCGTTGAATCTGTTTTTGAAACACAATTGGTGTCAGGGTTTAAAAATTATTGGCATGCTGAAAATGCAGAATCGACTGAGTTGATGAGTCTTTTTCCAAGAATTTCTTGGGCACAGTACCTACGTCCTCGTCAAACAGACTCTTATGATATTGTAGACATTTTTGAATCAAATGATGGAA
>Ga0105356_10006992_pt1 | contig 10438 bp, 8 predicted proteins | sample GOMGulsemesocosm_3_FD_83502 | JGI IMG/M metagenome (GOLD analysis project Ga0105356, IMG submission 83502) | Methane-oxidizing microbial communities from mesocosms in the Gulf of Mexico - GOM9D Gulf of Mexico | ecosystem: Environmental > Aquatic > Marine > Cold seeps | place: Gulf of Mexico...
GCATTGTCCATGTTTAGATTAAGTTCGTCAGCCAACTGTTTCTGCAATGGCGAATAGTTTATCGACCTTAAAAGCGTATTATTAGAAACGAGTAAACCTGCATGGGCATCTGCCAATTTCATCAACATATCAGTTAGTAAAGTTTGTAACTCGATAGATGTAGTAATAGTATTTACTTTTGTTGCATATTCACTATAGAGTTCTTGCCAGTTAACATCTCTAACCGTAAAAGAAGCGTAACTGTCATTAAAGTGATGCCAAAAAGTTTCAAAGACTAAGTTGAGACTGGCTTCACTATCTGGAAGAATTGGCTCGGCACAACTAAGAGGGAGCTGGTCAATTAATTGATAGGACATTAATTCAAAGTCATCATCAAGATCAACATCGATACTTTGACTATCGGTTGAAAGCTCATACTCACCTAGCTCTTGGCTTAACGCGCTAATATCTTGTTGGTTAACTTGCAGGCAATAATCACCCGCTGTTTGATACACAGTAAAATTGTCTTGTTTAATGTCAAGTATGGTCGCCAATTTACTATGTTGCCAAAGCCCTGTTAAGTTGGCTGTAGTCGATATTGGATCGATAATAGGGTCTGGTGTCGGTGTTTGAGCGTTACTACTTTTATTTCCACCTCCTCCCCCACAAGCTATGAGTGAGAGTGTTGATGCAATAATTATTACTTTAATCATGATTAATTCCTTGTTATTAGCTGATTCAGGAAGCATCATGTCTGTTGACGAATTGCATTACCTTGGCAAGAGTATGGAAAAACATTGGAAAAACATTTGTTAAATAAATTCAAGCCCTTACGAGCTACAATAGATGAATAAAACTGTTAATCTAGCAAAAACACCTTTCTATTTAGGTGAATATCTGGTGTTACCTGATCAGCTTCTATTGCAAGCACAAGGTAGTTCGACAAAGTTGGATTCTAAAATAATGTCATTGCTTATCTATTTTGCAGAGAACCCAGGACAAGTCATATCACGCGATCAATTAATCGAGCATGTTTGGCAAGGAAACATTGTTTCTGAATCTTCAATTAATTGGGCTATTTCGCAAATGCGTAAAATGCTTGGTGACAGTGCCTCACAAGCTAAATATTTAAAAACCATCTCAAAAAAAGGTTATCAGTTAACAGCCACTGTAAGTATAAAAAGCGAGACTGTAATAGAGACTCCCCTCAATATTCCTACAGAGAAACCTAGCAAGGTAACGAATAAGACATACCTCGTTTGGGCTTTAACTATACTCGTTTTGTTATCCTCACTTGGTCTGTATTTACGACATACTGATGCTAATAAAATTGAATATGATTTTGCTTCGGCCACACTTATTACCAGTTTATCTGGCCAAGAAGATGATGGCCGTCTTTCCCCTGACGGTTCGCAATTGTTGTTTCGCCATAAAGCACTAGACAAACTCAACTGGCAGTTATTTATCCAGCCATTAACCGACAACCGAAAATTTGCTGAATATAGTGACAAAGGCGAAAAAACGGGGCGATTATTGTCAAGTCGTCGCGTTTTGTCATCACTGCCATTACTACAAGATAGTTACAACTATTTGACAGCAGAATGGGCACCTGATGGTAAGTCTATTGCTGTTGTACGCAAAAATATCAATCAATGCCAAATGGTCATGCTAAGACTCGATGCCAAGTATAGTATTGTTCAGCAGCAAGTCTTTAACCAATGCAATAACAAGGGTTGGAGTAAACTTGTTTGGCACCCCAACGGACAACGATTATTTTTCACCGATCAAATTCAACAAACTGATACTTATCAAGTGTTTGAATATTCCATCGCCAGCGGAGAAATTTCCTCATTAACAATGCCAGAGAAAAATGGTTTAGGCGATAAATTTATCGACATTGATTCGAAAGGAGAAAAATTATTAGTATTACGTGATATCAATGGTATTAAAACTCAGTTTATGTCCCTTAATTTGAACGACAACTTGTTAACTGAGTTGGCAATGGTCGAATCCCACTATTACAGTGCATATTGGGGTTTGAAGCAGGATATATGGTTGAATTGGGGCAATAAAAATGTCATCAGTTATGACCCGAAAGATAAGGTTTCTACTGCATTGTTTTCCAGTACCTTAAATTGGAATTATAACACTAAACCCTACCTTGAATTTAACAAGGCTATTTTTACTTCTTCAAGTGCGAATAGAAGTGACATACTTGTGCTTGAAGCCGACAATCAATGGCAACCTCAAATTATTCAATCTGATTACAATGAGTCTTTACCTACCCTTAATAAGAGCGGAAATTTAGCCTTTATTTCAGATCGTTCTGGCATACCACAAATTTGGTTAGGAGAAACACAATTAAGTGATACAAGCGAGTACGGTGAATTTGAGAGCTTAAAATGGTCACACGATGATCAACACATTTTAGGTATTCGTAAAGGTTATTTAGCTTCAATAAATTTAGAAAAAGAATCTTTGCGAATGCACTATTCAGGGGACTTGCATCCCAATAATGCGAATTGGTCTTTGGATGACAAAACGATATATTTTACTGCAAAGTCTAATAAAAAATGGCGATTATTTAACATAGCTGCAGACAGCAAAAACCAAGAAGTAACACAAATAGCAGATATTGATATTTACAACGCACATCCCTTTTCTAACGCCGAAATTTTATTTACCAAACCCGAACAACAAGGGCTTTGGTCTCTTGACAAAAAGACACATAAAGCGCGTTTGTTATTGCCTAATTTTCCTTGGAAAAATAAATGGCAAGTGGTTGGTGATGCAGTTTATTACCTGAATAAACAAGACGGTCTAAACTCTTTTAAGCGTTTCGAATTAACCAGTAAGAAAATCACCACATTGGCGAGTATTAAACAAAATATTCAACAACAATTCGCAGTAACAAAAGATGGTTCAAAAATTATCGCAGTGGCTTATGTGGTTGAAGAGTCTGCGATTTATCAGATCCCCTTTAGTTTAAGAGATCACTAAGGGATCAAGTTAGGGTAAAATTGTGCCTGCTCATGATAATTTGTGTTAATTACCAGAAGCGATTACCACACCTGCGTCAGGAATATGCCAAACACCATTTTTAAGGTCAACACGCCCTCCCATATTCGTGAGCACTACTCGGTCTACAATGGTTACACCACGAGCCGCCATTTGGATAAAAGTATCAATACCGTTATTAGGGAAGTTACCCCGTGTTCGATGAATATTAAACTTATCAGAAAATTTACGACCAAAGGCTTTTTCAACCCCTGCTTTACCAATCATAAAACCTATTAAACCGCCCCAAGTCGCTGCCGGATTATCTGAGTCCCAGCCAGCCAAAGTGGCGATTTTAATTGTTTCAACAAGATTTCCTTCGCCATAAAACAAACTAACGAGACTTGCTGCAAAGTTAATACCTGAAGCGAAGCAACCATTACAATAAAGATTCTTTGCCGTTATATTATAACCGTCTTCTTGATTTACTTGATACTTTTGATACAAATCGTCTCTAACTTTTTCCCAAGTTTTTCCTGAGTTATAACTAGCGAGAACAAAATCAAACATTTTGGCTGAATAAGAATGATCAGGTAACCTTTGCCGAGCGGTATTTGCCATCCAATATATTTGTTCTCTTTTTGTCAAAGAATCATCAACATAAGAGGCAAGCGAATACATTAGCACATAAAATTCAGCTGCCCATGCAGCGTTTTTTCTCGCTGTTGTTCTAATTGGTAAATACGCCATTTTTAACGCGACATCAGGTCTAGCGGGTGCAAAAAAACCGAATATTTCTGTGGTTAATTGTGCATCGATCATTTCATATTCTTTGTTGTTTTTTGGATCACTGGTTGCCGGTGGTAATAAGCCTTCCTTCGACATCAAGTCGTGTGCTCGTTGATTAGATACCCAAAGAAAATTCTCTTGTTTACCGTCTTCAGCCAATCCAAATGGTGACTGCTCTTCGGTATAAATATGTTTTAACCAGCCGTCTCGGATTTGTTCTGCGGTTAAGATAGTCGTTTTATGAGTAAAGAGTAGGTGTTGATAGATATATTCAATGTCGGTATCGTCGTCAGAACCCCAAATTCCTTCTTCGTCCTGGAAAACAAACCCTATATTTTCAGAAAGGTTACTGGGAACGCCCTGCCCCCAAATACTCGGTTGGTCTTTAGTCCCCCAATCTTCACGCGTATAAAATGTGCCATGTGGACCTTCGCCGCCAATTTTATCCATTTCTGTCACCAAACCAGTCCAGTTAGCAATAGATTGACCCAACCAGAAACCATAAAGTTTATCGATATAGTGAGTACGAGAGATGATAATTTCTTTTTTTGAAATGGTTGATGTTACGGCCTCATTTTCTTTTTTATCCGGTACAGATTTAGGTTTTTCACTTCCATAAACAGGCACTGTTGTTAAAATGAAAAGTATGACGCTGATAAGGTTAAGTTTAGTTAAGATATTCACTGGAAACTCTAAACTGTTGATAAACGATAGCTTATCCTAATTAATATATTTTCTGCATGCAATCAGAATATTAGAGTGTGTGGACATGAAAAAGAGTAGTTAAGCGCTTTGTTTTATGAACGCTATGATCCATTGTGTCGCTAACACATCATCCGCTTCATTGACCAATGTACTAATGGCATTATCAATAGCGGCAGCACCAATGCGATCTCGACGAGAATTCATTAAGGCTTTTGAGTACTGACGACTGAACTCAGGGTGTCCTTGAAGGCCCAAAAAATTAGCTCCGACTTTGATCATACTGTAAGGGCAAAATTCATTGCTAAGCAATACCTGTGAATGCGGGGGTAATTTTGTGATTTGATCTTGGTGACTTACCACCAAAGCTAGTGTATTCCCCTTTGATTTCATCCAGTTTTGTTTTTCAATGATTTCGCTAAACGCAATACCAATACCCCAGCCCTTGGTAGATTTTTCTACCTGTCCCCCCAAAGACTTAGCAATAAGTTGATGACCAAAGCAAATACCAACAAACTTCTTTTCGGCCAGATAAAGTTTCCTAATAAATTCTTCCAGTTCTCTGATCCATAATTTATCGTCATTGACACCCCAACGGCTGCCACTGGTGATATAGGCATCACACTCGTCAATGTCTGTAGGCAGTTCGTGATTAATTGCTGAGTAATAACAGACGTCTACGGTTTCATTGGTACGCTGAAACAAATCATTGAACATCATTGGATAGTCACCAAATCTCGGTTGTAGTTTTTCCTGAACCTGATCGCAAATGAGTATTCCTAATTTCATCCCCAGTACCTTATTTTCCTGTTGACGAGTCGCTTGATTTTTACAGTTCGCCATTAATTGCCGCCAAACAAATAGTAGAATATTGTTGTGCGTTAAACTGAATAGGGTTACCACTGGCAGCTGCGTCTTTAACTGCCATTAAGCCAACTTTATTAACCTGTCCATCATCTATTCCGATTTCAGCTAAGCTGTGTGGAATAGCCAGCTCATCTCGTAAATTAACGATCCAATTTAAAAAACCATTAAAGCTGACATCTTCAAGTTCGAGATAACGTGACAAACGCTCTATCCGCTTTTCAATGGCACTGCGATTTGCTTTGAGAATGTATGGCATTAATATCGCATTTAACATTCCATGATGGCTGTCATATAGTGCGCCTAATGAGTGAGCTAAGGCGTGCATTCCCCCTAATCCTCGCTGGAACGCTGTTGCCCCCATTGTTGAACCAACCATTACTTGAGCTCTTGCTTGTAAATCATTACCCGAGACAACTGCACGAGGTAAATAATTTTTTATTAGTCGTATTCCTTCCAACGCAATACCTTCAGCCATGGGGTGATAATAGGTTGCACAATATGCCTCTAATGCATGTGATAGTGCATCCATACCAGTCGCTGCTGTCAACTTCGCAGGTAAACTAACAGTTAATTCGGCATCAAGAATAACGATTGCTGGCAGCATATTTGGATGAAATATCATCCGCTTAAGCTGTAGGTCAGTGTCGGTTATAACTGACGCTCTGCCAACTTCTGAGCCAGTGCCTGAGGTTGTTGGCACCGCGACAACAGGCGCCATGGTTTGAGTACATACTCTGCGCCAGTTATCACCTGCATCTTCAAAATCCCACAAAGGGCGGTTTTGACCAACCATCAGCGCAATGGCTTTTGCTGCATCGATTGCCGAGCCACCGCCAAAAGCGATCACGCCATCATGTTTATTTTGCTGGTATACTGATACACCATCGGTGACGTTTTCAATGCTTGGGTTAGCTTTAATCTGAGAAAACACATGGCAGCGTAACCCTAATTCTTGGCATGAGTTAACTGCCTGCGCAATCATCGGCAATTCTGCCAATCCAGGGTCGGTAACTAACAAAGGCGCTCTCATGCCTAATTCTTGACATGCCGTTGCTAATTCATTAATTCTGCCAATGCCACTTCTAATATTAGTAGGGTAATTCCAATTGACATTTAACGCTTCTAAATCCATTTTATATCCTTAGTTCGGCAATTTTAGATGAAAAGACTTAGGTCTAGTTAATGAGCCATAGCCTAAAGTAGAGAGTGTGCAACCACGTCCTGAATTTTTGATGCCTGTCCAAGCTAAAGCGGGATCTAGGTAATCACAACGGTTTAGAAAAAAAGTGCCGGTTTGAAGTTGTTCACCAATGGCTAATGCTGCATCAACATCTTTGCTAAAAACACTGGCTGTTAGGCCAAATTCAGAATCGTTCATTAAGGCGATTGCTTGCTCATCATCTTCTACTTTCATAATGCCGACCACTGGACCAAAAGTTTCTTCTGTCATAATTTTCATAGAATGATCAACATGGGTAAGTAACTGAGGAGCTAAGTAGGGTGTTCCTTGTTTAGCAAGGGCAAAATTAGTAGCGTCAATATGGACAATTGCTCCCTTAGCAAGAGCGTCACTAATTTGTCCACGAATAAAGTCAGCAGCAGCTGTTTTCACTACGGGCCCTAAGGTGGTGGTTGGGTCGTCTGAACGGCCGAGCTTATAGCGATTAACCAATGTCACTGCTTTGGCAACGAATTCGTCAAATACATCACTTGCGACATAAATGCGCTCGATAGCGCAACACGACTGTCCTGAATTAAAAAAGGCACCATCAATGCAAGTTTCAACAGCCATGTCAATATCAGCATCTGACCGTACATATGCAGGGTCTTTTCCACCTAGCTCAAGACCGACACCAATAAAACGCCCACAAGCCGCTCGTTCAACCATAGCCCCTCCATCAACAGATCCAGTAAACGCAACATAGTTAATTTGTTGTTGTTTTATCAAGTTTTCGGTATCTGTATGGCTTAAATGCAAAATTTGAAATACGCCTTTTGGCGAACCTGCGCTAGCAAAAGCTTTCGCTAGCTGTTCTGCGCACAGTGGTGTTTGTGCTGAATGTTTTAAAATTACAGCATTGCCCGCCATAATTGCAGGTATTAAGGTGTTAATCGCGGTTAAATAAGGGTAGTTCCAAGGCGCAATTACTAAAGCAACTCCTAATGCTTCACGTTTAATACTGCGTGAAAAACCTTCGATAACGGGTAGCTCAATTGGTGCTAGTGCGTGCTCTGCAGCATCAATCATGTAGTGGGCGCGGTCAATCATCCCAGTAACTTCACCTTTAGCATATTGAATTGGACGACCCATCATCCAAGATAATTGCTCCGCTATTTCATCAGCGTTATTATTAAAAGCGTCAAGCATGGCTAAACAAATACTACGCCTGTGGTTTAACGACGTTTTACTCCATTGAACTTGTGCAACAACTGCTAATTCAAGTGTGTTATTAATTTGCCGCTGATCGGCCAAATCGCGTTCAACATAGACACTGCCATCAATGGGCGAGATCGTTTGTTGTATAGTATTCACATTGGTGATTGTTTTATTCGTACTAGGTTTGTTGTTCATAATATTTCTACTGTTAAATAATTTCGAAATAGCGTGATAATTCCCAATCGGAGACATGTTTGCGATATTCACGTTCTTCCCATTCACGTGATGCTGCATAATGGCTGACAAACTCCTCACCAAACATTTCAATTGCCACTTTTGACTGTTTTAAACGACTCGCCGCTTCAAATAGTGTTGCAGGCAGTTTTAGCTCCTTAGGATGTTCTTGTTCATATGCATTGCCTTTTACCTGTGGCAATGGCTCCAATTTATGTTCGATACCATAAAGGCCTGAAGCAAGTGTTGCTGCCAATGCGATATAAGGGTTAGCATCGGCAGCGGCTAAGCGATACTCTACTCGCTGGGATGAGGCAGAACCTGGAATAACCCGTAATGCGGTGGTACGGTTTTCGACTCCCCAAGTAGCGTCTAATGGTGCCCAAACGCCGGGTACCATTCGGCTAAAACTATTCACTGTAGGTGAAATCATCGCTAAAAACTCTGGCATAAGACGTTGCTGCCCTGCCAAAAAATGACGCTGAGTATCACTGATATTATGTGTTTTACTTGCATCATAAAAGGCTGACGAACCATCTGAATTAGTCAGTGAGATATGAATATGGCCACTTTGTCCAGGCAAGTCGCCAGACCATTTCGCCATGAAAGTAGCCATCATGTCATTGCGTTGCGCCCAAACTTTAATAAAGGTTTTAAATAATGCCGCTTTATCTGCGGCATCACTGGCATTGTCGTAAGCTAATGCGGCTTCAACTACACCAGGGCCTGTTTCTGTATGAATTCCTTCTACCGGCATATCCATTTCTTCACATAATTTTAATATGCTCTGGTATAATTCGGCGTGTACAGAGTTTCTGATAATGGAGTAGCCAAAAAGGCCAGGTGAAATTGAATTAAGGTTTTTATAGCCTTTTTCACGTGCTGATTCAGGTGATTCATTAAACATAAAAAATTCGTATTCAAAGGCTGCAGTGGCATTAAAGCCCATTTCATCAGCTTTATTCAACACTCTTTGCAATGTACCACGCGGACATAACTTCTTTGCATCACCGTCAAATTCGGCAACAAATAACAGCATATCACCTTCAAATGGAATTGAACGACAACTATTAAGAACGATACGAACCGGTGCATCAGGGTAACCAGTATGCCAGCCTGTATACTTCACATTGTCATACAGTTCATCGTTAGAATCCCAACCCAATACTACATCACAAAACGCAAAACCATGCTCAAGAGAAGAGTAAAATTTAGCTTTACTCATGTATTTGCCGCGCATAACTCCATCGACATCAAATAGACCCACTTTAATGTGAGTTAAACCTCTTTCTTCTATAATGGCTTTCGCTGCTGCCACACTGTCAACGGCACGTGGATCCAACATAATTTTTATCCTTAATAAGTTGAAGACAAACAAATGGGAAGGTTTCTCCTTCCTTATCCGTTATTTAGAGTTTAGCTCAGGTTTAAGATCTTTGAAGATACAATTGGAACGTCATGCTTCATACAACACAGAGCTTTAATAATAGTTTATATTTCACCAAAACAACTGGTACAATGAGTTAAGTTTTATCAATCAACTGAATTCAGTTGCCTTTATTAAGTGAAAGTAGATGAATGTATTGTTTAAGAAGTCTTGGATATTCCGTTTTGTTATGAATGGTTGGCCACCTTTATTTTTTTCAGGTATTCGCATTAAACATATGTCTGCCGACTTCAAAACAGCACGTGTCGAATTGAAATTACGTCCTTGGAATAAAAATGCTGTTGGTACCCATTTTGGTGGCTCTTTGTTTGCAATGACCGATCCTTTTTGCATGTTGATGCTTATGGCACAGTTAGGCGATAAATATGTAGTATGGGATAAATCAGCTGAGATCGAATTTATAAAACCTGGTAAAGGGACAGTAAGTGCTGACTTCGCTATTAGTCAAAGCTTAATAGATGACATTATTACTAATACTGCAAATGGTGAAAAATACTTACCTCAAATCCCACAATTTATAAAAGATGAGCAAGGCAATATTGTCGCTAAGTTGAACCGTACACTTTATATCCGGAGAAAAAAAGGGACATAAATGAACTCTCAAAATTAGTTGGTTACCACTATTTGAAGTCAGCTACCTTCAAGGATAACTGACATCAGTAATTTCTTTCAGTAGACGCGATACAGTAAATCATGTCGTTACCCTTTTAAAAAGTCGCTGGGGGGTTAAATTACTGAACATGATCATAAAAATATCGAGATTTAAAATGAGTTTGTTCTTTATTACTCGCTATATATTGTTACCGTGGAATGTAATAATTCATCAAAATACAGTTAAACACGCTCCTGATGTCTTGAGTTTCGAATTCATAATAGGTGAATTTAGAGAATTCGATTTATTTTAAATAGATTCAATGTATATAGCTTAAAACTGTAGTGACAATTGACATAAGTACTAGATACATTCATTGTATGAATAATTCAATGCAAGTAGAAATATTGAGGACTATCTAATGCCGAGCAACAATTCAAATAACAACTCAGTA
>Ga0105356_10006993_pt1 | contig 10438 bp, 10 predicted proteins | sample GOMGulsemesocosm_3_FD_83502 | JGI IMG/M metagenome (GOLD analysis project Ga0105356, IMG submission 83502) | Methane-oxidizing microbial communities from mesocosms in the Gulf of Mexico - GOM9D Gulf of Mexico | ecosystem: Environmental > Aquatic > Marine > Cold seeps | place: Gulf of Mexico...
AGCTCAGTTGGTTAGAGTACTTGCATGACATGCAAGGTGTCACAGGTTCGAGTCCCGTAGCGAGCACCATATTTTAGAAAAAGGGATAACAGAAATGTTATCCCTTTTTTATTTCAAGAACAAAGTGTTACGTGAAATTCTCTTGTTATTACTTAAATGAATACTTCAAAATCAACTCGGTAAATCTTAAGAAATCCCCTCATAGAAACTCCAATTTACTACGGACGTCCGGAATAGTCACTACGGACGTTATTAAATTAATATATAAAAATATTTATAATCATAATTCTAGTGTTAACCTTACTGTGAAATGAAAAGTAATTTTAACGAGCTTATTTTAAATCTCCCCCCTTAATTAGAGGTTGTTTTATGCAACTATTTAGAAAAATATTAAACATTTTCAGGAGAGATCCTCTTGATATGGACTATCTTTCTTATATGAAACATTGCAGCCCTGACGTTGATTTTGTAATAACTTCTAATGATGTAGATTGGCTTGATATAGTTGGCGAGTCGTTCTATGAGGACAATATTAATATATTTCCAAATCACTCTTTTCATAATGCATTATTAGTTGAACATATTTATGACGAAGTGTGGGCTGTTAAGGTTGTTGTACAGGGCAGACAAGTAGGGAGTATTAAGAGAGAGTATTTAGAGTTATGTTCTAAATTTATAGAAATTAACGGCAATAAAATACGAGTAATGATTCATAATGATACTTACCCAAATGTAAAAATGTGCAAATTTAAAGTTTAAGAACCCTTTAACATATTAATTATTTAAATAGCTTCTAGCTCCTGTTATAAATATTCAAAAAGTTGGCAATTTATACTAAGGTTGGGGGCAACCTAATCAGCCACACCTCGGCACACATGAATGCGCTGCAAGCTCATATATACTGGCCGACTCAACAAATTACACATTGTGAATTTATTGGCAAATTGTAGTAGTTCATGTAGCAGTTTCAAGTTTCTATTTAAAGGAGTTATCGCACTGATTTTTCATAGTACTTTCAGCTTTAATGATTAAGGGGATATTTACATATTGGACTGACTGTTTAACAGGTAATCAACACTAAATTTGCACCTTATTAGACCGCTCTACGGTTAGCAGAGACTAAAAAGCACGTAATACAGAGTATATTACGTGCTTTAATGTGAATGAACATTGCATATGGTGTTTTAGACGTAAACCAATAAATAATTGTGTCCCTTACTTAAAATACGAAACTTATCCCTACATTTACTTTAAGTCCGATTGCATTTCCGAGCTTGTCATTATAGTACGCCACACCTCCATGATGAGAACACGTACCACTACCACTGCTCTCTGAACTCGAACCATCTTTACACTCAGTTTTAGATGTTACTTCCCAATAATACATATATTGGGCGTTTATAAATAAGCTAAAGGATTCAGTAATTGCATAGTTTGCAAAACCTCCACCACCAAATGAAAAGAAGTCATAATCATTTTGATAACCTTCTAAGCTAAGATTGCCGTAACCACCTTCTACATTAAAACCTACTGTAAAATCATTTTGCGAAAACTCTACTATTTGAGTACCGAAGTTAAATGTAGAATAATCTAAATTAATCTCGTTATCTGTTGCTAATTGATACTCAACATAAGGATTAAAGGAGTCATAATTCCACTTGTAGCCAATGGTATATCCATTGGGAGATGTGCTCAGGGAATCAAATTCCATATTAATTTGAGTGTGGGACAGGATTAAATTGCCCGCAAAAGATAACTGGCTAAAGCCAAGCGCGCCTAGAATAATAATAAAAAAACATTTCAAAATACAACTTCCTTGTTAAATAGTAGAAAAAATCACCTTTATACTTCCAGTATATCAAACGTTTATGGATTCCCTTTAATGATATTTATAATAATTAGTTGTTAATAGTAAAGCACCAACAAAGCTATCAACACAATATATTTATACCCTCAACAACCTATGTTGGTACTAGTTAATTTCTTTATTCTTTCACGAAGAGCTAACACCCTTATCTCTAGTTTTGTTGGCTCTTCATTACAACGCCCTTCGCCATGCATCCATAGTTGATGGTCTGCTAGCATTCTACCGCAGTTGCTACATTTAGTTAGAGGGTTACCTTTATTTACTATAAATTTGTGTTTTAACATTTTGATTATTCCTTATTTTGTCTAATTGAGCAGCATACCTACACCAGTTAGCTAATTCTTTTATTAGCCATACTAGTTTTGGGCCTGCTTCGTTAATTGTTTTGTATGTGTTGATTAGGGGTTTACCTTGCGTAAAAGCCCTAGTTACTGAATAGGGAACCGAGAGGCTCTCTAATTGTCTTCTTGAAAATCGTTTCTTACTGATGAGGCAATCAAGCTCTAAGTAATGTAATAACTCATACTTAGCGCGTTGCTCCTCAATCCCTGAGTATCTCGCCATAAATTAGTTTTATGCCCTCCTCGCATATTATTTCATCATCTGCTTCTTTCCCCCTTGCTTCCTGACTGTCAACGATGTCATCAATCTCTCTCATTACGTGCTTATGAATGGATAATACTTTATTGGCATTTTCTAAATGACTGAAGTTGAACTCAAACCCCTCTAATGTACGGGGCAATAGCTTTCTATCTCTTTTAAAGTCAGAAGGTCGTATCCCCTCCTCAACAAGATAATCAAAATAACCATCATCACAAAGGCCATAAGATTTCAAACTAACCTTAAAATTCTTGAAGTGATTTCCTATATCCTTTTTAAGAATTTGATTCTTTTGAACCCATTCATAGAAAGCAATTGGTTCTCCTGACAGCCAAGCACTGATTGCATCTGAAGCCCCTTCTGCTTTTTTTAGGTTTTCATGTTTATCATATATATTTTTTATTGTTGATAGATTACCTTTGTTTTTTATATTAAAAACATACTCTTCATAAGTACTTCGCCCGTCTTCCTTAGCCTTGCAATACTTAGGTAGTTCCAATTCGTCTAGTTGGATTTTAAACTTCAATGAAGGAACAAAAGTTACATCAACGCCTCTTGCAGCTAACCTATAAGCAACCCCTTTAGGTCTAATAAGTAGCTGGTCTCTCAAGTCTCTTTGAGTAACCGCCAACGCCTTATCAAACATAGTAGGATTAGCTACGCACTTTTGAATAGGAGTTCTTACGGTATTGGTGTAAATATGAGCCGCTTCCCATGCTCGCTCCCTTGAAATCATTTGACCAATTAATCTGTCAGTTGTGTTTGACGAAAAATCAATAATAAAAACCTCATCAAACTGACCTACAAATGACACGCCACTTTTAAGTAGCTGTGTACATGCCAGTAACTTTGGCTTCCTTGATGAAACAAACTTCTTAGGGTTTGCTTTAAACTCTTCCATTGTTGCCTCTCCGTAGCTGTCGGAGGTAAAGAAATAAGACTTAGCTTCCTTACTATGAATCCGTCTGATTCTTCTTAACAGCAGCTTTGAGTTAACAATAACTAAACAGCGCTTATTGTTGTCTAAACGAGTTCTTAACTGAGCTAACACTTCGTTAGTTGACTCATACATATAAGCTGAACGCTGTATTATTGGATAATTAATTTGTTCTGATTTAGGCCACTTAGTTGCTAAATCATCCCTTTTGGCAATGTGCATACGGTTATGAGTCACTTCTCTGTCTAACAATAACCCGTAGTTAGTGATAACTGTCTCTGTTAAATCTGCATCGCAAAGCACAACATAATCAGCAAACCTGAATAGCCATGTTAGTGTCTCGACAATTTCCTTTCTACGCTCTAGAGATGAGATATTTAACAAAGCATCTAAGCATTGCGCTGCTTCATCAATGACAACAACATTAAATGCTGAACCTTTTGCTGCATAAGCTAACTTATGTAAGCTGTGAATTGTTGTAGATACGTTTCCAGTATGTGATGCGTCCAATGTATCGCACATTCCATTTACTTCAATACCATTAAAATCTTTAGCATTCGCAGCTACCAGAACTAATGTAGGGGCTGTTATTAGAGCATCCCCTTTACGTTTCCTAAAATTATTTAGCCCTACTGTTTTACCTGTACCCGTAGGGGCTTTGCACCAATTGAGTACAATAGGCTCTTTATCATCGCGATAATTACCGTTCTTCTTTAAGTTTGAAAAGTTAATTGATGCATCAATATGATTATCAATATAAGTGACATCTTTGTCGTACTTATCCACGCACCCTCTATGAACCCAGTCAGTAGCCCAAGAAGGCTGAGATGTTAGGTAATGCAACTTGTTATTCCTATCACCCACCTGATTTTCCATGTCAGGTAATGTTGCTCCTGTAATATCGTAGCCCATTGCATCTAAGGTACGGTATGCGTCAAAAAGCTTATACCGGCTCCCAGAGCTCATATCTAAGTCATCAAGCTTAGCGATGATTTGGTCATCAATAGGTTTTAACTTTATATTTGCTAAGTGCTTCACATTTGAGCTTCGACTACTTGGTGGTGTTGGCGTGTATCTACTTGTATCCACATCCAAGCTGTGCCCCGAATAGGTAACTATCTGAACCTCAAGGTTAACTAAATCACCAGCGGGCTTAGCGGTATAAACCAACTGAGCACTATTACGAAATAATGCCATATCAGCATGCTCAAAATGACCGTCTGTAATATAGTTAACCCATGAGCCATGAGAGACAGGCTTCGATAACTTGAAGTAACAATGAAACTTAAAAGACCCTTTGGTGTAATACGAAGAACTCATACGAATAACTTTCTCGGCACCTAATAATTCCAGACTGAAATACTCAATCATAAAGTTTTCTAACTGCTCTTCTAAGCTATCCCCGCTAGGTATAATGTCCTTCCCGTTTACATTATCTACATCAATCATGACTATGTCAGATAATGTCTTAGCCGTACCTAGTACGTCCCTTCCTCTGGTGGCTACCTTATCACCGCATTTTTGTACATCCACAGGATGCTGTACAGATACTTGTTTTACATTATTAAATAGTGACGTTAATGTGTCCTTCATATCCTTACGGAAGTCCCTTATCTCATGGATATTTACCTTGTGAACCCCTCTACTAGGAAAATAATCCACCCCCTTACGATACTCTCCTCCACCTAAGTGCGTTAGGCTAGTTAGTCGACTACAGCTCTCCATAAATTCCTCCTTGCTTAGTTCTTTTCTTGATCATTTCTGCTCTTATATATGACATATTGATTATTCCTCTTGTTGTTTGATTTATTGGTGGTTTTCAATAGATTTAAAAGGTGTTTTTGTTTTGCTAATTGGTTTAGCTATTCTTGAAATGCTTTTAGGGTTAACTTTTCAATAGGGAGCTAAATTGCGCTTTTGAAGAACAAAAGCTAATACCATAATGCGCTGCATTAAGTAGTCTTTCATTTGCAAATATGAAGGATTTGCAAACTTTCTATAAAAAATAAAGTTGTATTAAAAGTCAAAGGGCTCAGCAATAAAAACTAATGCCTTTAGTAAAAGGGATGAAAAGTTAACCTTTCAAATATCATTGAGTGCACTGTGACTGTTTACGAAAATTCCAACTCCTGATTAGGGTGAAATTTATTTTGGAATACTCGCCTAGAGATTAGGAATGATTAAATTATTTTTTGTAAAACATCTTTCAAATCAATAACTTATTATATCAAAAAAAACACCAATAAGTCAAGAATGGCTTTTATATCAATCGGTTACGGCCACCTAGAAGATAAATAAAATACTATTGTATGCCCCATTGCTGGCGTCAAAGCAAACAAAAACCTCCCACCAAAACCAAATGTACGCATAGACAACCAGCGAACAAATTGAATTTCAATTAAAATCAATAACTTAAAGCGCGCCATACGGCACGGATGGGGAGGCAGCTGAAGTGCGCAGTGATTTTTTCGTCCACCAACGTATAATGGGAACCATAGAAACAAGGAGCTAAACACATGAAAAGATACGGTTATATAGGGCTTTTACAGTTTGTTACCGCATACAAAATAGAAGCAAATAAAGAAATACACAAGGAGCAAAAAGAAAGGCTAATTAAAGTGAGTGACAAGCTCGTAATAGATACGGTTTTTAGAACAACGAAATCTATGAAAATTGACAAGCTAATAACCACATTAGAGCAAGGCGACATTGTTGTGATAACTGACCTTAAGTATCTTGCCCATAACATGCCGAAACTTTTAGAGCGTTTAAATGCCATTGAGCTCAAAAGGGCAACAATAGAGGTACTTAATATAGAGGGTAATAGTTTAGCTGTTCATGCCAATGCAATTACTGAGTTTAATAAGTTTGTTAGGGGCACCAAGATCAGCAAAGGCATGATAGCTCAAGGACAAATAAAACGAGCTAAAGGTGAAGTTAACGACTCTAGATCACTTATACAGGATTGGTATAAACAACATGAAATAGCATTAGCAAGAAGTACTGGAGAAAAAACAGTACAAGAGCTAGCTACAGAACATGATGTATCACGGCAAGTGATTTACAGAATATGTAATAAGCCGGACTTTAAGAACGTTCAGCCTTTGAAATACTATTTTGAACATTGGGACTTAAATAAGTGCATAAAAAACACTACTCCATATATTCAGAACAATGAGAAAGGAGCCACGGTAGTCTTTTTCATGAGTCAATACAATATTGTTATACATGGTTATCGTACAAAGAAAAAAGAAATAACGTACCCAGAGGCAAGAGCCCATTTTTCAGCAATACCCAGAGAAAACTTGAAAGTAATGTATGACATAGCAATATTGAAAGCAAAAATAAATTTTGAGCTAGATAAGCGTAAAAAAGAGGAAAAAGAATTGGAAGATAACAACAAACCTAAGGAGGTCAGAAAAAAGAAAGAGTAATCAATTACGTTAATTAATTTATATAAAAGGAACAAGAAAATGAATGAAGCAATAAGCACTACCCAAGTGGATGAATCCACACTAAATACCCCTTACCCAACAACGGAGAATACCCAAATGACAAAAACTAACACTATGACTACACCTATTAACTCTGATAACGCGCCAGTACAGAGTGTTTCCACTAATGAATTGCAAGAACAAACAGAAACAGTAAGTAATCTAACAGAACAGATAGTTCAAACATTAGCTGAGGGTTCCACAGGATTCTTCGATGTAATCAAGCCCCAAACAGTTAATAAAATAGCTGACTGTAATCCTGAAGAACTACGTGAATTTATACGAGTTAAATTATTCCCTAGAAAAGATGGGCTAACAACAGTATATACAACACTTGCAGGTATAACGCCCTTATTAGTAGAAGGTAAGAAATCTATTCAAGTTGGGTCAATTACAAAAGAGAGAGCATTAGCTACAGTATTAGCTATCCCAAAAAACATTCTAGATAGCATGCTTTTAATTGCACAATCTGAGTATATAGCTACCAAGAAGCACTCAGCTTCAAAAGAGGTGAAGAATGAAAGGTTAGAAAACAAAACTCTTAAAGCCCTAGCAAAACGAAATAAACTACGTGAAGAGACTGAAGATATAAGGGTAGAACTTGCTTTATTTAAAGCTAAGAAAGAGCAAGTTGCTCCATCAACTAATAGAAAGAGTGATGATAAATAATGAAAGGAGCCAAGTTGAGAAAAGAACTAGGAACTGATTTTAGCGAACAAGCCCTAGAACTTTTATAGATATTATTTGTGTGAGTTCTAGCTCACCTGAACAGTATATACTCAAAAGCAAGAAATAGAAAAGCTCTCTTTATGAGGGCTTTCTTTTAATCAAACACGCCAAAACTATATACTCGTTTTCTCCATACCAAATGATGTATGAATAGTGAAAATATTTAGTTGTACTTTCCTGTATATTTTAAGCCTAATGTAATTTCGCATATTCCGACTGCTGTTTTAGGATCTATGTATTTCTTTATTTTAGGATTAGCGCATTCTTGTATTTTATTATTAGCAATCACTCTCTTGTATTGGTAATCCTCATAAAAATGTTTACCTACAAAAAACAACAAACAACTAGCTATTACAGCTAAAAGTATATTTTTCATTTTCTCTCTTCCATGTTAAGTGTAAAATTAGACATGAACTACCATAACTGATAGACCAATAGTTTTCTTCTCTTTTGTTTATAACGACTACAAATGTTTGTTAAATATAAAAAACGGATGAAAAATAAATATTGTAATATCCACAATTATCCTAGCTCCTTTTCCGCCCTATAAATCTTGTACAACTGATTTCTTGAGCAACCGATAATGTCGGCTATCTCATTTTTGGTCAGATTACTATTTTCATCATCCATAAGTTCAACAATACGTTTACGCTTATCTTCGGTAATTTGGCGAGGCTTACCAAACTTAACACCTTTCGCTCTAGCTCTTTCAAGTCCTTCTTGAACTCGCTCATTAATTAAGTCTTTTTCAAACTCAGCAAAAGCACCTAACATGCTAAACATCAGCTTACCGCTACTGGTTGAAGTATCAATCGCTTGGTTGAGTACATTAAGAGTCGCACCTTTAGCTTCAATCATATCAACCAACTTATGTAAGTCGGTTAAAGATCTCGCTAAACGGTCTAATTTTGTAATAACTAAGCTATCCCCTTCCCTCAAGTAATCAATTGCTCGATTCAATTCAGGACGGTCGGTTTTACCCCCGCTGAGTTTTTCCATGAATATTTTATCGCAGTCTTTCAACTGCTCTAGTTGCGCATCTAAGTTTTGGTTTTGTGTTGAACAACGAGCGTAAGCAATTTTCATATTGTACTCTTTTGCCTAGGAGTTAGATTACAACAATAAGATTACAATAAAGATTACACTATATCAAATGTATTTCAGGCTAAATGAGGAATTAAAACAGTGTAATCTAAACTGTAGTATTGATTACACCTAGAGGGGGCGGTTAAGAGACTATGAGTTAACTCCTATAGGTATAGGGACTGTAGCACGGAGAACTTTAAACATTAAAAATCAAATAAAAGCCACTCTCTCACTTATTTATAATAGGCTATTGATTTAGAAACACTTTACTTGATTTACTTGTTTAAATACCACAGTATTGTAAAAATTAACAACTCATTTAAGTCGATACGCACAATTCCCTGTGTTTCACCTATTTAAGCAAACGATTATTAAGCTACTGAATGTAGCACTAAATTTTGGAGTATTTAATGCAGTATGCTGCAGCACTAATAGAATATTTAATTACAGGTCTTATCTCTCTCATATGGGTAGGGTTATTTACAAGTCAATATTTTGAGCTAACCGCTCAGAATATCAAAGACTACAAAGAAGTTATTCTCGTATGTATCTTCCCTATTGCTTATATTATGGGGATTTACGTCGATGTAGCCTCTTCTCACATGTTAAGAAGGTTCAGTAATTTTGCAGAATATGTTTCAGAAAACCTACCATGGTCAGAGTTTCGTGCAAAATGGTCTGCAAAATTTTCAAAAGCTATCTTCGGAAGACCAAAAGCTGAACCTTATAAACGTAGTGCAGAAATTTTGTCATATTCCCCATCCGATACGATCAAAACAATGGAGTCATATATTAGCCGAGACCGTATAGCTAGAGGGATGGCATTAAATTCATTTATTGGAGGCTGGGTTGCACTTTTCACATTGAAGGGTGACATAATGCTCACAGTACTTAATTATTGTGTAGTCTTCTTTATAGTATCAATATTAGCATGGCTGAGACTACGCAGGTTATCGAAAGAGTTTAAAACACAAGCGTTAGTACAATTAGCTAATAGAAACCTAAAATAAAAATTTTGCTACCATTCCATTTATAGTACTTCATCTGACACCAAATTATGAAGTACTATACAGCCACGCTCCTCCAGAGAATATTGCATGAATGAAGATGACGCTTTTGGTTATTGGAATTATTACTCAAAAGACTTTAATTGGAATGAAACCCCAAGCTTTAACTTACTAGATAAACAACATACCTTAAACACATTTAAAGACGCAGGTATTAGCGAAATAGAAGCAAATAAATTATGGGATTCGGGTTATGTCTGCCCCAAGAGATTTAATATTGTTATAGATCGATATTACGGTGGAGCGATTAGTTCCTGTGATATGACGACTAGGATAATGCCTTCTCAAATAAAGGAACTATTTTCCCCTCCTAAATCAATGGTGTGGGTAAAATCAGCTTCATCACTTGATGATCTTCATAGAATAATAGAGGCCGCTCAATCCGAAAATTCGAAACCTTTAATGTTTAGAGGGCAACGTAAGAATTACTTTATAGATAGAGAAATTAACAACCCATATTATACAATTGAAGGTCTCGGTGAAATTTCAATCCTTTCATCATTCTGGCGTAAAGTATTCTCTATAACCAATAGTTCATTTCTTGATTTTCAAACATTAACATTAGATGAGTGGAGCACAATATTTTTTACGGCATTTGACTTAAAAGAAATAGAAAAAAGACATAAAGCCAAATTAAAAGATGGTGAACACATGTACT
>Ga0105356_10006999_pt1 | contig 10430 bp, 8 predicted proteins | sample GOMGulsemesocosm_3_FD_83502 | JGI IMG/M metagenome (GOLD analysis project Ga0105356, IMG submission 83502) | Methane-oxidizing microbial communities from mesocosms in the Gulf of Mexico - GOM9D Gulf of Mexico | ecosystem: Environmental > Aquatic > Marine > Cold seeps | place: Gulf of Mexico...
GATGTAATGATGCCTGAAATGGATGGTTTGCAAATGTGCAAATTATTAAAATCTCAAATCAGCACCTCCCACATACCAATTCTACTTCTTACAGCCCGAACTTCTACAATACACGAATTGGATGGCTTAGAAACTGGAGCAGATGATTATGTAAAGAAACCTTTTGATGCAAAAATCATCAAATCGAGAGTCACAAATCAGCTTCAAAACAGAAAAAAATTCAGAACACATTTAAAAAACAAAATAAGATTTGAAACAGATACCAATATTGTTGCCGTTAACTTTGAAGAAAAATTCATTGATAAAATTCTTAAAATTGTAGAAAATCATTTGCAAAATTCAAATTTCAATGCAGAATCTTTAGCTAAAGAAGTTTTTATGAGTCAATCTACCCTATATCGAAAAATAAAATCTCTAACAGGGATGACCATTTCTAGTTTTATTAGATCTATTCGTTTAAAAAAGGCTTCAGAGATTTTACTTACAGAGGAACAAAATTTAAGTACCATTGCTTATATGGTTGGATTTAGTGATTACAAATACTTCAAAAAATCATTCAAAAATCAATTTGGACTATCCCCCAAAGAATTTTTAGAATCAAAAATGGGAGAAAACAAACCCAAGTCCATCTGAAACAAATAACTTGATTTTGCTAAGGAATTCATAATCTACATTCCTCTTTAAGTAGAAAAGTCATTATTCTAGGTGAAAAAATGATCCCTTTCTTGTGAAAACGTCTTGGGGTTTTTGATCAATTCTATCGAAAAACATCAATATCCATAAAACATGACCTAATTTCACCATGAAATGCATGATAATTCCCCCTGGCTTTCATTTGTTCTAAATATTTTTGAATTTCATAATCACAACTTATTTTATCAACAAGTTTAAACCTTTAAAAATGAAAATAAAATTACTTACTTTATTACTAATTCTTATTAGTTTAACAACCATATCTGCGCAAACTACCAATGCGCAGCTTCGACTTCAAATCATGCAAAACATTGCAAGTGACCAAATGGAGGCTAAAAACAAATATTATCCTCAAATAGCAAGTTATATTACCAATTTTAACACAACTACTAAAAAGTGGATTGATTTTAATTATGTTGTTACTAATACCAATTTTGGTGTTGTAAAACATTTAGACAGAATGGAAGTATTGGCAGCTGCTTATGTAGACAATACATCGAATTACTACCAAGACAGTACTATGCTTTCAATTTTATTCAAGGCAATCGAGCACTGGGCATCTGTCAACTACGTAAACCAAACAAATAATTGGTTTCCTAAAAAAATTCGAGTACCTATTTCTATCGGAAAAACTTTTATACCGCTTGAAGCCAATAATATTACTATACCTAGCAGTGCGAGATCTACAATAATGAATCGGCATATGGTAGTTAGAAATGTGAACGCATATGGAGGACCGGGATCAAATTCTGTAGATATTGGGCTTGCTAATATTTTTACTAATATTTTGCGTAACGAACCTAGTTCAATGGTAAGCCAAATCAATACGGCTTTAAATACTGTTTCTGATCCTACTTGTGGAATCAGATCTGATTATTCTTTTCAGGCACATGGAAACATGCTCAACACCTATTCTTATGGAGCTGTATTTCTTAACAAAATCTTTTATATAGTAACAATATCAGGTACTAATTTTCAATTGACCAATAATCAAAAGAATATCCTTAAAAATTGGTTGATAAAAGGATTCTATACTGGGTTTAGATCTAAATATAGAGATTATCAGTTGTTTGGAAGATCTATAACTCGCAAGGGCAGCATTCTTGGTGGTGGAGGTAAAGCAGAAGATTATTTAAACTATGTAGATCCAACCCATGCTGCCGACCATGCCTTATTAAAAGAAGTGATTACAGGAACAAGACCAGCAAATGAAACCCCTATTGTTGGTTACAGCGATTATTGGCAAGCAGATTATATAACACAGGCGAGAGCTGAGTATCATTTTACTTCTGCTATGGTTTCAACAAGAAATAAAACTATAGAAAACATATTACAGGAGAATAAAAAAGGAAATCTTATTTCTTGTGGTGCATACTCTATAAGAGTAGATGGAAATGAGTACCACAAAATTCTACCTTTATGGAATTGGAATAAATTGCCTGGTGTTACTTCTTTTAGTGGTCATTCACCTTCCACAGGTGGCTTTAATAGTAATGGTTACACCTCTTTTGTTGGAGGTGTAAGCAATGGAACTGTGGGAGCTTACGCGTACAATCATGCACGATATGGAGTAAAGGCAAAGAAAGGACTCTTTTCTTTTAAAGACTATATCATTTGCTTGGGTTCAGATATACAGCCTCCAAATACAACTGAAACAGTACATACAGTGATTAATCAAACTTTTTTTAAAAATTCGTATGTAGCTCAGGTGAACGGGACTCAAAACACGGTATCTGCTTCAGGAAAAACTACCTATGGTCAAAACTTAGATTGGGTTTATCATCATAAAGTAGGATATATTCCATTAATGAATTCTGATATTTCCATTAATATTGAAAAGAATAAAACGAAAAAATGGTCTGTTGTTGGAAATGAGCCTACTAATGCTGAAGTAACAGGTGATTTGGTGACGATTCAAGTGAACCATGGAAAAAAATCGACTTCTAATGCAAACGTTGTGAATAAAAAATATGCTTATGCATTGTACCCTGGAAGAACCATAACGGAGGTCAGTACTTTTGATACTTCAAAACTTAAAATCATCAACACAGACAGTATACAGGCAGTAAAAAACACGGAAGATAAATTATTACAAATTATATTTTATAAAGCGGCAACCTATAACGATGCTGATGGCATTACAATTACGGCAGATCGTGGTTGTGTAATTCTTGTTAAAAACTACGATTCAGTAGCTGCAATTCCATACTATGCAAGCCCGGACAGATACAACAGAGGAGTAAATGTAAGCTTTACATTACCATTATCAACAGGGAAAATACAAAAAACCTTGACTTTTCAAAAACCCAATTACGGTCAAACAAATACGGTTGTCGGTGATTTTTCATACAGCAGCCAAACAAATCTAAATTTCGAGGCAGAAACTGCAACACTTACAGGAACTGCTCAAATCGCGAACTGTACGAATACTTCTGGAGGCAAAATGGTTAAAGCCATTGATAACGGATCTACCAATGGTCTGAGTTTTGGAAGTATTGACATCCCTTCCACAGGTCTTTATAAATTGGACATTGCTTATTATTCTAGTGGCTCTCGAAATCTTACTTTTCAAATTAATGGAGGAAGTCCTCAAACAATTGCAATAAGTGGAACAGGACAATGGTGTTATCAGGGAGGAAGTCCAGGAAATCATTATCTACAAATTTCATTAAATACAGGAATAAATACTATATTATTTTACGATTCACCTATTATCGATAAAATAACAATCACCGAAATTGTTGATGGTGGAATATTCGAAGCAGAAAATGCCACTTTAACTGGTGCTGCTTTAATATTTTCTTGTGCTCAATCTTCTGGGGGAAAATCTGTAAAAAACCTTACAGGAGGCTCTGCCAATGCTGTTACTTTTAATATCACCGCAGCCAACACAAGCAATTATGAACTCAAATTGAGTTATATGTCAGCAAGCAATACTACTGTTGAAGTTGAAATTAACGGAGTATTAGCAACATTAAATGCACCTTCTTCTGGTAATTGGTGCTATGAGGGAGGTAGTCCAACACAACTCGTTACTTCCGTGAGTCTTACTTCAGGAAACAACAGCATAAAAGTTTACAATTCTCCACAATTGGATAAGATCAAAATCACAGCTAGCAATACAACCTTATCACAAAAATTTAATTCTAAAACAGCAGTAACACCCAATTCAAAACCTTTGGTTTACCCTACTAACATCTATAATGGAGAAAATTTAAACATTGAAATTGACAATAAATTGTTTGAAATAACAAAATATTCATCACTCATTATTTTCGATTTCTTAGGTAGAACTGCAATTCCACAACAAACAATACGCTCCTCTAAATCTGAAATCCCAATTAAAGGAATGAATTCTGGAGTATACATTTTAGAAATAAAAATTGATGAGCAAAAGTTTGTACGCCATTTCATCATAAAATAAGTAACAATTCAATGACACATTGCCTAGACCCTATAATAACAAATATATGTCACACATTTTAAGACTAAGAAATCATTATGAAATTGTTTAAAGAAAATGGTTATAAAACTTTGACTAGCGGAAAATTGACACATGGAAGACCTACGAAAGATTGGATGGTGGGGTATTAACCCTGCCCATAACTACGACCCAGTGTTCTTTGATGGTGAAAACATTGTAGCCAATCCATCTGTTCCAACACCCTTTAGTGCTACTGGCCCCATTGATGGATTCTTTGGTCGCTTATCAGACGCTGGGATATATAAAGGAGAAAAAAAAGGACAAAAAGGTTCGGTCTATGGCAGCGATAAGAAATCGATGCCCTATATCAATGATGATAATCGGGATTTATTACAAGGTGAAAAGCACGCACTTTGGGCTGCTAAAAAAATAAAAGAACTAAATGGTAAAACAAATGCACAACCTTTCTTTATGGGAATTAGTTTTGTTCCTCCACATACGCCATTGCATGCTCCTGACAAATATTTTGATAGGTATCCTATCGACAAAATAGAATTGGATACTTGGCTTCCAGAGGATAATAATGACACCTTTTGGTCTGATAATTTTGACAAAACCACGAAAGGTTCTAGATACTATCGATTGTTACTGGAATCTTATCATAGAGATAGAGAACTTGCATTGAAACATTTTTTACAAGCTTACCTTGCTGTGTGTGTTACTTTTGTTGATGAACAGGTGGGGACTGTCATAGACGCTCTGAATAACAGCAAATTTAAAGACAATACTATTGTTATTTTCACAAGCGATCATGGATGGCAAATGGGAGAGAAAAATTACTTATTTAAAAATTCCCTTTGGAAAGAAAGCACTAGGGTTCCTTTTCTCATAAAAACCCCAAAAACCAAAGCAGGATGTAAAGTAAAACATCCTGTGTCACTAACAGACTTGGATCCTACTCTAATTGAGTATTGTAATTTAAAAAGAAAACCGAAAAAGAACGCTCAAACTGGAAACCTAGAAGGAACAAGTTTGCGCCCCTTTTTAGAGAGAACCTGAAAAAAAACAAATGGAAAGGTTCCAGTGGAGCACTATCTGTTATTGGGAATTTTGAAGAAAAACTCTCAGTCGAAAGACAAAACTTCTCCTATAGAACAAAAAAATGGAGTTATATCAAATACAGCAATGGTCAAGAGGAATTATATGATCACAAAAAGAATCCTCGCGAATGGAAAAATCTTTCGGGTTAAAAAAAAAAATTAAAAGTCAATTGAAGAAAGAAATGGAATAATTAATATCCAGTTAAAACTATGAAAACAACACATATTAGTTACATAACACAATACTTATTTAAATCTAAAAAAGGAAATTTCATTAAACTCCACAAAACCTATTCAATAGATTTTAAGATTAAAGAACACGTTTAAAATTGGTTTTATCAACCAAATATAATTAAAACAACTCATCATTCAAGTGGTTTTATAGAAGATTTAATTTGCTTGGGGGAAGCCAATATATCCTATTTAAATCACTTGTTTTGATGATTTAATTTTGAATGAACAAACCCGAAGCAGAGCTATCGGGGAATTCTATCGATTAATTACCACTATCTCTAACTTCATAAATTCATTTTGAATTAAGGTTAATAAGGATTTCTATGCTTTTAATTAATTTGGAACACTCGCATCCTAAAGTTTTAAGATATCAAGAGAAATGCTCTTCAAAGCCAGTGTTATCATTAAAAACCTCAGATTATCCGGAAAATAAGTCTTTTTCAAAGGTTATTTTTTGTTGTGATTCCAAAGTAACTTTTCTAACACCTCCTCTAACTTGATTGCATACATAATCTAGTGATAAATAATGATAGAGGCAGAATCTAATTTTTTCTGATAAATTTGAAAAAGCAACTGTTGTTTTAGAAATTGTGCGTTTTATAAGTTCTAAAAGCAAATAATTTATTAGTGCCACATAAATTTGTGATTTTACTGCATTTTCACTGGTTCCCCAATTTGTTATAAAGCTTTGAAGAATAATTCAATATCTCAACGTTTTTTGTACAGTTCAGTAATGGTATTGTACTCCCAATCAAGTTGATTGGTAATAATTGTTATAACTTTGTTTTTATCCTGTTTATATACATGTATCAATCTTAATTTATGCTCTGTAATACCTGCTTTTACAGTTCTATCTGAGTTAAGGTCAATAATCTCATCTTTTAAAATATTTTGATCAATATTGTCTGGCAATTCTAATTCTTCAATTGTTTGATACAACGTATTGGTTTTAATTCTAGTAACAAATACATTTCCTGCTTTTATTCTGTTAAGCATTAAATCAAAATAGGCTCTATCTTCAACAATAATAGCACCCTTAGGGTAAATCAATTGTTCTAAGCCATATCTGTCATGAACTTTTGCCTCTGTGATATTTACAACATCTGGTATCATTAAATTGTAATCCCAACTTGTATGTAATTTGACACCTCCTTTTGCTGTCCGAAACTTTACCCAGTCAAACATGGACAAACATAAGGATATCGTTGAGCTATCTATTAGTTTAACCACCTTGCCTTGAATCTCTTTTATGATCTTTGTATTATGATACTGTTTTAGTACCGATTTATAATGACTTAACAAACGATAGTACAAACTCTCAAACACGTGCCAGTCCTGATTTTTATTACCATCACTCATTGTGATGCGTGCAGGACTTTGGGCTAATTCAAGATCTTTTATGAAAATTTCGCTTACACCTACCCCTGCGGATATGTCATTTAAACTCTGACACTTATTAAGCTATCCGAAAGTTAAGGAGACAAATTGATCGTAAGTCCTATATCTGTTTTGTAGGTATTGGTGCAATTATCGAAAAGCCATCGAGGAACCAAATCTAAGATTTGTCGAAGTAAAGGTTTATTGTTATTTTGTTCCGCCTGAAGAGTCCCATATTTTTAATTTTTTTTGTCGAAATCAAAAATAAGAGATTCTGAGGGCTTTTTAAATTCCGAACTTTCGGATGCTAGTGAATTTGGAGGATATAATTTTATACATTAGACCCGTTGTTCATTTAGTGTTATAAAGTAAAAAAGTTGTGCAAGCTGTTAAATAACAGTAAATTGAAGTTCCTACACCACAATTTTAAGATGCACAACTTTCAAGCAAATTACGACAAAATTCTTCAAGTATTAAATAGCATTAAACCAAGACATTCCTTTCTAGTTCAAATACGTAAACCTAAACTACCAGATAAAGAGTTGATTTCTATCAACCTAACCTCTGAGTATATGGGTGTAGATAGCGAATCTCAATTATTTAGAATTTTACCCTTATCTTTATTCACTAAAATAGAGCGCTCAGTTTACAATCGAAGAAAGCGTAAATTATTTTATGCTCAAGACCAAATTCGTAAAAAACTAGTCCATCATTTTCATAAATTTGAAGATTATTTTATTGTAGATAGTATGCCTTTAGAAGCCTGTAAATTAGCAAGAGCTTCTCGAAGTAAAATCTGTAGAGAATCAATTGAAAACAGTCCTAATAGAGGCTATTGTCCTAGTCAATCTATGAGTTACTTTGGATATAAATTACATGCTGTTTGTTCGGTTACTGGAGTCATTGGGAACTTTGATTTACCCAAAGCTTCCGTACATGATATTCATTATTTAAAAGATATTAAAAATCAGATAAAAGATTGCGTATTACTTGCTGATAAAGGATATTTATCTTCTAAATACCAACTCGATTTATTTACATATAGCAACATTAAAATTGAAATTCCAATGAGAAAAAATCAACATCGTTACACAAAACAATCTTATGTATTTAGAAAGTCTAGAAAAAGAATCGAAACCTTATTCTCACAACTTTGTGATCAGTTTATGATTCGCAGAAATTATGCTAAATCTTTTGAGGGGTTTAAAACTAGAATACTAGCCAAAATAACTGCAATGACAATAATTCACTCACCTTACTCAATAATAACTTCAAATTAAGAAATTTATCGTGTATCTTGTTAACAACTCTGAGAAAGAAAAAGATGGATAATTTTGTTGATTTGTATACGGATTATTTGATAAGTTCAAGTTCTTACACTACAGCTACAGGTATGGCGTCCTTACTTTGTATAAAGCATGACAAAATCACAAGAGCGTTGTCAAAAGGAGTTTACGACAGTAAATTTCTGTAGAAAAAAGCAAAACCTCATATTGAAGAATTTAGTCAATCAAAAGAAACGATCATTTTAAGTCTTGATGATTCTATACAAGAAAAACAATATACCGATGAAAGTGACCTGAACACTTGGCATTTTGACCACGTGTTTGGGCACTCAGTAAAAGGGGTTAATTTTCTAACCGATTTATTAGAAGTTGGCGGTATGCGTTTGCCCTGTGGACTGGTGTTTATAAAGAAAGACATTTGGGTTACCTATAAAAAAAAAGGAAAGCAAAAGCGTAAAAGCAGTAAAACTAAGAATGAAATTTTCAGGAAAATGTTATTAGAATGTAGTAGTAAAATGCACTTTGATTATGTTTTGGCAGATAGTTGGTTTTCATCAGTAGAAAACATGATTTGTTGTAAAGAACTCTTAAAAAAAGGTGGGCAGTAGAAGAATATCACAAATCAATTAAAAACAATACAGGCTTTGCGAAATCTCCAACTAAAAAAATAGAAACTCAAACGAATCATTTTGTCTTATCAGTTGTAGCTTATATAAAGTTGGAATAGCTAAAACAAAGAACAGGAAAAAATCACTTTGCTATGAAAACTCAAATATATTTAGCAACTCAAAAAGTCGCTAATGACGAACTCAGAAAGTTATCAACTCCTAAAGCAGCATAAGAACCCTTTTTGTACTTTTCTATGCGTAACATGAGTAGCTAAATTAATCAATAAATTTCATTTCAATAGAAATATTAATAATCTGAAAATTAATATTACCTAAATGCACAGCGGGTACATTAGTTAAATTAAGTATATTTGATTTACCTTTGTTTTTCTAAATTCTAAATCAACTTATAAATCTCCATTTTCCAGTGCTCAAACGTTTTGAAAAAAAATTAAATAAAAAATTTCCATTTTTAAAAAACAGTACTGTATTAATTGCCATTTCTGGTGGAATAGATAGCACTATATTGACACATCTATTGCATAAATCAGAAATACAATGCACACTTGCTCATTGTAATTTTAAACTTCGCGCTAAAGAAAGTGATTTAGACGAAACCTTCGTCAAAAATCTTGGAAGCTATTTAGACATCCCCGTTTTCACAACAAGTTTCAAAACCGAAAAATATGCTTCTGAAAAAGGAATCTCTATCCAAATGGCAGCAAGGGACTTGCGATACAAATGGTTTAAAGATATTTTATCAGAGAAAAAAATAGACTATGTTGTTACTGCACATCATAAAGAAGATGTTTTAGAAACTTTTTTAATAAACTTCACAAGAGGTACAGGCTTAGACGGACTGTTAGGAATTCCAGAAATTAATGGAAAAATAGTACGTCCATTATTAAATTTCACAAGAGATGAAATACATCAATTTGCCATCGAAAACAAAATTGAATGGAGGGAAGATAAAAGCAATAAATCTACCAAATATCTTCGAAATAAAATTAGACATACCATCGTTCCTGTTTTAAAAGAACTGAATCCAAGACTTTTAAAATCGTTTGATAAAACGATAAATAATTTAAATGAAAGTCAACTTTTAATCAACGATCGAATTGAAAGTCTAAAGAAGCACGTTCTTTCATACGACGAGAACAATACCATCAAAATTTCAGTCAAAAAAATCCTTGAACTTAAAAATCCAAAAGCTCATTTGTATGAAATATTAAAACCTTATGGATTTACTGGGTGGAAAGATGTAACAACACTTTTAAAATCACAATCCGGAAAACAGTTATTTTCTAAAACCCATAGATTGTTAAAAAACCGTGATGAACTGTTACTTACTATTTTAGATAAAGACTTAGAAGACATTTTACACTTCTCTAAGGATCTAAAAAAAATCACGAATCCAATTACCTTAGAATTCCAAGAAGTCTCTTCTATTGGAGAATTTGATAAAGATACTGCTTTTATCGATAAGGACTTAATACATGGTGATTTTCTTTTAAGAAAATGGCAAAAAGGAGACTCTTTTCACCCTATTGGTATGCACGGAAAAAAGAAGTTAAGCAAATATTTCAAAGATGAAAAACTTTCACTTATAGAAAAGGAACAAACTTGGATTCTTTGCAATGAAAATGAAATTGTTTGGATAATAGGCAGGCGCATGGACGATCGCTATAAGGTTACGAAGGAAACAAAA
>Ga0105356_10007005_pt1 | contig 10423 bp, 9 predicted proteins | sample GOMGulsemesocosm_3_FD_83502 | JGI IMG/M metagenome (GOLD analysis project Ga0105356, IMG submission 83502) | Methane-oxidizing microbial communities from mesocosms in the Gulf of Mexico - GOM9D Gulf of Mexico | ecosystem: Environmental > Aquatic > Marine > Cold seeps | place: Gulf of Mexico...
ACAAACAAAAAAGCCCCGCACAAAGTGCGAGGCTTTTAAAATAATGGTGCCCGGAGACAGAATCGAACTGCCGACACGAGGATTTTCAATTCATGGCTCAGCGATTATAGCAAACCCGTTGGGCAGAGCTATCGTTGGGATGAAAGCTTCTCCATACGAAACGTCAGCATTATGAATGCAATACGGTTTTTTGGCGTTAGAAGAGAGATAATCTCTTATAATCAATAAGTTAAATTCTTCTGCCCAAAAGACCAGAGGGCGACCAGACAAAGTGTCTAAGTTTATAGGGGCTATTCAGTTTGAATAGCTCCCGTAAACCTAGACCACTCCGTTATTCAACATTCCACCTACGCGGCCCAAGTTGGAATGATCTGGTAGCGACGGGAAAAGGCCGTGATATCAAAGGGGATGAAAGCGAGCGCCTCGGCTACACCGATATCTAGGATGCTCGGACTTTGCTGGTATCCTGTACCGGCCTCCCCGTTCTGATAAAAGCATCCCTTTGGGTTGATCATCAGATAAGAATGCTGCATTGCTGTGTTATCTTCTTCAGCAATAATCTCCGACAGAGAAACATGGCGTTCAACGTAGGCACGGTATTGTTCAGCAGTGATAGTTAACTGGTGATCGTGAACTGGTAGCACGCGCAATAGCTTCCATTTATCCGGTTGCACAGCTGAAATGACAGATTGCATATCGTCATCAAAGTTGTAGGCATTCACTACGGTATTCAGCTTAACAATACCGGCAGGATTCAGCTGGCGATAGCTTTTTGTAATCTGAATCAGATTTTCGGGTGTGATCCAGCGTTGTTTACGATCAACCCGACCTATTCGCGTTGCCAAGTCCTGATTTGCAGAGTCATAACTGATACCGAGAATGCTCAGCTGTGGAGCCAGCACCTCCAGCATCGCTTCATCCAAGAAGTGAGCATTAGTAATGATCGAAGTATTAAAACCTAGGTGCCGGGCAGTCGTTACTGCATCAAGAAAACGTGGACCCAGCAACATAGGCTCACCACCAGCAAAATTGATTCGAACGCTCTTGTAACCCAGTTCTGCAGCTAGTGGATTGTCGTTTAAGTAATACTCTGCCAGTGCCTTGAGTAATAGCTCAACCTGCCCGTCATGATGGTGCAATTCGCGGGCAGAACACAGATCGTTCCAGGCGGCATAACAGTACCCGCAGCTATAATTGCAGGTTTCTGTCATATGAAAATTGATAACTAGTTCGTTAATAGTTATATCTGTTGTCATAATAGATCTTCCTTGAATCGTTAAATAAATATTACCCATTCCATTCGGTAATCAGGGCGAACACCCCTATAACTCTAAGCACTCAGGATGGTGAAATAGAGGATTTATAAAATGATATATCCTCTCCGTGGAAAGTCTTTTGGACTATTTAAAGCAATTTAAACGAGCCGTTAGGCTCTACCCCAGTTGAGCATCGCTCTTAGGATGGTTTTAGTTGGTTCGAGAGTATTCTTTATTGTGAGCTTTAATTGCGGAGCTAATGTTGTCAAAATCAACCTGCGTGAATGGTGCATTATCTTTTTTGCGCAGTTCTGAAATAAACTTTTCCAGGCCGCTTAATAGGACCATGTCAGCTTCTGGTTTTTTTTCATTTTTACCTTTTTGAATCTTGGCATCTGGATGAGTAAATACAACGAGCGGCTTTATTGTCCAGTTGTCGAGGTTACGGGCCTTAAGAATTTTTTTCAATAAGGCCCTTGCCCGCAATACTTGCTTCGAAGCGTTGGTTGTTTCGCTCTCTCTCTGCTTACCGTCCCTGTCTGTTTTAACCTGGCGCCACTTTCCTTCTTTAGTGCAAAACACTTCCCCCGCAAAGTATTTAACTTCAGCTATGACAAGCTCAAAATTCGGAACCATGACCAGAAAATCAAATTCAAAATACTGATTATCAACAACCATGTTTTTGCTTTTTGTGTATCCATTAATAATTCGCAGGCTTTTCAGTCGTTTGAGTTCAGTCCTAACCAGGTCCTCACCGTATTTCCCCGCATCTTCATGCGACTCAAAATGAGGCTTTTGACTTTTTATATTTTCAGCTTTGCTTTGCTTAGGGCCCGCTGAGTTGACCTCCCTGATATTGGGTTTTGATTTTGGCTTAGTTGCTGATGGTTTCAGAACTGGTTTTTTCTTTGGGGTAGATGGCTGAGGGCCGGAATTAGACGTGCCTGCTGTACCTGTGTCCTTTGATTTGAAGTCGTATATATTTTGGCGCTCCCGCTCCTTTCGTGCGACTCTAAAGCCGTAATATACAAACGCCAAAAATACGAAGATTGTAATAGTTGTAGCACTCACGCTGTCATCCCTTACTTGTAATTGATTTCAAGGCAATATAAGGCCCTAATTCCTAGGTAATACATATGATTTATCTAATATTGTTGGGGGGAATAGCTCTTTCAAAATTCATTCGGCCTTCAAGAGCCGCTCTATATACTGTGGCAGCAATTCTAGGCCACCTATATCCCGCACAGACCGCCGTGACGATACTCGTAATAGTTATTCCCGTTAGCCTGTTTTACCTTTTCCGTAAACGAAAAAAAGACGATAGATCTTCGTAACAAGGCAATTAACAGACACGAAGAAGCAATATTTAAGAGCACCGCGGGTAGATTTTCACTCAAAAAGATTTGAACAAATCCGCGCCGTAAAACCAGAGCATAAACAACGCTAATAAAATCCCCGTTCCCAACGAAATAATTTCCGAAGCTATTTTCCGTTGTTCATCATCACCAGTCACCACTTTCCCAACATTATAGGCAAGTGTTCCTACAACAAGCCCTTTGAAGATGAGTATTTGATGAATTCCAGAGAGGACTACCCCCAGTAATCCCAATAGACCAGCGAGTGTATACAGTGGATAAATCACCAGCTTTAAGTGCTTTCCTACCGCTCTTGAAAGCCTTGAAAAAAAAGTAGTCTTGATGACGCTTGGTATAGCATGCTTCACACCCACCAATAGCACATAAAGGATGAATACAATCGCTGACAGGTCAACTAGCTTTCCGTCTGTTGATGCGCAGCCCGTAAGAAGCAGTAGAGTAATCAGTAGAAAAATACTGCGGACGTTCATCCTTCGTCCACTTCGCTTAGGCTTTTTTTCAATTTTTTGACATATGTTATTATTAGGGGGCCAAAAAGCAGCACTACGCCTACGCCGACACCAAAGCTGAAGAATGTCCCGTCACCCAATTGAAAACCAATAAAACCACCAATCAAGGCTGTGGCAAGCCCTACTAAAACAATGATGGGAATAATGCCCTTCTGATGCTTTCTAGCCTTCATAAACTTTATCCTTGTTTTATGGCCGTGTTGTTTCATTGGGTGATACTGCTGCTTTGAAGCTATTAACTGAAAAAAGCGACCAAACTGACGGTTCTTCTCCCTCCTCGAATTCAAATGGCCTTGTCAATTTAATGGCCGCAATACCAATCCGTGCAGAGTAGATGCCAGCGCCGACACCTTGCCCTATTGAGGCACCTACCTTGCTTAACCCCAGTCCCTGAATAAACTGGTCGGCTACTACTTGGCTTACCCCAACGAAAGCGATTTTATGTATCACCATTTTTATCAGCTTGTATCGATTACGTATGGATGGTCGTAACCCATAGACTTGAGCCACGTCATTGATCATTTTTACGGAGCGCCACAATGCAAAAGCCATATCTAAACCCGGCCAAGGGCTTAGCCCTACCAATACACCTGATTGTAAGCATTGTTTTGAAATACGTCTTTTCGCTTCTTCATCTAATGGGTGCAAAAACAATTTGTTAACATGATCAACCGCCTCTCGATCATTACTATAATCAGGTAACTGATCCAAGCATCTACTCAAATGAGCAGCTTGGGGTTTCGACGCATAAAAAGTATTCAATTCGAGAATCAACTTACTTGAATTGCCAAAGTCGTGTCCTGCTTTCAATCGATTAGCGTGATTCCTGATACTCTCTAATTTTCCTAGGTTCTCTTTATCCGTAAGGTAGACCCACAATAACCTTATGCTTTGTATCACTACACCTGCGATGAGCCCACCAAACAATATTGCTATAAACCAATTAATCTCAAGAGCAAACTTGATAAGCTCATAGGACTCCCAAGAAATTATCACTAGGACCAGTGCCAAGATACTGTATACAAATGTCTTTAGGCCCTTAATGGGAAGTGATTCCAGGTGGATACCAGAATAATCTGAGACGTGCGGTAATCGCTCACCGTCAGTTATCGATTCAGGTGGACTATCCACCTCGTCACCACCAAATTTAAATACTTCAGGTTTCCGTTCTGATTCGACGTTAGGTGCTTTCTCATCATCAAATTTAAATACTTCAGGTTTTCGTTCTGATCCGACATCCAGCGCTTTCTCATCGTCAAGAACAATTGTTTCATTGCCGTCCGGGGAAGGTTGCTTAGAAAAATCATTTTCCTTAACCATCAGCATTTATCTCCTATGAGCGCATTGAGGACAGTATCAATTCTAATATGAGGTATTGGATCTGAGTTTTTATAGGAAAGCCCCGGTGGTGGTTTCAATTTAGGGATATCCCAATTGAGAAACTGCTCCCATTCGTCACCAACCGGAATACGGCAGGGCATTTTAGGGTGGGTATACCCCATAGAGGTGCCTTCGTTATCGTAGCCCTTAATAACCGTTCTTCCATTATGATCCAATTCATTGGAAGACCTTACGGCTGCCGTTGCCTCACAAAGAGGCTCTACACCATCATATGCAGCATTTTTATATGCCTGTTTAATAATTACATCCAATAGCTGTTTTACAGCTTCATGCTCTGCAGAAATCACTTGGTCAACTTTTGTGGCCGCAAAAACCACCTTATCCACTTTGGGGCTAATCAACTGAAGAAGCTTGTTACGGTTTCCGTAGGAAAAACTATCAGTGATATTCGTTAATGCCTGCTGCATATCGTCCATGTACTCGGGGCCTGCTTTGAGTGTATTTATGACATCTACAAGCACTATCTGGCGATCAATTCTGTTAAAGAAAGTATTGTAAAAAGGCTTCACTAATTTTTTCAGGTATTGTTCATAGCGCAGCTGGCAGACCTTGAAATAGCTGTTCTTACCAGCTTTATTCAGCTGCTGTTCTGTGTAACTACTGCACTTGAGCAAAGGAACAAAATTCAAGATATCCGGATCTTCAACCGTACCTGGAATCAAGAATCTTCCTGGTTGAATTAGGCTAAGGCTTTTGCCATTATATTTGCAGTTATGAAGAAACTTTTTGAACCGTCTATTCAGCCTTGAGAGACGCTTGTGGTCAACATCTTGAAGGGGATCCAAATCCTGTAGATCCGACAATAGGGGCCCCATCAAATCCATGCGAGGAGGCTTTGTGAATTGGGCGGTACATTGAGCACACCAACGTGAATAGCTCATATCCAGCAACGGCAAATCAAGCAACCATTCACCGGGATAATCCCTAATTTCAAGAAACACTGAGTACTGTTCATTTCTGAATGGGTTTATCTTCATTGACGTATTAGTTAAACGAAATTCAATTAAGCAGCCACTTACATCCTGGGTCGAATCAGGCCAGCTTGGGTCTTGTGACGCAATTTTTTCATAAAATTCTTGATACGGAAAAAGAGGAAGCCCCTTTTTTTCAAGTGAATGGATTCTCACAGCCTTGAGTCTGCCTGACAGAACCGGAGAAAACCCGGGTAAGCTGGCTGAGTCATGATTAACCAGTTGATTAATCAAGCTAGTGATAAATGTGGATTTGCCACTTTGGCTAAGACCCGTGATGCCAAGGCAAAACTTCTTTCCCTTCAATCTGTCGAAATTCATTCCCATGAAGCATCCTTATTGTTTGCAATGTGTCATACCAGTGGATCGCTTAAACTTCCGTTTCTAACTTCGGTTTGAAGGGGGGGGGCAAGTAACCTTCTTATCAATGTCTATTAATTGCTTATGCCAAACCATACTTTCGACATATTTAATGGCGAGCTCTTTCTCGGTATGTGGTGGTCAAGTGAATGCGATTGTTATGCGTTTTCTCTAACTCCGCCAAGTAACTCTCCAGCTTTTCTTAGCCTTGAGACGGTTTTATCAATATTAATCAAACCATTACTGTGCTCTCTGTATTCTCCATCATAAATGCTTACGGTCATGTATTTGCCGTTTCCAAATCTAGCTGGCCTTACTAAGTTAAGGTCGTGTTCTTGGCTTTTGTCTTTTATGGTTTCGTGCCATTTTTTTCTGAGCGACTTTCGGTCACTGATATTATTCACCCATATTTTGAAACAGAATTTATCTTGTTCAAGCTGGAGGTATTGCTCACAGTTATCATCACCCTGGAAATTCCAGCAAAAGCCAAGGAACCCCCCTTTGGGGTTTGCCACATAACCCCAGCTGCCTGAGCCTAGCTCATTTTGTAATCTTAGATAAAAGCCTACCCATGAGTACCAACCCCATTCATCGATGGATAACGATTTATAGCTTTCAGTTTTTACAGAGATAGACTGTAAGTAATCTCTGTAGTCCACAAGGATTGAATTGTCGCCAGTGTAGGATTCCAATATTTCAATAATGTCTGCTCTAAGAAAAGGCTGATACCCCGCTTTAAGAACTTTGGAATAGTCTCCTTGATCCTCAGTTTTGAAATATATAGGGAGTATGTCTTCTTCTTTGTAATTTCGCTTTTTGACATCCTCAAGATAGCGGGCTAGCTGGTTTGAGTGATTTTCTGTCCTTGTCTTATCCTCAATTAGAATTGCGTATTTATCATTGATGATGCATAGAACGTCAATATTGTTGTCTTGCTTGAATATTTCAACTTTTTCAAACTCAGTTGGTGCTGTTTTGGAATGCTTTTCAAACAATGCTTGAATAAAATCTACTGCACATTCGTGCAATTTTTTATCAGTCTTTTCGTATTCCGGGGATGCCCATGACAACAACCAGCAAATTAAAGCATCTTGTGATAATTCGCTGGTCGCATACGAGAATAAATTTGGACGGTTCATAAACATTCCTTGTATTTTTTGGGGAGGGTATTCGGCTTCGGCTAGATTTTGAATAAATTAGTGCCACATTCCTGCTCGGATACAAGGTGTTTTTACAAATTTATTAGCGTTGTGCTGTATTGCTTCGATCCGTTTTGCTCGCTTGCACTCTGCTCCAGTTACTGGGTACTGTTTATCCCAAGCATTAAACAATTTTCGTTGGCCTGTCCTATAGGTGGGGTAGGTTTTATCCATGTACAGGTAGGCTCTTGCCACAAATCCTTTTGCTTCAGCGGGTGGTTCTGCTTTGCGCCGAGAGGTATCAATTTTCATCGGGCACTGTCCAAGATTCTGCCCAGGATTAACCCCTGCTGCGAAATTATAATTTTTACGCATGGCATTGACCGCCCCGATTGAGGGAGCGAGGTTGTACATATCTGCCAGCATATAACGGAATTTTTTATTTACCTTTGAAGCGCAGTTTCGCCCCTTAAAAGAGCCCCCATTATTTTTAATACATAGTTCGTGGCCATCACGCCACTCGGGAAATGCTCGGCCAAAGTTTTCAGCTGGTACAATATGCTCCCACTCGAGTTTGTGGGCTCTGTTAGTATATTTTTTTGAGGAAAAGCCGTTTGGGTCTACAATTTTTTTCCCTTCAAAGACAGCATCACAATAGATGGTGTTTTTGGGGATGTCTGAGTAAACCTTGCGCTCTAAGTATGTTTTAGCTCGGTTGAAGCTTTCATTGTAAGTATTACCTCCAATAGCAAGGGCTGCCGTTGGCGAAGCCAGCAACAGAGCAAATAGGGTTAGTAATATTTTACGGCCTGGCTCTAGTTGCATGGCTGCAGGCCTTCTTTCAGGTTAAAGCATTTGTCATCTGCGTATATGTACATGGGTTCAAACAGGAATGTTGCATCAGCGTAGTTAGCTAATTCACTATATTGGTCGGACGCTTTTTCCTTAATGACATCAAGTTTCTTCGAAGCACTTTTTACGATGTCATGGTCCAACATACTACTGAACATTCCGCCGGACTCTTTTTTATCATCTTCTTCTGTAGCTGCTTTTCCCTCTGCGTCTACAACCATAGTTATAGCGTAATCGATTTTAATTTTGGTCCCCTTGATAACCATTTCTAGTTTGAGGCTATGTTGCTCTTCTTTGGTGAAGACTTCGTAATCAAAAACGTCTTCAAAGGTATACTGAATGGCGTCAGTAACTTTGCCAATCTCCGTCGGTTGGAAGCTGCCTATTCCTGTAGTTGCGTTGATTTCCGTGTTTTCAATATCGCGAAGTACCCAGTCTTTTGGGATAAGAGCAAGCAGGTTGTCATTCCCGTACAGGCTTTTTTCCCATGTGAGGTTAATGGCTTTTACCTGTGATGTAATCTCTTCCACAAGCCTCGGTAGAGGACGTTTCCCTAGGTAATACAAATACTCGCCTGCTGAGAGATTTTGTTGGGCAAGGAGGTCTTCTATCGTTACAGCGTATCTGTCATCTTGGTTTGCGCGTAAAAACATTTCAGCTTTCAGGCGCTGACTCATGCTGGCTAAGAAATTATCGTCAATGTTCTGGTTCAGCAGTTCTTCGGCTTTTTGTGGCTCATCTATTTGCATGTATTTAAGCGCAGCAAATAACTTACGCTCAGCGTTCAAGGGGTCCATTTCAAGCATCTGCCCCAAGGTTGCCGATATCATCTGCCGATCAGTCTGGGCACCCATGTGCATGGTTTTATTTGCTAGCAGTAAGCTGTGATATGAATTATGACGAAGGAGAGTGTCATTTAAGTTTTCGTACCGTTGAATAGCATTTAACTCAGCTTCTTTATTCCCGGTTTTTTTAGCAATCAAGGCTAGTTCGAACCAGTAATTTGGTAGGACCTCCAACTCTTTTTCCATTCTAATGAGCTGGCGATATTGTTTTTCGGCATCGCCATCGCCATCTTTTAAAACGCTGTGTAATCGTTGGAATTGTTTTTCTGATACACGCCAGCGATCAGGCATATTGTATCGTTTCATGATCTCCCAGTAGGTTTTAATAAACTCTTTTCGAACATCATTGATCTCACTAATGGAGCCTTTATCTAGTTGCCAGTTACCTTTGTCTAGATCCTTTTTATAGCGATTTTGATTGGCTTTGTAATCCATATACAGGCTGCCGGAACTAACAGCTATATTCACAGCCATCTCCAGAGGGTTTCGTCCGCTAAAGTTTATTCCTGTGATTGCATCGGTCAGAGCAGAATCCAGTTTGTCTTGGTATTCAGCCTTTAAAAAACCTTTCTCTGTTTCAGTTATTTTGTTACTGGTTAAGGTATCCATGACGTAGGTAATTACGTCAACGATTTCTCTATCTTCAATCGCGGTTAAATTAATGTTATTGATGATGTCGTCATATTCTTGTTCCAATACGACTTTATCGTTGTAGGTCACAATTTTATTGAGGGATGAGTGTAGGTGATTCAAAGCAATAGCGGCTTTTCTGACCTCTCCATCTGGCTCAACGGGCGTGTCCTCGATATTTGCCAAGGCAATGGTTGCGGTTAGAAAACAGAAAAAATAGAAAAATAATGCACGGTGAAGTACTACCATCATCCTCTTTATGTCCTTATGTGATGTGCCCAGCCATGAGCGAATATGTGTTTTAAAGATCCTACTTTCTCACAGGGGCTGTGGGACGCAGGCAGGGCAAGTTTAATCTATTTCCTGGCCAAGGAAATAACTTCGCCCCTTAAATCTGTCGTTTTTAAAGCCATGCCAAAACAATCACTGATAAGACTGACTTAGTTTTACCGCGACATCTGCAAACTCTTTTCGCAACGATAAAGGGCCTAGCACCTCAACTTCTGCTCCAAAGGCTTGTAACCACCAACGAACCTCGTGATTATCTGGAATTTGAACTTCGATACGAACCCTGCCGTCTTCTTGAACGGCTAAAACCTGGTTTGGTTCGATAGGCGTTTCATAGAGATGACGGGCTGCATCCTTAGAAAATAGTGCTATTAAACCTAGGCTCTTATTCGTTTCTGGGTAACCAAATGCTCCTGATTTAATATAGTCTTCAAGACAAAACTCTTTTGGGGTATTTATTCGGGCCGTAAACATTTTAGTTTTTCCGATCCGATGCACGGCTAATTGGCGAACATCTTCGTACTCAAAAAAAGAACAAACCAAATAGAGCACCGGGCCTCTCATAACCAACCCTAGGGGGTGAATTATCTGCTCGGGCTTACCGTTATAGGTGATTTCAAGCTGATGCTCTTTGAGCAGCGCATCGTATACGTCAGATAGGACGTTGCTCTTAATGTTGGCTGGTTCAAGCGCAAAACCTCGCGGGACACTTGCTACCTTTTGCGGCCAGCTAGCCAAATGGCGATAGCTTTCCTGTCTCAGAACATCTTTCGCATTGTTAAAATGTGGACGGAGA
>Ga0105356_10007009_pt1 | contig 10420 bp, 7 predicted proteins | sample GOMGulsemesocosm_3_FD_83502 | JGI IMG/M metagenome (GOLD analysis project Ga0105356, IMG submission 83502) | Methane-oxidizing microbial communities from mesocosms in the Gulf of Mexico - GOM9D Gulf of Mexico | ecosystem: Environmental > Aquatic > Marine > Cold seeps | place: Gulf of Mexico...
ATCAGCAAAAGTTTGAATATACCTATCTGGATCAACAATCATTAAGTGAGTGTCGATGGTTTTATTGGCGTGTTTTGATATTGCTTTTAAAACAGGCATTCCAAAAGATATATTTGGAACAAAAACACCATCCATAATGTCAATATGAAACCAGTCTGCTTCACTATTGTTAATCATTTCAACGTCACGTTGTAAGTTTCCGAAATCTGCTGCTAAAACAGAGGGTGCAATTAGTTTTGGGTTCATGTGTTGTGTTGTTTAGTTTTGCAAATGTACAGGTTTTTAACCAAAAAAAACTCCGGTAATCAGCCGGAGTTTCATCATCAATCAAAAAACGAACAGTTTTCGTTTTCGCAAGAGCGAAAACATAATACTGTCGTTACCGTAATTAGGAGTTATCCTAAATATGTCTTTAATATTTTGCTTCGTGAAGTATGTTTTAATCTTCTGATTGCTTTTTCTTTAATTTGACGTACGCGTTCACGAGTTAGATCAAAGGTTTCTCCTATCTCTTCTAGAGTCATTGGGTGTTGATCTCCTAAACCAAAGTACAAGCTAATTACATCTGCCTCACGAGGAGTTAATGTTTGTAATGCTCTAGTTATTTCTGTACGTAATGATTCGTGTAATAGTGTACGATCTGGATTTGGTGATTCACCAGAGCGCAATACATCATATAAGTTAGAGTCTTCACCTTCAACTAAAGGAGCGTCCATTGATACGTGACGACCAGAATTCTTCATAGATTCTTTAACGTCATTAATAGTCATATCCAACTCTTTTGCAATTTCTTCTGCAGAAGGAATACGCTCATGGGCTTGCTCTAAAAACGCATAAGTTTTATTAATTTTGTTAATAGACCCAATTTTGTTTAATGGTAAACGTACAATTCTAGACTGTTCAGCTAATGCTTGTAAAATAGATTGTCTAATCCACCATACAGCGTATGATATAAATTTAAAACCACGAGTTTCATCAAAGCGTTGTGCAGCTTTAATTAAACCTAAGTTACCTTCATTAATTAAATCAGGTAATGTTAATCCTTGGTTTTGGTATTGTTTTGCTACAGAAACAACAAAACGAAGATTCGCTTTTGTTAATTTCTCTAATGCAATTTGATCACCTGCTTTTATTCGTTGTGCTAATTCTACCTCTTCATCGGCAGTAATTAAATCAACTTTTCCTATTTCTTGTAAATATTTATCTAAAGATGCAGTTTCTCTATTGGTAACCTGCTTGGTGATTTTTAGCTGTCTCATTGGGTGTCTTCCTGAATATTATCTGTTATATGGCTTACGCATATAGTTATACGTATGATTTGCAGTTTTTGTTACAAAAATTGTAAATAAATTTAAATAAAACCATATATAGTTGATACTCAGTAGCTATAGGATGTCTAGGATTCTTTCAAGTGCCATTCCTCTAGATCCTTTTATTAATATGGTGTAATTATCCAACGTATTCTTGTAGTTGTCTGAAAGTGAACTGAAGCTTCTAAAAGATTTTATATTATCATCATGTTTTGTTTTTTTAAATTGTTCTCCAATTATACAGCTATGCTTTATATTTAAGGTCTGTAGGTAGTCTATAATGTTTTGGTGCTCCTCTTTGCTTGTTTCTCCAAGTTCAAACATATCACCTATGAAAACAGCTTTGTTTTTGGTTTCAATTTTACTAAAACTATCAAGAGCTGCTCTCATGCTTGTTGGATTCGCGTTGTAAGCGTCAAGTATGATTTTATTGTTGTTTTTGTTGATTATTTGAGATCTGTTATTATTTGGAGTGTATTTTTCTAATGCGTCAACTATATCAGAACTTAATACTTGAAAGTATTCTCCTATGCTTATTGCTGCTGCAATGTTAGTGTAGTTATAGTTGCCAATTAGGTTACTTTTTATCTCTATTCCTTTGTATTTAGAAGTTACTGTTGGGTTGGCGTTTAAAAAAGTAACATTTGTGTTGGAGTCTTTGTTCTCTGAAAATGAGATTGTGTTTATGTTTTTTGATTGTTCAACCTGCTTTTTATTATCTAGGTTAATAAATGCTTTTTTGTTGTTATTTCTAAGGTAGTCGTAAAGTTCGCTTTTAGCTTTTATAACACCGTCTATATTTCCAAATCCTTCAAGATGAGCTTTCCCGAAATTAGTAATGTATCCATAGTTTGGAGCTGTAATGTTGGCTAATAATTTTATTTCATTGAAGTTATTAGCGCCCATCTCTACGATTCCTATTTCTGTAGACGAATCCATTGATAATAGTGTCAACGGAACTCCAATATGGTTGTTTAAGTTTCCTTTTGTTGCTGTAGTTTTGTATTTCTTAGAGAGAACGCAGTTAATTAGTTCTTTTGTTGTTGTTTTTCCGTTACTACCAGTCAAAGCTATTATTGGTATGTTTAGTTCTGTCCTGTGATGTTTTGCTAATTGTTGAAGTGTTTCTATAGTGTTCTCTACAAGGATCGTGTTTTTTTGCAGGTATTCTTCATCATCAATAATAGCGTAAGTAGCTCCTTTTTCAAGTGCTTTTTTTGCAAATTTATTTCCGTTAAAATTTTCACCGCTTAATGAGAGGAACAGGTTGTTCTTCTGTATGGTTCTAGTGTCCGTATTTATCCCGCTGGATTTTTTGAATATATTGTAAAGCTCTGTAATATTCATATGTTTAAAATTTTCACAAAAAAAGCTCTAATGTAGATTAGAGCTTTTTTGTTATGTATTAATTTGGTCAGATTATCTAGGTGATTTTCTGTTTCCTTTTCCTTTTGATTTTGATCCAACTCTTGACATTGCGCATCTAAATCCGATATAGTCAGTTGCCATAGCTTCTGGGTAAAATCTTCTTTGTGCTGGATCTAACCAGTACTCTCTGTCTTTCCATGATCCACCTTTGTAGACCCTTACTTCATCATTTACAAGAGATGTTCTTTTAGAAGATCCATCATATTCTTTAGTCATTACTCCTGCTGAATCAACAGTTACAGAGTGCTTAGGTGAGTTGTACATACCTCTAGTTTCGTCTCCTCTGTCAGAATCTTCTCCACCTTCATCATCTCCTCCATCAGCGAATGCTCTACTAGATGCCTTATCACCATCTCTATAGTTGATGTTGTCAGACTTATTGAAGTTAGTTCTTAAGTAAGTTTCATTGTCGTCAACTGGTACTTGAGCAATTTGCCCAGGTAATGTTGTTGCAATAAGTTTTCCGTTTGCTAAAGTGTCATATCCAATAGAGTCGGCAGTTATAATAGCTACTTTTCCATCTTCTCCAATTTTATTTTTAGTGAATACGTTACCTCTATAGTAGTTAAAGTCACTCATTTCATCATCTACAATAGGTCTGTATACATCTGCAACCCATTCGGCAACGTTACCAGCCATGTCGTATAGTCCAAAGTCATTTGGGTTGTAAGACATTACTTGTGCAGTGATATCAGCGCCATCGTCTGACCAACCAGCAATTCCACCGTAATCTCCATCTCCTTGTTTGAAGTTGGCATTATGGTCTCCTCTTGTTACTCTTTTTCCAGATCTTGTGTATTGACCGCTCCAAGGGTATTTTTTTCTACCTCTATGTACGTTATAGCTTCTTAGTTCAGACATACCTAAAGCTGCAAATTCCCATTCTGCTTCAGTTGGAAGTCTATATCCAGGTTGTAAAATACCAGTAGATCTTGTTGCGTAGATGTTAATTTCTTCACCATCTGCATTAGTCTGTGGGTTTTTACTTTTCTTTTTACCTCCATTTAATATTTCTTCATTTCCTCCGTATGTAGATGTAGGAGAGATAATGTAAGTATGTGTGCTAAAGTTTGAGTCTGCTGTAACATCAGTAATTTTAGCATCCTCTTTTAAGAAACCATTTTTTTCTAAAGCATCTTCGTTAATACGGTCAGTTCTCCAAATACAAAACTGATTTGCTTGAATCCAACTAACTCCAACTACTGGGTAGTTTTGGTAAGCAGGGTGACGTAAATAATTATTAGTCATAACTTCGTTGTAACCTAGTCTGTTTCGCCAAACTAAAGTATCAGGAACAACTCCGTCATATATTTGTGTAAAGTTCTCGTTTTCTGGCGGATATACTTTTTTAGTCCAGTCTAAGTATTCCATGTACATAATGTTCGTAACTTCTGTTTCATCCATGTAGAATGATTGAACATGCTGTTGATTTGGTGAATTGTCCAATCGTGCATTGGATCGTCATTTACTTGACCTTTTGTAAATGTACCACCTTCTATAAACACTACTCCAGGTGCAGTTTCCTGCTCTTGATATTTGGTGTTATATTGAAAACCACCTTCTTTGGAATTTATTTTCCATCCAGTAGCTCTTGATCCTCCTTTTTTTCCTTTATTACAACTAGTTGTTGCAAATATAGTTAGGATAACTAAAAATTTTAGGGCAAAATGTTTTCTCATATACATAACTTAAATTCAGAGATAGTTCAAGTGCGCAATATAATAAATATACGTTATAATGCAATACTTTTGTAAAAAAATAGTTTTTGCTTTATTTAAAAAGTGCTGTCTTATTTTTAACGACAAATAAGACAAATATATTGTTTACTTTTGAAAAAAAAGATTATTACACTAAAATTGAAAATGATACGTTTTAGCATTATGAATATAAAAGAGACATTACTTTTTGGTTTAATATTTTGTTCTTCATTAGTTGCTTTTTCCCAGGAGAATGAATTCGTTTTAAAATGGGGAAATATTAAGGGGATACGTTTTTCAGTTGAAAAATCTATTAATATTCACGGTTTTCAAACTGAGAATTATATTTATGATGTAGATAAGAAAACGTTGTTATTTGCTGCGAATATAAAATCTCCAGTTTCAGGATCTAACGCAAGTGTTGCCTCAGTTATTTATGAAAATATGACTTATGAACAACTTAGCGGTTATGATGTAGCGCAGATTAAAGATGAAATTGACTTTACTATAAAAAAGACTAATTCAAGAGGGGTTTTAGGAGGGTATGTGCAATTTAATCCAATAGTAAAAATTAACGGGCAGTATAAAAAGGTAACATCAATTAAATTTGATTTTGGACAAAGTAATAAATCATCGTCATCTGCTTCGTTATATTCTATTCCTGCTCCACCTATTATTAATTCATCTATGTCAAGTGGTGAGTGGTATCGTTTTTATATAGATAAAACTGGTGTATATAAGTTGGATAGAGATTTTTTGGGAAGTCTTGGAGTCGATGTTAATGTAGTTAACCCTAAAAACATCCGTCTTTTTGGAAATGGAGGAAAAGCGATACCATTATTAAATGCAGATGTTGAAAAATTTGATATTACTGAAAATGCAATTAAATTTATAGGAGAAGGTGACGGAGTGATTAATAATGAAGATTATTTGTTGTTTTATGGTGTTAGTTCCTTCGGGTTTGATGCTGAAAATGATACGCATGTTAATCCCTATACTGATAAAACATATTATTATATAAATGTTAGTTCGGAAGTAGGTAAAAGAATACAGGGGATAGTAGAGCCTACAGCTCCTGTAAATAATATATTTACCACATTTGATGAGTATCAATATTACGAAGTAGATAAAAATAATTTAGTCCAATTAGGAAGAAGGTGGTATGGCGATGGATTTGATGTTAATTCAAATCAAACCTTTACATTTGGTTTCCCGCGTATTGATACTTCTGAGCAGGTTGTTTTAAAAGTTAAAGCAGCAGCAACAGCAACAACATCTACTAATATGACGGTTTCAATATCTAGTTCAGTTGGTGATGATGAAACTTTATTTTTTGGGACTATTTCATCTACAGTTCTCGCTTCTGGTGCCCCGTATACAGGATTTAAAAACGCTAGCCAAAATATGGTGGTTAGCTTAAAATATAATAATAATTCAAACCCAAGTGCAAATGCATACTTAGACTATGTATCTATTGAAGCGACATCTTTTTTAAGATCTTTAGGACAGCAATTTTCATTCAGGAATAAAGAAGCTGCAACAATAGCTGGTGTAGGTGAATATATTATTACTGATGCTGCATCTGTTTCAGAGGTTTGGGATGTGACTGATATTTATAATGTTAGAGCAAAAAATAATCCCAGTGCTTCTACGTTCACTTTTAAGGCTTCTTTAGGGAGTTTAAGAGATTATGTGGCAGTTGTGAATTCAGATTTTTATATCCCTTTAAAAGATGTATCAAGTGCTATTAATAATGTAAATATAAAAGGAACTATTTTTCAAGGAGGTAATGGCGGACATGAGGATGTAGATTATTTAGTAGTAACACCATTATCATTAAAAGCTCAAGCTGTTCGTTTAGCAAATATAAATGCGTCTAATTTAGGTTTACGTACACGTGTAGTTACTTTGGAGGATATTTATGCAGAATTTAATACAGGAAATCAAGATATTGGTGCTATTCGGAATTTTGTAAGATATGTATATCAAAATGGAGTAACAGATAAGTTAAAGTATTTGTGCTTGTTTGGAGATGCTTCTTTTGATATGAAGGATAGGATAGCTAACAATACTAATCTTGTGCCAACCTTTCATACGTTACCTAGTTTTAGTTTAGTATCATCGTATATGTCTGATGATTATTTTGGAATGATGGATGATAATGAAGGAGCTATGGACGCTACTGATAGATTGGATATAGCAGTAGGTAGAATAGTAGCTGATGATTTACAACTGGCAACAGAAATGGTGACTAAAGTAGAACAGTATTATCAGCAAGATTCATATGGTAGTTGGAGGAATAGAATGACAATTCTATCTGATGATGTTGATGTAGATTGGGAGTTTTCATTAGAAAACGAACTTAACACTTTAGCCGATGAAATTGTTGGAGAAAGGCCATTTATTAATATGGTGAAGTTACATTCAGATGCTTTTTCACAGGAGTCTTCTGCTGGAGGGGAATTATATCCTCAAGTAACAGAATCTCTTTTGAATAATATTCAATTAGGGAGTTTAGTAGTGAATTATTTTGGGCATGGAGGAGAAGATGGGTTGGCACATGAACGCTTATTTCAGAAGAATGATGCTCAGGATTTGACTAACATATGTAGGTATAATTTATTTGTGACAGTTACATGTGAGTTTACTAGGTTTGATAACCCTTTAAGGGAAACAGGAGGAGAATTTACATATTGGAACCCTGGAGGAGGTGCTGTTTCATTAGTCGCTACTACAAGAGAGATTGTTGTAGGGTTGGGGATAACGGTTAATAAAGAACTTGCGAAATATCTTTTTGATTATAATGATACGGGGTATGTTTCTATAGCAGAAGCATTACGTTTAGCTAAAAATAATATTCCTAATTCATTAAAAAGAGTGGTTTTTAGTATTGGAGATCCAGCATTAAAATTAGCGATACCTGAGCCAAATGTGCGATTAACTCATATAAATGATATACCAGTGGGGGATCCAACAGCTCCGAACCTTGAGGCATTAGGGCGTGTGGTGTTATCTGGAGAGGTGGTAGATGGAGGAGGACAATTGATTTCTGACTATAACGGTAAGCTTTCAACTACTATTTACGACAAAAAGCAAAATAGATCAACTTTAGGGAATGATGGGACTACTGGAGGTTCTGGTATTTTAATTTTAGATTATGAAACCTTAGGAGAAATAGTGTTTAGAGGGCAGGCTTCAATATCTAATGGTAAATTTAGGTTTGAATTTGTTGTTCCGCGTGATATATCTATTCCTGTAGGAGAAGGTAGAGTGAGCTTTTATGCAAGGAAGAATAATGTTTTAGAAAACCAAACAGGAGTGGATACTGAAATAAAAATAGGGGGAATTAATGAAAATGCTCCAGCCGATAATTTGCCGCCAACAATAGCGGCATTTATGAATGATGATAGTTTTGTTTCAGGAGGAGTAACAAATCAATCTCCTTTTTTGTTATTGAAGCTTGGTGATGAGAATGGAATTAATACAGCAAGTGGTATAGGTCATGATATTACTGCAATTATGGATGGTGATGAAGCAAATCCATTAATTTTAAATGATTATTATGAAACTGAAATTGATGACTTTACAAAAGGAAATGTAAAATATCAATATAAAGATCTCGAGTCTGGATTACATACGTTAACATTAAAAGCATGGGATGTATATAATAATTCTATGACAACTGAAATACAGTTTTTAGTGGTAAATGAATATGATGAATTAGTAATTAATAGAGTGTTAAATTACCCAAATCCTTTTGTGAGTTATACGGAGTTTTGGTTTGAACATAATAGTAGTTCTGAGTTAGAGGTGATGGTCCAAGTGTTTACTGTTTCAGGTAAACTTGTAAAAACTTTACGAGGAAATTCTTCTTCAGGCAATAAAGGAGGAAATACATCGTTATTCAGAGGTCTTCCTTGGGATGGAAAGGATGATTTTGGTGATAAAATAGGTAAAGGAGTTTATGTGTATAAGCTTACAGTAAAATCAATGAGTACGAATAAAAAGGTGGTTAAGTATGAAAAACTTGTCATACTATAAATAAAAATTATATTTGCTAAAATTATGAGTAAAATCAATTTAATGAAAAAATATATTACAATATTGGGGGTATTTGTATCCTGTGTTACTATAAACGCTCAAAACACAATAGTTACACCTAATCAAAACGATACGAGAGTTATAACTACGGGGACTGCTTTTATGGCTATTGCTGCTGACGCAAGAGCAGCTGGTATGGCGGATCAAGGAGTTGCAACTTCTCCAGATGCGTTTTCGCAACAATGGAATGTTTCGAAATATGCATTCGGAAAAGCGGAGCAAGGTTTTTCGTTAACATATACACCATATTTAAGAGAATTAGTAAACGATATTTTTTTAGGAGGGTTAACATATTTTAACAAACTGGATGATAGAAGTGCAGTATCTGCAAGTTTTCGATATTTCAGTTTGGGAGAAATTGAGTTTAGAGAAAATGCTACAGATCCAGGTGTAATCCAAAAACCTAATGAATTGACTGTTGACGTTGCGTATTCCTTAAAATTAAGTGATCAATTTTCAATGGGTGTTGGGTTAAAATATATTAGATCTGATTTAAAACTTCAAGGATCTGATTTTTCAGCTGCTTCTGCAAAACCAGCAAGTTCGTTTGCTGTTGATCTAGGAGGGTATTATGAATCAAAGGAAAAAGCATATAATAGTTTTAATGGAAAATGGCGTGGTGGTTTTTCATTACAAAATATTGGTCCAAAAATCAAGTATGAAGAAGATGGTAATGAGAGTTTTTTACCTACAACATTACGTTTAGGTGGAGGGTTTGATTTTATTTTAGATGGAGCAAATAAAATAGGAGTGACTGTAGAAGCTGCTAAGCTATTAGTTCCTACGCCTCCTGTTTATGGAACAGAGTTCATAGATAATAATTCAGATGGCGTATTAGACGCAGGAGATACAGTAGTAAATACGAATGTTGTAGTTGAAGGAGAAGATCCTAACGTGAACTTTACTTCAGGAATGTTTCAATCTTTTGGTGATGCACCAGGAGGGTTTAGTGAGGAGTTAAATGAGTTTACATATTCTGTAGGTGCTGAATATACATATCAAGATGCATTTGCGTTTAGGTTAGGGTACTTTAATGAGCATGAAACTAAAGGAGCTAGAAAGTTCTTTGCATTAGGTGCAGGGTTTAAGTATAGTGTTGTAAATATTGATGTGTCATATTTATTATCTGCTTCAAAAATACCTAGTCCGTTAGAGAATACATTGCGTTTTTCTTTATCGTTTAATTTAGGTGGAAGCGGGAATAATTAATTAAATATAAGTAAATGAAAGAGCTTACTATAAGCGCAACATTTAAAATATACGAACAGCTGTCGGAACTTCCTTCAGCTGTTTTTAGTCTAATGGAATCAGCAATTTCAGCAAGAAATAATGCGTACTCGCCATATTCTAAGTTTAATGTTGGTGCTGCTTTGTTATTAGATAATGGGAAAGTTGTGATTGGGTCAAATCAAGAAAATGCAGCATACCCATCTGGCTTATGTGCAGAGCGTGTGGCTATTTTTCAAGCAGGGGCGTTATATCCTGATGCTAAAATTAAAATAATGGCAATTACTGCCACTTCTCAAAATCATAAAGTAGTAGATCCGATACCTCCTTGTGGAGCTTGTAGACAATCAATTGCTGAGTATGAAACTAGACAAGGAAATGGAATTGAAATATATTTTATGGGGGAAGAAGGAGCTATCATGAAGTCCAATTCATTGTCGGATTTATTGCCATTAATGTTTAAAAAATCACATTTATAACACTGTTTTGTGATTAAAATATAAGAGTTGAAAAAAATCAACTATTTGAAGTTGTCAAATAGTTGATTTTTTTTGATAAAGAGTTTTTTGATTCATTTTGAAAGACTATTTTTGTTAACTGATTAAAAATTAACCCTACTTCAAAATTTAGAAGAGATGAAAAAAATTACTAAAGCAA
>Ga0105356_10007010_pt1 | contig 10420 bp, 9 predicted proteins | sample GOMGulsemesocosm_3_FD_83502 | JGI IMG/M metagenome (GOLD analysis project Ga0105356, IMG submission 83502) | Methane-oxidizing microbial communities from mesocosms in the Gulf of Mexico - GOM9D Gulf of Mexico | ecosystem: Environmental > Aquatic > Marine > Cold seeps | place: Gulf of Mexico...
CCTTCTGCGTTCTACATCACTTGTGTTGTAGCGACTCTTGTTTCATCAGTATTGAGCTTCCTGTGCTGGGGTTCTGTTGGTCCTCTGACTGTTGCAGGCTTCCACGATTTCTTCGGTGCAAGCTTCGTTTATCTGTTCCCAGCTGGTATGGCTCTGGTATTTACTCAAGTACTTGGCGCACGTCCTGGTATGTTTGAAGCTCACCGTGATGTTGATACTTACCTGGTACCTAACTTAGGTCTTGCAACAACGGGTATCATGTTGATCTTTGCTGGTCTGCCAATGGTAATCCTGTCTTGCTTGTTCTTCTTCGATCCAGAAGCGCTGTCGGTGAGTGTGACTATGGCTGATACAAGTGTTGGTATCGCATTCAATAACTACGCAGCTTCTTGGGCTGGTGGTGCGCTAACTGGTGCTCTTATTGCTTATAAAACACGTAAGTACAGCTACCTGTTGCTTGGCCCTCTGGCTGGTTACGTTTCTGGTGCTCCAGGCTTTGACGTTTACACACCTTGGGTAGCATTCCTGGTTGCTTGTGCTGCGCCATTCGTTGCCTACATGGTTTACGAGCTGACTCTAAAACTGCACATCGACGAACACAAACTGATTCCTCTGTTCGGTGGTGTTGCTACTTACGGTTTCATCATGGTTGGTGTTCTTTATTCAGGTACACCTCGCGGTGGCTACGTGGGCTTCACAGAAGGTACTTATGCCTTCCAGGGTGGTGAAATCAGCGTAGGTATGCAGCTGCTTGGTGTAGCTGTATGTCTGGGTGCGGGTATCGTGACCGCTCTGATTCTGACGCCTATCCTGAAATGGACTACTGGTCTGGCTGTGTCTGAAGAAGATCAGGCTAAAGGTCTGGACGTAGTTTACTGGGGTATTGAGTCTGACGTTGAGCCTCACGCTGAGCCAACTACTAAGGTTTCTGCAGCTGTATAAACCTTGTTAAGGAACAGTGGTCTCATCCGCCGCTTTGTAATGTTCGGGCAATGATTTAGCCCTGACACCGCAGCTGCGGATGCAGACTTAGTAAGATAAAAAATTCCGGCTTAAGCCGGAATTTTTTTGCCTGTAAATCATGGTGAACTACTGGGGGATTTGTTAGTCGTACCGAGCTAGGGCATTAGGATCAAAGAGGTTCTATGGCGTCTCTCTGTAATCCTTACTTAACGTCTAAAACCGTATTCAAGCGTGAAATATTGGGCCGGAAGATCCGCCAGTGGTTCGCGGAGTTTCTCCAGCTCTGCTGCTGGCCCATGAATTTCCAGTCCCGTTAATTCAGAAATTTGTAATGCCTGCTCCAATATATCCCCGACGTTATCCAGGTGATGCAATAGAGCATCAGCATTTACATAGCCTTCACGACAATGTGCTTCAAGGCCATCGAAGCTAAAGCCATAATATAGGCAGCCATCTTCGCTTTGAGTTTTGGCGACAAATTGCTCAACCAAAGCCCTGAAGGCATCCAGCTGATCTTCAGGGATTTCGAAGTAGGGTACGATGGTGCAACAGGTATCTTGGGTCGACATGGGCTTAGTTCTCTTATGAATTCAATCGGTAAAAGGGTCTCAAGTATGAGAAAAAATGCGGTCTTTGCCCAGCGAATAAATCTAATGGGATGGATTATTTAACGTTGACCATTGGTTTCACGATAGGCTCAAAAATCACTTCGATTGCCAGCGTCATTTTCTCTGCGCTGATAACCAGCGTATCAGGGCGGGATAAACTGCCATTAAGTTTGCTTTGCAGGTAAGAGAAATCAATGTCGAATTTTTCAGGCTGTCGGAAATGGATTACCACCAGGCTTTCTTCATTAGTGGGGATATTGGTGGCTGAAAAGGGGTCTGAGGTGTCCACGGTGGGAATACGCTGAAAATTTATATCTGTAAATGAGAACTGTGGGGTAATAATGTTCACATAATCGTGCATACGTCGCAGTATTGATGCCTTAACTTGATGCTTGTCATAACCACGTTCGCCGGTATCTCGCTGAATTTTCTGAATCCATTCCAGGTTAATGACAGGCACAACCCCCACCTTTAAATCAACATGCTGGGCGATATTAATATCATTATGAACCAAAGCTCCGTGCAGGCCTTCATAAAATAACAGGTCTGAATCTTGGCCTTCTTCCTGCCAATCAGTAAAGGTACCTGGTTGCTGCTGATATTGCTGGGCTTGCGCTTCATCGTGAACGTAATGGCGGATTGAACCAACACCGTGTTCACCGTATTGTCGTAGCAGCCTTTCCAGTTCCTGGAGTAAATTTGCCTGCATACCAAACAGACTGAAATGCTCGTTGTTGCGGTCAGCTTTGGCCGTCAGCTTGGCCATTTCGGTACGTGCATAACGGTGAAAACCATCGCCATCCACCAGCATTGGTTTAATACCACAGTGTTCAAATAGTTGCTCAAACGCGGTTTTGACAGAGCTGGTGCCCGCACCGGAGGAGCCAGTAATCGCAATAACGGGATGTTTCTGTGACATTAGGCCTCCTTTACAAAATGATGCGTTGAATACACACCTTAAGATTAGGACAATATTTTGAGCTTAACTATCAATGGACCATTGTTTGATCTATTGGGGAAGGAAATATTTCTTCTGGTAGTCAAAATAACAGACATAAAAAAGCCGCAACAAGAAACCTTGCTGCGGCTTGGTAAAACTAATCAAAAGATTATTTTATGTTGTAGTGCGAGGCCATGGCTTCCAGTGAAATCGGTTTGATCTTGCTGGCCTGACCTTCACAACCAAAGGCTTGGTAACGTGCGATGACGACACTCTTCATCGCATCAACGGATGCTTTCAGGTATTTACGTGGGTCAAATTCAGCTTTGTTTTGTGCCAGATAACGACGAATCGCACCGGTAGAAGCCAAACGCAGATCGGTATCAATGTTGACCTTACGTACGCCGTACTTGATGCCTTCGCAGATTTCTTCAACGGGTACACCGTAAGTTTCTGGAATCTCTCCGCCGTATTCATTGATAACAGCTAGCCAGTCCTGAGGCACAGAAGAAGAACCGTGCATGACCAGGTGTGTATTCGGAATAGCCTGGTGGATCGCTTTAATACGGTCAATGGCGAGAATATCGCCGGTTGGTGGACGGCTAAATTTATAGGCGCCGTGTGATGTGCCAATGGCAATCGCTAACGCGTCAACATCGGTTTTTTCAACAAAATCCTTGGCTTCTTCAGGATCAGTCAACATTTGATCCATCGACAGTGTGCCTTCAGCGCCAACGCCATCCTCTTCACCAGCTTGGCCAGTTTCCAGAGAACCTAAACAGCCCAGTTCACCTTCAACTGAGACACCACAGGCATGCGCCATATCGACAGTACGACGAGTCACGTCAACGTTATATTCGTAAGTTGAAGGAGTTTTGCCATCTATGCCTAATGAACCGTCCATCATTACTGAGCTAAAGCCCAGTTGAATAGATCGCTGGCAAATCGCTGGGCTGGTGCCGTGATCTTGGTGCATGACCACTGGAATGTGTGGAAATTCTTCAACGGCCGCTAGAATCAGGTGACGCAGAAACGGTGCGCCGGCATATTTACGGGCGCCGGCTGAAGCCTGCACGATAACCGGAGAGTCGGTCTCATCGGCCGCTTCCATTATGGCGCGCATTTGCTCCAGGTTATTCACGTTAAAGGCCGGGATGCCGTAACTGTGGTCGGCAGCGTGATCGAGCAGTTGTTTAAGCGAAACTAGAGCCATGTTGGGACTTTCTCCGAAGCAGATAGTTTTTGAAATTGGGTGTTTTTTACTGGCCGACTAGCTTACACCGAAAGTCTTTCTCCATCCAGCATATAGGGCATCTGCGTCGCCTGAAAATGACTCAAAAGCACGCGCCAGAGCTGGGTGTTCTTTTGCGTATTGCAGCGGATCTGCACCGCTTGACCAACACTCGTAGGCTTGACGTAGAGAGCGAGCACCTTCTGCAGGACCGTCCAAATGACCATAACAGCCGCCACCAGCGGTCATAATGACGTTACCGTGGCCCAGGTTCTCAAAAAAGCCTAAAGCGCGTACGGCATTCATGCCACCGGAGATGATAGGAGTTGTGGGTTTCATGCCTAACCAGGGTTGCTCGAAGTAAGGGCCCGAAGCTGTGTCCTGCTCCAGCATATAAGCAGATAGTTTGTCGGATGCTTCACCTTCCATTTTGCCAAAGCCCATGGTTCCGGTATGAATACCTGAAGCGCCTAATAAGCGAGCCAGTTTACAAAGTACCAATGACGTATAGCCACGTTTACTCTGCGGTGATGTGACAGCACCATGGCCAGCGCGGTGATAATGCAGGTAGGTATTAGGGAAATATTTACGTGCGGTGGTAACCGCTGCCGGGCCAGCCACATAGCCATCCACCAGAAAGGCGACATGAGCTGAGTTTTCCGCGAAAGTCTCTAAGACAAATTCGGCACGCGCCAGCATCTCATCATGATCATCGGCAGTGATATTGGCTGAGAATAATTTGGCTTCACCGGTTTCATCCTGCGCACGACGTAGGGAGTCAGCAGTTAATGTCATGGTTTCACGATAGGGTGCAAAGGGTTGGTTTCCCTGCGGTTCGTCATTCTTGATGAAGTCGCCACCTAACCAGAAATCGTAAGCAGCCTTGGCGAACGGCTGCGGGCGTAAGCCCAATTTTGGTTTGATAATAGTGCCCACAATCAAGCCGCCGTTGTGTTCCGGGCGACCGAGAATTTTCCAAAAATGACTAAGGGTGGTGGCGGGGCCGTCGTAGAGTTTCAGGTATTCAGGCGGGAAGTAGAAATCGTGCATTTTGCCGTATTCGACATCACCCATGCCCTGATTGTTGCCAATACAAAGAGTCAAAAATGACGCCACCATGGCTTTGCCGTCGAGAATATTGCGATCAAACAGATCAATGGGGTAGGCGATTTTTACCAGCTCGGTTTTTTCATCAGCAAAATAAACCAGCGCATCCACAGAACGGGTGTAATCATCGGTGGTACAAACTTCCACATTGGTGCCAGTGGAGGATTCTGCCGCAAAGTGCGCCGCTGTCGCCAGGAATTCATGGCCTGCCTTGGGTCGCATGATATAAGCGACCAGCACATGCTTGCCGCGTGCGATTAGCTCGGCCTCATCAAGACTCAAATCAGCGTAACGATAGGTTTGATCCAGTGCCATGTTGCCTCCTGCAATTTATGGGTAACTCTTGTATAAGAGTAAACCGTGAGGAAAATAATTCCATCATATCTATCGGTGGCGTATCTAGTGCGTCTCAATATACCCTGAGACATCTCAATTGAATGTTAGGGATCGTTTCACCAGGTTAAAAATTCTCACTACGGTCGAAATAACAATGTGATGTTATCCTGACCAACGTGGAATTATTGACTACCCAGTTCTTAAAAAATCTCTTTTGGCTCGGCTGTACGTAGGGATAAACTCTATGACATCTTTGTTATTTGATGCCGGAATTGGTGTTCAAGCGATAACATTGAAATTTTCAGACAATCCTAATGTATTTATGACATAGCCGAGGAGCATTCTTGTGAAGCTATTTTCAGAAACCAGAAAGGGAAGAAGGCCGGGCTCGCTTGTCTTTGTGCATGGCAACTCGAGCTCGTCAGCCGTATTCGACGACATTTTTGCCAGTGATTTAGCTAACACATTAATACGCTTTGATTTGCCGGGCCACGGCCAGTCGCCTCGAAGCGAAGATCCAGAAGCCTATCAAATAGGCAGCAGTCGTAAGTTACTTGTGGATTTCTGCAACTCCGAAGTAGATGAGGAATTTATTCTGGTGGGTAATTCCCTAGGTGGTCATCTGGTGATGGAAAGTCTTCCTCATTTGTCGAGTTGTGTTGCGGTGGTTATTTTTGGAGCGCCCCCCATTGCAGTGCCTCTTAATATGGAAGAGGCATTCTTACCGAATGAGGCCCTGCCCATTTATTTAAAAGGGGAGTTTACAGAGGAAGAAATTGATCAGGCCATTCCATTGGCAGCCAATGGGAGTCGCTTTGAGCGACTTTTTGCAGATTTTAGGGCCACTGATCCTTCCTGCCGAGATAGTCTGGCTGCGTCTATAGGTCTCGGCCAAGCTCAAGATCAGCGTAACATTGTGGCGTCATGGCCCCGGCCCGTTTATGTGCTCCATGGCAGACAGGATATTAGTGTCAATCTGGATTACATCAAAGGCTTGGAGGGGATCACTCGAATTTACGAAATTGAAGGTTGTGGTCATTACCCCAGCCTTGAACAGCCCACAGAGTTCAATAGTATTATGTCAGAAATAGTGGGAGAAGTTTTTGGGTCGTAACGGGCAAGCTCAATAAATTCTTCATTGTTAGGAAAAGCAATTTAGCCCAGCAGGGTGTCCCATTTATATCTGTGAGGATATATCGTTAACGAGTGCAGCCGGGTCAGACAGAATAAGTTTTACCAGTTCTGTTTGCCGGTTTACCCCGGTTTTTTGAAAGCAGGAGCGCAGTTGAGTACGAACGGTGTTTTTACTAATACAAAATTGTTCAGCAATTTCTTCCAGACTGTGTCCATTGGACAGTGCGCTGGCCAGTCGTGCCTCGGCGGGTGTTAAGCCATAATAGCTGCTGAGTATTTCGAGAGAAAAATTGCGCTGTTTTCCTCCTATGCCTATAAACAGAGCAGCCGTTGCCCGTGAGGAATCAATGCCCAGGCTCAGGCTTGTCTCGTTGCTGATAGGGGTTACTAAGATACTCAAGGGACGCATTGAGCCAGGGCTGTTTATGGCAATCGCGCCACCGGTTTTTTGAGTGCTTTGCGAGGCGTTATGAATAAGTTTTTGTAATACCAGGGTATCTGTTGGGTTAGATGCTAAAAGCGTTTGACGCTTGATGGAGAGTCCCGAACCCTCGCAGATTAGCTTTTCGGCATATTGATTAACAAAGAGCGGTGTGCCGAAAGCATCGACTAAAATGATACCCAGTGAGAGTTCATTCAAGGTGTTACTGGTTGCGTTTGCCTTGTCCTCTAATTGAGAAAGTAGACGATTTGTCTGAATAGCGCGTTGCATATGCGGTATCAAGAGACCAAGCAACTCCATTTCATGAGATTCGAAATAGCCCGCGCCATCAACTCGGTGGATACCGAAGCCAGCCACCCTGGAGTCATCTTTGATCAATAAACAACAGGCGGAATGCTGCATTTTTTGAGGGATGACATAGTCGTTGTAGAACTCGGATTTTCTAAAGGTGCTGGGCATATCCCTGGCTGTCTGCATGAAGCGCCCCGTGCCGATTTTGTCCAGTGTAGGTACCAGCGGGTCGTCATGGACATAGTAGTCCTTATAGGCTTGCTGGAATGACGCGTCTATCCCTAGTGTGACATAGCTGCCCACTTCCTTTGACTGTAAGTCCTGAATTCGGAGCACTCCGGATGTTGAGTGGAGTGATTCGACGATACCTTTTAACGCGGTTTGCCACTGTGTGACATCCATTGCAGCATCGTAAATACGCGTGACCAGGTCATTAAAAGCGTCGAGGCTAATGGGCGATGGTTTTGATGGCATCTGCAAAACCCTTTTTATTTTTATTGCTTTTAAGTATTCCTCACGATTGCGCATACATCAACCACATAAACCTCTTCTGTAATAGTTACTTCGAACTTTGTGGTGTTTTGTTAGTTATTTCATCCATATGGATGATGCCTCTCTTTTTAGAACATTGATAACCTTTCCCTATCAGTTAGAAGCCCAACGCAGTGCCGCCGGACTTCTTTCTTTTGGGAGGTTTACCACAGGGTTGTGGATTCAGTTTTTTGAGTTGTAGTTACGAATAATAAATAACAAAACATACTCCAGTGTTGGAGTTGAATACGACAAGGAAAAATTATGAACAAACTACTTTGTGTTTTTGCAGTTTCTACTTCCGTTGCCCTGAGTGGGCAGGCTTTCGCAGATATTCAAAAAGTGCCTCATGGTAATGTTACAGACTCGGTGATTAAGGTTGAGGGAAATTTAGGCTTACCCGGTATCTATCTGTGGAATATTACGACCCAAGAGGGAAAAACAGATAAAACTAATAAAAAGGATAAAACTAATGTGCCCCTCACCTGTGGTCTCTACATCATGGAGCACGCTGATGATGTAAGTCTCGGAGACACTGAGCCACTTACACTTGATTACACCTACAACTACGATGAATCCAAAGTCATTCTTACTGGTGAAATGACCGTCTCTAAATGTTTATCTGGCGATGAATCTCCTAATGCGTGTGGAGACTGGGGTGATCCAGTAACGCTACAAGGAGGAGATCTGGTCGGTTTCGATAATGGTGACAGAATCCTGTTTTCCACCCTTGGTTATGCTAAAGCCTATTATTGCGGTAAATACCCTAAATAAACGCAGTGCCTACTGCGTGAAAAATTGCCTCTAAGGAAAGCTGCTTCCTGGATAACCAGGGAGCACGCCATCACCACAGGGATGTGGGGCTAATAACTTTATAGTTCCTATAACGAATAAAAAGCACAAGGTGGTCTTAGATGAAACCTCAAAAAACAGCCTTAGTACTGTCTCTTCTTATTTCTTTCCTGTTGGCCAGCGCTCCCGGCTTTAGCGCGGATGAACTGACGCCGTCTCAGGAAGGTGTCTGCGATGAAGTGATGTATGCCACACCGGGGCTTTACGGCCTGTGTGTGGCCTATTGTGAAGCGCAGGATGCCCCCACTAACTTAGATCTCCTCTCGATGGAAGATCTAAACGTGTCTCATAGAAAGGTATTGGAAAACTATAACAAGCGCATGAAAGAGTGGGACCCCAAAATGCCCTGTGTTAATTACCAAACCGCTTGTCCTGCATGGTCCCCAGAGGAGTTGGAACGAATCGGCACTTTTGGTTGGAATACTCAAATTGATTATGAAAATGAATCATCTTTTTTCTACTTCGATAAAGAGGAGGACGATTCTCAGCATGGAGTCAACGCCCTAGTCTTAAAATCTGGTAGTGACTACATTGGTCACTATTTTTACAAAAATGCTTCGACCAAAGAATTTACAACCCGGGTTCTTGAACTCACCCAGCCAGAAGCTGAAGCGTGCCGTGATGAGCTGCTAAACCATCAAACACAACAATAAAATATCTAGGACGTGACTGTTCGCACAAGTCACGCCCTTTTTATTTGCGGCAGCTTTCTGTCGAGTTCGCGCGTGTTGTTAGCGCTGTTGTTTGCGACGGTACACGACCTTAAATTTATCTGGAGTGATATGTGATGAATTACACATTAAGAATGGCTTTGCTTTCGGCACTGGGCACTGTTTTTGCCTTATTTTCTTTCACGCTATCAGCGGAACCCAAATATTATACCTTTGAAGGCAGCGTCAGCGGTTTTGCCGATGACGCCAATATTGAGAATAACACGATTTCGGTGGGGGCTAACGTCGCCTACACGGTACTGATTGATAGCGAAAATCCCGGCACGGTGGAAGGGCCGGGTGGCTCTAGCACCACCGGTCATTATTACGCCAAGTTTGTCAGCGGCTCGTTGCTCGCGCCGGCCGATATTGAACCAACTGTTGATTTGAGTAATGCCACTCGCAGCTATTATGGTATTCATAACAGCGGTGCTAATAACGGTTTTATTGACAATATCACCGCGCTGGCAGGCAGCGAATATCACCTCATTGAAATCTATGGCATGGCGGATATTGCTTCTTTTGTGCCTGGTACGCAGGTTAATTTATTTGAAAGACTCAAAAAGCAGGGCAGTACCAAGCAGCTGCGTTATCAGGCCAGCCTGACATTAACTGAAATTTCTTCAAGTAGTACTCCCAACCCTCAGGAAGTAGGCGTTGATATTAAACCTGGCAGCTTCCCCAACAGTATCAATCTCAGTTCTGGTGGTGTAACACCGGTAGCCCTGTTGGGCAGTGCCGATCTTGATGTTAACGATGTTGACTGGGGTTCCCTGACCTTAGGTACGGCAGGTATCAAAACGGTGGGGAAACACGATAAACAGTTGTGTTACACCTCGGACGAGAGCGGTGATTTTTTAGTCGATCCTGCTGGCGCGCCAGATGGTTTTACTGACCTGATTTGTCATTTCACAACCATCAGCATCGTGCCGGAAGAGGGTGGTACAACGGTAACGCTCAACGGTGCCCTAATCAATGGCGACCCTATCGAAGGCGTCGACTTAGTAAACATTGTTCCTTAAATACGGACAATAAACTCGTAATCCTTAATTTTTTACTAAAAATATTTTCAACCCAAACTAGAGGAAATAATAAATGGGAAATCGTGTATCTATACTAACTGCTCGCCACGAAGCGCTAGGCGCAACTATGGCCGATTGGAACGACATGGGAGTAGCCTGGACTTATGCTACGGACCCAGACAAGGAAGCTGATGCAACGCGCAATGCGGCTGGCTTGATCGACCTGTCAGGGCTGCGTCGTGTTCATGTTAAA
>Ga0105356_10007011_pt1 | contig 10419 bp, 10 predicted proteins | sample GOMGulsemesocosm_3_FD_83502 | JGI IMG/M metagenome (GOLD analysis project Ga0105356, IMG submission 83502) | Methane-oxidizing microbial communities from mesocosms in the Gulf of Mexico - GOM9D Gulf of Mexico | ecosystem: Environmental > Aquatic > Marine > Cold seeps | place: Gulf of Mexico...
AAAAAAATATAAGCACTTTGAATCAAAGGGCTTTTTTTTATTGTACAATTTAGTTTACAATAGTGCTGTTTTTAATCTATTAAGATTTTATCATCAATTTTATTTAAGTTTATATAAGCTTTACTAAGGGCAAATTAATGCGGTTGGAAATCGAATGTCAAGACAGAGTCGGTATTGCTCAGAAAGTTTTAGGGATCTTTGTTGAACATGAAATTAATTTACGTGGTATTGAGTTAAAACAACCCGGAATTATTTTTGTCAATATAAAAGACCTTGATTTTTCGGAACTGCAAACGTTTATGCCGCAATTGAGATTACTTGAAGGTGTTATAGACGTAAAAACAGCACCTTATATGCCTTCAGAGCGAGAGCGAAACGAACTAACCACTTTAATAAAGACTTTTCCAGATCCTTTTATCTCCATAGACACCAAAGGGCATGTTCGCATTATTAACAATAGCGCCGCTGGGATTATTGGTTGCGCAGATGACGCTATTATTGGTGAACATATAAGTACTTGGTTAAAAGGTTTTAATTTTAATCGTTGGTTAGACAGTGAAGAAGTGCTTGCTCAAACTAGAAGATTAAAGTTTCAAGAAGATGACTTTGTCGCTGACATAATGCCCATTCATGTATCAGGTGATACCAATCCTTCAACGGGATCAAAACAGCAAGTGCTTGCTGGCGCTGTACTCATTTTAAAATCAGAAGCACGTTTAGGACAACAAATTAGTGCTTTTAAACAAGCCAATGAGAATAACTTTACTGGAATACAAGCCGGTAGTGGCGCCATGCGAAAAGTTATTCGTGAAGCTAAAAGAATGTCTTTGTTAGACTCCTCCATGCTTATTGTTGGTGAAACTGGCACAGGTAAAGAACTGTTTGCTCGTGCCTGTCATGAAGCAAGTGACCGTGCAGAACACCCATTTATGACATTAAGTTGTGCAACGTTACCCGATGATGCCGCAGAAACTGAACTCTTTGGTATGGGTGAGCACAATGGGAGTTCGAATAAACGCGGTCTATTTGAATTGGCCAATGATGGCACAATATTTCTTGACGAAGTGGGGGAAATGTCTCCTAAACTACAAACCAAATTGTTAAGAGTTATCCAAGATGGTAATTTCCGTCGTGTTGATGATGAGCAAGAGATCAATGTAAACGTACGAATAATCAGTTCTACCAATAAAGACTTATTAAATATGGTTTCTATGGGAGAATTTAGGGAAGATTTATACTATAGGTTAAATGTTCTAGGCTTAAACATTCCTTCATTAAGAGAGCGACGTTCAGATATTATTCCTTTAGCTGAATACTTTATTGCCAAGTTCTCACCTCGAGTTGGTAAATACAGTGTTGCTTTATCTGATGATTGTCGTGAGTTTGTCGAACATTACCCATGGCCAGGCAATGTAAGGCAGCTCGAAAATGTATTAATTCGAGCGGTGTCATTAATTGAAGGTAATATAATAATGACTGAACATTTACAGTTGCCTGCATATACCCGTGAACATGGATATTTAGAGCAAGAATTCGAAGGCACTTTAGATGCTGCAGTAAAAAGTTTTGAAGCAGACTTATTAAGAAAGCTTTACCCTGCTTATCCAAGTACCAGACAATTGGCAAAAAAATTGGGTCTTAGTCATACCGCAATTGCTAACAAGTTACGAGAATATGATATTAATAAGAAAACTGTAAAGATTTAATTACTCTTCACAAAACGCCAATAGAATAGCTATACTCCTTATTAAATAAAGGTTTATAGCTATTTTTTTTTGCGTAATACAAAAAATAATCACTGAAGTTTAAATTATTCTGTTGTAAAGAAAATAAGACATAGCAGGTTAGAGTTATTACTCACTAAAGTTTCAGTAAACCGAAGAGATTAACGTAAAATATTCGTAATTTAGTATTATACTCATTCCATATAAAATGAACTTTTAAATAAGTTAAGAATGGGTTTAGCGCCATTAACTGATTAAGGTCTTAAAATGAAGTTAGCAACATTAAAAAATAATACCCGTGACGGTCAACTTGTCGTTGTAAGTCGTGATTTAGCAAAAGCTGTTGTTGTAAGTGATATTGCCTCGACTTTGCAAGCGGCATTAGATGATTGGGCTGACATTTCACCTAAGTTAAATGAAATATACCAAGCCTTAAATAATGGCAATGTCGATAATACTATCGCCTTTGAACAAGATTCATGTGAATCGCCTCTTCCTAGAGCGTATCAATGGGCAGATGGCAGCGCTTATGTTAACCATGTTGAGTTAGTAAGAAAAGCCAGAAATGCAGAGATGCCAGCAACATTTTGGACCGATCCTCTAATGTATCAAGGTGGCTCAGATTCATTTATTGGCCCTCGTGACGATATTGCCACGGCTTCTGAAGACTATGGTATCGACTTTGAATCTGAAGTAGCGGTAATTACTGATGATGTTCCTATGGGAGCAACAACGGAACAAGCGGCGAGTCATATTAAATTATTGATGTTAGTCAATGACGTTTCTTTACGTAATTTAATACCGGCAGAGCTTGGTAAAGGTTTTGGCTTTTTTGGTAGTAAACCTTCTAGTGCATTTTCTCCTGTTGCCATTACTCCTGATGAGTTAGGTGAATCTTGGGACGGCGCTAAAGTACATTTACCGTTAACGACACATTTAAATAGCGATTTATTTGGTCAACCTAACTGTGGTATTGATATGACTTTTGATTTTCCAACAATCGTTGCTCATGCCGCAAAAACTCGTCCTTTATCTGCGGGTTGTATTGTTGGCTCAGGTACTATTTCTAATTATGACCGTTCAGCTGGCTCAAGTTGTTTAGCTGAAAAACGCATGCTAGAAATTGTTGCAGATGGCAAGCCGACAACGTCTTTTATGCAATTTGGTGATACAGTTCGCATTGAAATGTTTGATGCAGAAGGCGCAAGTATTTTTGGCGCGATAGATCAAAAAGTTGTTCAATACGTAGCGAAATAAGGGAAGAAAATGAAACTATACGGCTATTGGCGCTCTTCCGCAGCTTATAGAGTTCGTATTGCTTTGCACCTAAAAGGGATCGAGTTTGAATCGATCCCCGTGCACTTAGTAAAAAATGGTGGCGAGCAGCATCAAAGTAGTTATGTGACGCTAAACGCTAGTCATTTAGTACCTACTTTGATTGACGAAAGTGAAGCTCTTGTTCTTAGCCAGTCAGTGGCAATACTTGACTATCTTGACGCGAAAGTTGCGCGACCCCCTTTATACCCAGAAAAATTAGCAGATAAAGTTAAAGTTCAAGCACTTAGTTTAGATATAGCGTGTGAAATTCACCCTGTAAATAATTTACGTGTTCAACAGTATTTAGTGAAAGAGTTAAATGTGACTGATGAAGATAAGTTAGCTTGGAGTCATCATTGGATGAATACTGGCTTTGCCGCATTTGAAACTAAATTACAAAAAACAGCAGGTGAGTTCTGTTTTGGTGATCATATCTCCATGGCTGATTTATGTTTAGTGCCACAAGTATATAATGCTGTTCGATTTGGTGTTGATATGAGCCAATATCCACTGATAAGTAAAATAGTTGAACATTGTAATACCTTACCCGCTTTTATTGCTGCTTTGCCTGAGAATCAGAGCGACGCGCAATAACTATAAACTTCGTTCAATACAATATTTAGCAAGTATTTAATTTTGTTGTATAAATACTTGTTCATTTTTGCTAGTTGAAGCAACAATAGCGGCAATGTTCACACCCAAGTGAGCTTTATTCTTTCTAGAAATCGAAAACAACACGTTCAATCTTAATAACAATTACCAATCCATGCACTTACCAACACCGTGCTCTTGCTAAATTAACCCTCGTACTCATTAATGGCTTTTAAGTTGAATTGTGTGCGATAGATATAATTATCCAATTGAATGCCTTGTTCGCAACTTTAATTTGCTCATCACAGCAAAAGTGTAAAAAAAGTTTTCAAAACAACAAATGTTAGTTGCAAGTTGGCTTAAAAAGCGTTGTAGTAAGTAGCTCTACTCAGTTTTTCAACTTTAAATGGCCGATACTCACATTGATTTCGTTCATGTAAAAGGTAAATATGACAAATATAGAAAATTCAACAGCTAATATTCAAAATACTGGTCAAGAAAATGATACGAATGCCAAAAAGCAAATACCTTGGGCGGTGATTGTTATTATTGTATTTGTTATTGCTATTCTTTCATGGACATTAGTTAACGATGAAGAGCCTGTCGAACAAATTACTGAGAAAATAAAGCCAGTAGTAACACCTGAGCCTATTGTAGAAGAATTAGCGGTCACTGAATCACAAGACACAGTTATTGTCGAACCCGAAGTTGTAGAAGACGTTCCTGTTGTGGAAGTAAAGCCACCTTTACCTAGCCTAGACGAAAGTGACGCTCAAGTAAGTTCAAGTTTATCTCAATTAACTTGGCGTAAGGAGTTATTAAAGTTAGTGATAAGCGATGATATGATCCGTCGTTTTGTTGTTTTTACCGATAATTTTTCTCAAGGGAATTTAGCTTACGAACATAGCCCATTTATATCGCCACCGTCCTCTTTTTCAGTCCTTGAAAGTAAAGCCGAAGATCAAAATAAGGTTAATTTAAGTTGGAATGATAACGCGAGCAGAAGGTTTAGCTTGTATGTCGACTTATTGCGTTCGTTGGATGTTGAAACTCTGAGTAGTTTTTATATTGAAATGAAACCACTTATTGACGAAGCTTATGCCGAACTAGGTTATCCTGATACAGACTTTACCGAAGTCTTACAAAGTGCGATTACTAAGGTACTCGATACCGAAGTACCAAAAGCTTCATTGGAACTGGTTCAGCCGAGTGTCATGTACCGATTTAAGGATCCTGAGTTGGAAGCATTAGATGATGCAGAAAAGTTGTTATTAAGAATTGGCAAAGAAAATTTACTAGTGATTAAATCTGTTCTACTCGAAATTAATGAAAAACTGGCTAAGTAGCTAGTAATAAAATGACCATGCCTGTTATTCCTACCTGTATTCCTCGGACAAAGTCCAGATTTGGTCAATGGTTAGGGTTATTGGTACTAAATGCATTAGGTTGGAAAGTAGCAGGTAGTTTACCTGCCAGACAAAAGTTTATATTAGCGGTTGCCCCTCATACCTCTAATTGGGATTTCGTTATTGGCATTGCGGCAAAACTTTCATTAAATTTGCATATTCATTTTTTAGGTAAAGATGCGATTTTTATCTGGCCATTTAGGGGGATGTTAAAAAGGCAGGGCGGCATTCCTATTGACCGTAAGCATCGACACGGTGTGGTCGAACAAATGGTCAAAAAGTTCAATGAAACTGATCAGTTACTCTTAGCAATTGCGCCTGAAGGAACAAGAAGTAAAACTAAACAATGGAAAACAGGCTTCTTACATATCGCACATTTGGCTAATGTACCCGTTGTTGCCGTTAGTTTGGACTTTGCAGCCAAAGAGGTTTTTTTCCATAGCGAGACCTATATTGAAAGTGATATTTCGCAAGAGTTAATCCGTTTTAAACAATTCTATGCTGATGTTTGTGCAAAAAATCCGCAAGCAGTTTGATTTTGTTAACTAGTGCTTGCATCCTGTTGGAGGATTAGCGATAATTCGCGCCGCTAGCATGTTCATCACCATTGATAACAAGCTCAGTATCTATGGTGACCCTTTCGGTCCCTTCGCAATGATACTCTGTGAACTCGGCCAGGTCCGGAAGGAAGCAACCGCAGCAGACGACTCATGTGCCGAGGTGTGGCTGGTTGGGTTGCCACCCAATTTATTCTTGTTTTTTCATCTGCATTATATTCTGTTCAATAAGAAAATTCGTTAAGTATAAGATTTTTAGTCGGCTATAATTCCGTTTGGTAACATCTGAGCTTAATACTCTTCATTTGAACCCACTTGAATTGGAGCCTCCAAATTGTATTTAGAAAATATATCAGCTATTTCATTGCTTTTACGCATGCGGCTTACTTCCTTATGTATATCGTCATAAAACTCGGCTAATGAAGAATGCTTTGGAATACTGAAATAACGACCGTTTAAGAATATTTCATTATAATCAAGCCTTTGAAAGTTTTCGTTTTTACTAAAGTGTTCAATATTTCCTTGAGCTTCTGAAATTACAACAATATCAATGCGACCACGTAGCAACATAACAATGAGTTGCTCTAAGTTATTGACCTCAATTCTCTCAATTAAATCAGACTTATCTTGTTTTTGTGAATAAAAACTACCTCTTAATTGGCCAATACTATACTTATGAAGGTCTTCAAACGAGCTAATTTTAATATCACTATCTTTTCTAGAGAAATAAAATAGCTTTCTTTTTCTATGTCCGTAAACAATTGGTAATAGGTAATCATATCGCTCCGAAGTCATTGAATGGCGAGGAAGAATATCTACGTTTCCTCCTTCCTTGGCCATTTTTAATGTTCTCGCCCAAGGTACATTTAACCAAGTTATTTTGTGCCCCTGTCTCTTGAGAGATAATTCGATTATTTCTAGAACAGGGCCAGAGAAGGTTTCGTTTTTTATGACTAATGCAGGAGGACGGTTTCTAACATGACCTATGAAGTTGTCAGCAAAGATAGGCAGGGATATGCTAAAAAAAATATAAAAAGTACAGTATTTTCTCATATCACACCGATAATCAAGGTATTGACTACTCCTGTAGTTTTTACCTTGTTGCAAAAATTCATCTTTGCTTTAACTGTTAAGTGGTATAACAATTATCGAAACTCCTAACCTTCTGTAAAATTCATCACAGTTTCAGCATTCGCTTCGATGGTAATCTCGTGCTGTTGCTCTACAGGATTGGCAATTATTATCGCGTCATACTCTTCAGAGTCATCATTTATCGCACTACACGATAAAGCTAAAGTATAATTACCTGCGGGTAGATGGGCAAACGTATAGCTATAGATGTCACTATCTGCATCAAAGGTTATAGCGTCTGATGCATAAGGCATGATAACGTTAGCAGGTACCTCATTTTGTGCTTCGTCAGGGTCGAATTCATCCCCCATTACTCCATCTAATGCCAGCTCTCCTTCATATAAGTAAACTATTTTTCCATGATCGGTATCTTGTTCAAATACTGTTTCACAGCCATCTCCCGCTGATAATAAGTTGACATCAACGGTACCTGTTAATGAACCCACTTCTGCACCGTTTACTATACGAATTCCATGAGGTTTTAAATTATAGGCTGCACCACCTGCCGTATTTGTCATCGATGATCGTAGGTTAAATTCTAAGGTATATGCTTGCTCAGATTCATCTGAAACACTGAATGTGCCAAGTTTAAGTTTATTGCTTGGTGTTTTTAGTGTTTTAATGCCTTCGCCATCGACTACCCAACAAAACTCCGTGCTACCATTTTGATTTTGAGGGCAACCAGAAGTATTTAGCACCAAGTTATCATAGTCACCAGCGGGCACTTCAACATTAGTGATGATTAATTTCTCATCACCGCTTTGATAATCCATTAAGTCAATAGTCATCGTTGTCGCATCACCCGCGTCATCAATAATAGGTAAATCAAGTCCTGAGTCGTCATCTTCATTATCATTTGCTGATTTTAAGGTGATAGAACTGATGGTGATATTGACTGAAGTTACGGAGTCAGCAGGAGCGTCAGATATTGAGAAAGAGACCAAGGGAGTGGGGCTTGGGACGACCACAACTGGCGTTGGTGAATTGTTACTACTTGAACTTCCACCACACGATATTAGTAAAAAACTACAAATACAGGTACAAAATAAACGCATAATACATTTCCTTTAACTTTATCGCTTAATAATTCATAGGCGTAATTATAGCAAAACTAGTTGGGTTTATTGGGGGAAACTAAATTCATTAACAAAATAACTTAGCACTCATTTCTCAATTGCTTGATGAAGTGTTACTTATGTTACTAATTGTCGTTTAGAGTTATTACTGTTCGAAAAAAGAGAACTATGTTTTCAGTTTTTAAATGTTTATCAATATCAAACGAACAGATAAGATAGCGATATAAGATTGATTATCAGCAAAGGTTCAAAAATATGTGGAAAAATACAGACAAAAGCTATGGCCGAATTTCGAAGTTATTGCATTGGTTATCAGCCCTAGTCGTTTTTGCTTTGTTTGCTTTGGGTTTTTGGATGGTAGACTTAACTTATTATAGTCAGTGGTATAAAACGGCACCTCATTGGCATAAAAGTATTGGTATACTTTTATTTATTGTGACTTTTTTCCGTTTAGTTTGGCGTAAATATAATGTTTCACCTGCTAGTGTTGAAACTCATTCTAGATTGGTTCAAAAGGGAGCAAAACTGGCACACGGCTTGATTTATGTTTTGTTAGTGCTTTTGATGATCTCGGGCTACTTAATTTCAACAGCAGATGATAGGGCGATTGAAGTTTTTGACTGGTTTGAGGTTATGGCATTTGGTGAACTATTTAATCAACAAGCGGATATTGCTGGTGTTATTCATCAGTATATTGCTTATGGCTTAATTGCTTTTTCTTTATTACACGCATTTGGTGCAATTAAACATCATGTAATAGATAAAGATGAAACACTAAAGCGGATGACAAACTAGAAAAGTTGAGCTTAGACTTATTTTTAACAATTTAACAATTTAACAATTTAACAATTTAACAATTTAACAATTTAACAATTTAACAATTTAACAATTTAACAATTTAACAATTAAAGTAGGAAGGATAAAAATGAAAAAACTTATTATAGCGAGTGCATTATTAACGGCGAGCCTAATTACGCCAACTTATGCGGCCAACTACACTATAGATAATAAAGGTGCACATGCCTCGATTAATTTTAAAGCAAGTCACATGGGATTTAGTGTGTTGACTGGACGCTTTAATAAGTTAAGTGGTTCTTTTTCTTATGATGAAACAAATATTTCAGCATCGAAAATAAGCGTTGATATTGATACTAGCAGCTTAGACTCGAATCATGCTGAACGTGATAAACATGTACGCTCTGCCGACTTTCTAGACGTTAGTAAATTTGCAACTGCAAAGTTTGTAAGTACTAAAATTGAAGATAAAGGCCAGGGTAAACTAGTGATAACAGGCGACTTCACCCTACATGGAATAACAAAGCCGTTGCAGATAGATGCGCTTAAAGTCGGCGAAGGCAAAGATCCTTGGGGCGGATATCGTTTGGGCTTCAGCGGTACGGCTAAAATAGCGATGAGTGATTTTGGCTTTAAAATGGACTTTGGTAACGTAGACCTTGAACTTCATATTGAAGGTATTCGTAACTAGATCTCATTACTTAGTTTGAAAAAATATTTTTTTGATTTTTATTGAGTCGTGGTTGGTGCTACCTAGTCATTTAGACCTGGTGGCATTTAACTGACTTTTAAGCCGCTGATTGAATAGTAAATTATTTAATCAAGACAACATCAAAGCCACTTTTTTAACCAAACTAAACTAATCTTTCGCTATCATCTCTTTATTACAAAAATTCGTTTTAATCGTGTTTACTGGAAAATTTCACTCCGAATTTCTGCATTCATTAATAATTTAGATACTTCTGTATTCAATTTGCTTTAGACTTGTCTATATAATGGAAAACAGGAAAGAACCAATGAAGCTCAACTGTGATTTAGGTGAAAGTTACGGTCCGTGGGAGAAGGGACTTGATCAGCAAATTATGCCGTTAATTGATTTGGCTAATATTGCGTGTGGTTTTCATGCTTCGGAACCGCTTACGATGCAAACCACTGTACGATTGGCAGTTCAGCATAAAGTTACTATTGGCGCACACCCCAGTTACCCAGATTTAGTAGGCTTTGGTCGACGCAGTATGCAGTTTTCTAACGAAGAATTAAGCGCTATTATTCTCTATCAAATTGGTGCATTACAAGCTATTTGTCAAAGTGAAGCAACTCGGGTTTCTTATATCAAACCTCACGGTGCTTTATACAATGATATGATGAATGATTTGGTTGTCTTTAGAACTATTTGTCAGGCCTTGTCACAATTGGATTTGAAAGTACCATTACTTGTTCAAGCATTACCTGATACCGGAAAATATGTCAAAATTGCCAGTGAATTTGGTATAAAACTCTGGTTTGAAGCGTTTGCCGATAGGGCTTATCAAGACGATGGTTTGCTTCTACCCAGAACAAATAATGCCGCAGTTCTTTCGGATAAAAGGGAAGTGCTTGAACGTTGTCGCCAATTAATTACACAACAAACACTGTTAAGTATAACGGGTAAGCCTTTGGCGATAGAAGTCGATACCTTGTGTGTCCATGGCGATAATCCTGCTGCGGTTGAATTAGTTACAGAGCTGCGAATGCTGCTCGATGAGCTAGTTTAAGTAAGGAAGGGGGTTAAAGGTGCTTAATCAGTCTTCACTTTCAAACGTTACTTTTATTTATACCAGTG
>Ga0105356_10007013_pt1 | contig 10418 bp, 7 predicted proteins | sample GOMGulsemesocosm_3_FD_83502 | JGI IMG/M metagenome (GOLD analysis project Ga0105356, IMG submission 83502) | Methane-oxidizing microbial communities from mesocosms in the Gulf of Mexico - GOM9D Gulf of Mexico | ecosystem: Environmental > Aquatic > Marine > Cold seeps | place: Gulf of Mexico...
AAGTTTCTCTGGAAATAACTTACTCAACAAAACATATATACATCATTTATCACGTTTAAAAGCTGATAATATATCAAATATCGGTAGAAACTTTACTCTAGGAATGTCCTATAATTTATAGGGTTTCAGTAAATTTATTATGAAGATGTAGAAACATCTCGACACAGGTATGATAATATCAATGTCGAGGTGTTTTTTTATAAAGTAATTTCCAAAACTAATAATTCACAAGCCAATTAAATTACGGGGGCCCTTGAGCCTGTCGAAAGATGAACTAGTTTAATCCTGAACATTCTTTGATATATAAAAATCCCAACTTAAAATGTCAAGCTTTATGTGATCTCTCTTTTCGTTACTCTACACTCGAGATGACAATCACACTAATATTATTACTATTATTTACACAGCGTAGCTACCTTATCATTAACACAAATAATAGAGCCATCCTTAAAACTAACACTCACAAGTCAATTAAATAACTATATGTCCCCTTGAGCTTGTCGAAAGGTGCTGAGAAAGTCCTGAACATTCTTGGATACCCATAGATTTTGTCATAGCCGACATGGTGAAGTAATCTCATGATAAAAACTAAAATTAGAGAGATTACTTCAGTCGATACTCTCCTTCGTAATGACGTAGAGTTTGTTGTTACAATAACACCCAAGTATCCCCATTATTAAATTATACGCAATTAAATAACAAGATGTCTCCTTGAGCCTGTCGAAAGGTGTACTGAGATAATTTTATGATTAGAATAAAAAATAAAGCAAACCATTATTGTTCGACCTCAATAACAACATCTTTTGATTTGAATACAAAGGTATAAAGCCACATCAAGGTAAACGTTGGAATTACATCCAAAAGAGGTAATGCTTCTTCAATGAAAGTAATAACACCTGCAATTTTACCCGATTTCCCTTTATATAGTTTGGTCATTAAATATCCAGCAGCTGGGGCCCAAACAATATCAAAAAGAGGGAATATAAAGGATAGATATCCCAAAGTGTCAAATACTAGGCTATATCCTAATACTTTATATTTATTGTTTGTATCAAACTTCATAGTAGTGTTTTCTAAACTATAACAAAAAACATACCGTATTTATTATGATAACTTAGCGCTAATTAGTTTTAAAAACTCTGTTCGCGTTTCAATATTTTTAAAAGCCCCTTTAAAACCAGAAGTCGTGGTTACAGAATTTTGTTTTTGTACCCCACGCATCATCATACACATGTGTGAAGCCTCAATAACAACTGCAACACCTTGTGGTTTCAATGTATCGTTAATACATTCTAAGATTTGTTCAGTCAATCGTTCCTGAACTTGTAATCGACGAGCAAATACATCGACAATACGAGGTAATTTACTTAAACCAACTATATGTCCGTTAGGTATGTATGCGATATGTGCTTTACCAAAAAACGGTAACAAATGGTGTTCACATAAAGAATAAAGTTCAATATCTTTAACAATCACCATTTCATCATAGGTTTCCTTGAACATTGCGCTTTTCAGAATTTCAGTAGCATCTTGTTCGTAGCCCTGTGTTAAAAACTGCATTGCCTTTGCTGCTCTTTCAGGAGTTTTTACTAAACCATCTCGATTAGCATCTTCTCCTATTTCTTTAATTATTGAGGCATAGTTTTCTCTAACATCTTCCATCGCATTCATATTTCGCTCTTCAAATTCTTTACTAGACATCTTATTTTTTTATTTTATCACTAAAGTGTTGTTCTAATTTATTTAGCTTCGGTCGTATCATAATTTGGCAATAAGGTTGTTCTGTATTATTCTTATAATACGCTTTATGATTATCATCCGCCTCATAGAACACTTCAAATTTAGTGATTTCTGTAACAATAGGACTACTAAAAACCATTTCAGAATTTAATAAAGAAATATAGTCCTGAGCCTGAGATTTTTGACTTTCACTAGTATAAAAAATTGCAGATCTATACTGTGTGCCTACGTCATTGGCTTGCCTATTCAATGTTGTTGGATCATGAGTCGCAAAAAACACTTCCAACAATTCTACATAAGATACCTTATCTGGATTATAACTTATTTTAATCCCTTCAGCATGACCAGTACTTCCTGAACACACTTCTCTATAAGCTGGATTCTTAATGAATCCTCCCGTATATCCAGAATCAACGGCTTCAACACCCTCAATTCTATTAAATACTGCCTCCGTACACCAAAAACAACCCCCAGCGAAAATTGCACTTTTAATATGTTCTGTCATAGACTCAAATTTATATAAAAAATAATATGTCGCAAATTTTAAGATTTTCTTACCAATTACTTAACACTTAGGCAGCATTTTTAACTTTTGCTTATGAATTTTGAGGAAATTCTAAATGTAATTTTGTAAAAATGTAACAATCCATTTTTTAATCAGTCCTTGAAAAAAGGAATGTTATATCATCAATCAAAAAACTAATCAAATCATGAAAAATTTATTATGCCTATTATTTATGGCATGCTTTATTTTAAGCACCACCGCACAAGAGAAAAAATTTTTAGACCTAAAACGGGCATCTTCCTCTCCTAAAATTGACGCCATTTTGGACGATCAAGCCTGGGAAGACGCAGATGAAGCCAACGGATTTGTACAATTTCGTCCTGCAATGGGAACCCCTGAAGAAGATCATCAAAAAACTACTGTAAAAGTAACTTACGATGACAATGCTGTTTACTTTGCTGCTTATTTGCATGATAACCCTGATAATATCATGAAACAATTAACAAGTCGAGATAATTTTGGGCAATCTGATTTCTTCTTAATTGCTATCAATCCTAATAATGATGCTCAAAACGACACCGAATTCTTAGTATTTAGCACAGGTACACAAGCTGATGCCATTGCAACATCGGATGGAAATGAAGATTGGGGATGGAATGCCGTTTGGGACAGTGCCGTAAAAATTGTAGATGATGGCTGGATCGTAGAAATTAAAATTCCTTATTCTGCATTGCGGTTTTCTAATGACAATGTCCAAACATGGGGTATCCAATTTCATCGTAGATTTAGAAACAACGAAACACAATACACCTGGAATCCTATTGATAAAACAAAAGGTAAAATTGGTTTGTATCACGGTGAGTTAAGAAATATTAAAAACATTGAACCTCCTACCCGATTGAGCTTATACCCTTTTGCATCCACTATTACCCGTTCCTTTAATGGCGAAACTATGGATGATTATAGTCTTGGTTTAGACATAAAATATGGAATTACAGAAAATTTCACCTTAGACGCAACACTGATTCCCGATTTTAGTCAAGCAGGATTTGATAATGTAGAGTTGAATTTAGGTCCTTTTGAACAAGAATTTTCAGAGCAGCGTCAATTTTTTAAAGAAGGGGTTGACTTATTTAATAAAGGAAATCTATTTTATTCGAGACGAATTGGAAATTCACCTACTGGTTTTCCTGAATTAGGAGCAAATGAAGAACTAACAGATTTTCCTAGAAAAGTTAAAATGCTTAATGCCATAAAGGTCTCGGGACGTACAAAAAACGGCTTAGGAATTGGTGTATTTAATGCTATTACAGAAAAAACAGAAGCTACCATTACAAAAACGGAAGACATTTTTAATCCTGATACTAATGTATTAGAAACTATAATCTCAAAACGAAGAGAAGTTGTAGAGCCTCTAGCAAACTATAACATTCTTATCGTCGACAAACAATTTAACGGCAATTCTTCAGTAAGTTTAATCAATACAAATGTCACCAGAAGTGGTGATTTTAGAGATGCTAATGTTACTGGAGCTTTATTTGACTTATCTAATAAAGCAAATAAATTCAATCTTAGTGGAGAAGCCAAAATGAGTTTAATAAACAATCCTGATGGTTCTAAAAACGGATTTAGTTCTAGGATTAGATTCGCAAAAATAAGTGGAAATTATCGCTATAGTATCGGACATAGTTTCGCCGATAAAAAATACGATATAAATGATATGGGTATTTTATTTAGAAATAACTATAACAATATTCAAGCAAGAGCATCCTATAGAATTTTTGAACCTACAAAGCTATTTAACCGTATAGACATACGTTTTAATGCTTCCTACAATAGACTCTACAAACCTAGTACCTATACAGGGAATGATATTGGATTAAATTGGAATTTTCAAACCAAGAAACTAATGCATTTTGGCGGGAATTTAAACGCTGAAATTGGTAATCAATACGATTACTTTGAGCCAAGAACCGAAGGACGATATTTTACATATAAAAATAACATCAATGGTGTTGTTTGGGGTGGTACAAACCGAGCTAAACCGTTTTCAATCATGGGTTATACTGGCGTTGCAACTTTAGCCGATAGTGAACGTGATTTCTTCGAACACTTTTTTGGTCTAGATCCTAGATTACGAGTAGGTGATAAATTTATTTTAAGCTATTCTTTACAATATGAAAAAGCTCGTGGTGGCCGTGGTTATGTAACAACTATTGATGATGATATTGTTTTTGGACAACGTAAACAGCGTACCATAGAGAACAGTATCACTGGAAATTATAATTTTAATTCATTTCATTCACTTGGCTTAACCTTTAGAAACTACTGGTCAACAGTTACCTATAATGAAGATTTGTTCTCGTTAGAGGAAGACGGGTCATTACATACAAATACAGGGCATAACTTAACAAATTTAGGATATGATCCTAATGTGAATTTTAACACTTGGAACCTTGATTTTAGATATTCATGGCAATTTGCTCCTGGAAGTCAATTGACAGCATTGTATAGAAATTCGCTGTTTAATTTTAATTCCGACTCAGTAGACACCTACTTTGATAGTTTGAGTTCTCTTTTTGATCAACCTATAGAACATACCTTCTCACTGCGACTGGTATATTATATTGACTTCAATAATGTCAAAGGCATATTTAAAAATAAAAATATTTAATCTATTATTAAATAATTAAGCAAAGGTCTATAGCAACTGTTATAGACCTTTTTTTATGCATAATTATGAATATGATAATTTATAAAGCACCCATAATCCTCTTTTCTTAACATAGGTAAAGACGTATTAACATTTATCTCGTGTTTTTAACATTTACTTAGGAAAAAAAGGGAGTTTCAAAATGTAAGTTTGCCTGACCTTATACAATAGGTATAAAAGACACATTACTAAACAACCATCATCCCCTAAAATGAAAAGAAATCTTTATATTTTATTCATCTGTTTTTCTGTTTTTATAAGTAGGGCTCAAGAAAAAAAGTCCCTACATATAACCAAAACTGAGATATCTCCAAAAATTGATGGAATCCTTGACGATCCTATTTGGAACAATGTTGAAGTTGCTACGGATTTTGTTCAATACAATCCAGAAATGGGTACACCTGCAAAAGAGCACCAAAAAACGGAGGTTCGTATAACCTATAATGACCAAGCAATATTTGTTGCAGCATACTTACATGAAAAGCCCGAAGATATATTAAAGGTTTTTTCACCAAGAGACGATTTTGGTCAGGCCGATTATTTTGGTGTAACATTCAATCCAAACAATGATGCTCAAAACAACATCAAGTTTTATGTTATGAGTTCTGGAACACAAGCCGATATTATTGGAGGCTCTAGCGGGAGACGTGGTGGAGGCCCTGGTCCTAGAGGAGATAGAGGGTGGAATGCCGTTTGGGATAGTGCTGTGAAGCAAGTAGATGACGGATGGATAGTTGAAATGAAAATCCCTTATGCAGCACTTCGTTTCTCAAACCAAAACGATGCAGTTTGGGGCATTCAATTTTTTAGAAAATTTAGAAAAGAAGGGTTTGATTACAGTTGGAGCCCAATTGATAGAACAAAAGGAAACCAAGGTATATATGACGGTGAACTAAAAGGGTTGAATAACATCTCCCCTCCTACACGATTAAGTTTTTACCCATTTGCTTCGGCAACATCGGTTTCTCAGGCAAATGAAAAAGCAAGCAATTTAGGTTATGGAATGGATGTGAAATATGGAATCACAGAGAGTTTCACTCTTGATGTAACCTTAATTCCTGACTTTAGCCAAGCTGCTTTTGATAAAGTAGAATTAAATTTAGGTCCTTTTGAACAACGCTTCGCTGAACAACGTCAGTTTTTTAAAGAAGGCGTCAACTTATTTAGCAAAGGTGATTTATTTTACTCAAGAAGAATTGGAAACTCACCTGTTGAAAGGTATGATGTTTATAATGAATTAACTGATGAAATTGATGAAGTTGAAGAAGTCGTGGAAAACCCAAAAAGTGTAAAAATGCTAAATGCGATTAAAGTTTCTGGTAGAAACAAAAGCGGTCTAGGAATTGGTGTTTTTAATGCGATTACGGAAACAACTTCTGCGCAAATAAAGAATACAAAATATATGTTAGATATTAATGATCAAAGAGTTGATTCAACCATTACATATCGAGAACGTATCACAGAGCCTTTTGCTAACTATAATATTATTGTATTGGATCAGCAGTTCAACCAAAATTCTTCCATAAGTTTTGTTAATACAAATGTATTAAGAGAAGGTCATTTTAGAGATGCGAATGCTTCGGCTCTTTTATTCAACTTAACCGACAAAACCAATACCTTTAATATTAGGGGTCAGGGAAAAATGAGCAACATAAGATTAGCTGACGCTAATACTACTGGTTTTGAAGGTGCCTTTTCTATTGGAAAAGTTGGAGGTGCTTATCAATATAGTTTAGAAGGAAGAATCCGTGATGAAAAATATGATGTTAATGATTTAGGCTTTGGAGTTAGAAATAACTTTAAAAACCTAGAAGCTAGTTTTAGATATCAAGTTTTTGAGCCTAAAGGATTTTTTAACAGCTATAATATTAGATTTCAAAGCGAGCTTAATTGGAGACATAGCAACAATGATTTTACAGGTTATAAAGCTGGCGTAAATTTTAATGCTCGAACAAAACATCTGATGTGGATTGGTGGTGGTGTTGACACAGCATTAGGTGTACAAAAAGACTATTTTGAACCTAGAGACCAGGAAAATGATAGATTCAATGCTTTTAAAAATTTTGTTGGAGCAAGAGCTTACATTTTTACCAATAGCAACAAGGTGTTTTCAACGAGTGCCAATATTAATTATGGAACTCTATTTGATAAAGACCGAGACTTCAAGGAATATAGATTACGATTTGGTCCAAATATTCGATTTAGTGACAAATTTACATTAGAGTATGATATCTCATATCAAAAAAAATTAGGATCTCTAGGTTATGTAGCCCGTATTGATGATGAAATAATCTTTGCAGAGAGAGACCAAAAAACCTTCGAAAATGCCATTTCTGGAACTTTAAACTTTAATTCACTAAACTCGTTAACGCTCTCATTTAGAAATTATTGGGCTACTGCAACTAACAAAGAGGAATTATATACATTAGAGCAGGATGGGTCACAAAATATAGAGACAGGTCATACGCTTACCAGCTTGGATTTAGATCCCAATAGAAATTTTAATATATGGAACCTAGATATTAGTTATCAGTGGCAATTTGCGCCTGGAAGTCAATTAATAGCGCTTTACAGAAACCAATTATTCAACTCTTCTTCTCAATCTTTAGATTCCTTTGGTGAAAGTTTAAGAGATTTGTTTAATCAGGATATACAGCATACATTCTCATTAAAAATGGTTTACTTCATTGATTATAATAGTATTAAAACTGCATTTCAAAAGAAAAACACATTAAACACTACGCCTTAACTCAATTGTAATTACATAATAAGACCTGTTTTTTAATAAGTTTTAAAAATCTAAAAGTTTTTATAACAATTCAGTATTTTTACCATTTAAGCAAGTCTATGATTAAAGCGAATAACATCCATAAGTATTACGACGATTTACATGTATTAAAAGGGGTCGACTTACATATTAAACAAGGTGAAATTGTATCTATTGTCGGGGCATCAGGGGCTGGAAAAACCACCTTATTACAAATTTTAGGAACCCTTGATAAGGCATCTGGGAAAGAGAACCCAATGCTTGAAATGAATGATGTCTCTACCATTGGTTTAAGTGATAAATCTTTAGCCAAGTTTAGAAATGAACATATTGGATTTATATTTCAATTTCATCAATTATTACCTGAGTTTACCGCTTTAGAAAATGTATGCATCCCTGCTTTTATTAAAGGAACTCCAAAAGCAGAAACTGAAACAAGAGCTAAAGAATTACTTGCTTTTTTAGGACTCTCAGATCGAGTTAATCATAAACCTAACGAACTTTCTGGCGGAGAGCAACAGCGTGTTGCCGTAGCTCGAGCGCTAATAAATAGTCCGAAACTTATTTTTGCCGATGAACCTTCAGGGAACTTAGATAGTGAATCTGCTGAAAATTTACACAACCTTTTCTTTAAACTTAGAGATGAGTTTGGTCAAACATTTGTTATTGTAACTCACAACGAAGAATTAGCAGATATGGCCGACAGAAAACTGCTTATGATTGATGGCAAAATTGTGAACAATTGAACACCACAGAGCTCAAAGAATTTCTAGATACTAAAGTTGTCCAATACAACACTCCAGATTTTATTACATCTGATCCTATCAGCATTCCTCATCAATTCCAAATCAAAGAAGACATTGAGATTGCTGGATTTCTAACAGCTACCATCGCTTGGGGGAATAGGAAAATGATCATTAAAAATGCAAATCGTATGATGGCGTTAATGGGTAATTCCCCTTATGATTTTATTATGAATCATAAAACATCCGATTTAGACAATTTCGATGATTTTGTACATCGGACATTCAATGCTGATGATTTTAAGTATTTCATTACTGCCCTTCAGCACATCTATACCAATCATGGTGGATTAGAACAGGTATTTAGTTCGCATGTAGAATCCACTACGTTGCAACCTGCCATTCATCAGCTAAAAAAAATATTCTTCGAAATACCACACCTTCCAAGAACCACCAAGCATATTGGTGACCCATTAAAGGGTTCAGCAGCAAAACGCATAAATATGTATTTACGTTGGATGGTTCGCAACGATTCGACTGGAGTTGATTTTGGAATTTGGAATAGCCTCTCCCCGTCTCAACTCTCCTGTCCGCTCGATGTTCATTCAGGAAATGTTGCCAGGAAACTAGGCTTACTCAATCGTAAACAAAATGATGCAAAAGCCCTAGCAGAATTGGATACTAACTTAAGAAACCTAGATTCAATTGATCCCGTTAAATATGATTTTGCCTTATTTGGTTTAGGCGTATTTGAAAGCTTTTAAATTCTTGTTAATAAATGTTAATTTATTCTCAACTTGTATTCAAAACAGTACTTTAGTGACATTCAAAAACTAACTAAACACACTACAATGAAAAAAGTATTTACCCTCCTATTTCTAGCTGGAGCATTGACGTCTTACAGTCAGAGTAGAACCATCCCTATTGACACTACGGTAGTAACCACGCATACGACAACCGTTAAAGGGAAAACCTTCTCTTATACTGCTACAACTGGAACACAGCCTGTCTGGGATGACAATGGAGATCCCACAGCTACTTTATTTTACACATATTATAAGCGTAATAATATAAAAGATCGTGCAAGCCGACCATTAATCATTTCTTTTAATGGAGGACCAGGATCGGCATCAGTATGGATGCATGTGGCCTATACTGGACCCCGTATTTTAAATATTGACGAAGAAGGTTACCCAGTACAACCTTATGGATTTAAAAACAATCCAAATTCGATTATTGATGTTGCCGACATTGTTTTTGTAAACCCAGTTAATACAGGATACTCAAGAATGATTCCTGGGAAAGATGGCAAAATGCCAGACAGAAAACAATTCTTTGGAATCAACGAAGACATCGCTTATTTAGCAGAATGGATTACCACATTTATCTCTAGAAATAACCGTTGGGAATCACCAAAATACATTATTGGTGAAAGCTATGGTGGAACCCGTGTTATGGGATTATCAAACAGATTACAAAGCTCGGAATGGATGTATTTAAACGGAGTAATTATGGTTTCTCCTGCCGATTATAAAGTATTAAGAACTGGAGGCCCAGTATCCTCAGCAATCAATTTACCGTATTATACAGCCGCAGCTTGGTATCATAAAGCATTACCTCCTGCCCTTCAGAATAAGGACTTACTTGAAATATTACCAGAATCTGAAAACTATACTATCAATACCTTAATCCCTGCATTGGCTAAAGGTGGATTTATTAGTGATTCTGAAAGACAAAGTGTTGCTGAAAAAATGTCCTATTATTCAGGATTAAGTAAAAAATCTATTTTACAACATAATTTAGATGTTCCAACAGGATTCTTCTGGAAAGAATTATTGCGTGAAAAAACAGGACAAACTATAGGCTGGCTCAATTCTCGTTATTTAGGGATTGACAAAATGGAAGCGGGAACAAGTCCCGACTATAGTGCCGAGTTAACCTCATGGTTAC
>Ga0105356_10007016_pt1 | contig 10416 bp, 9 predicted proteins | sample GOMGulsemesocosm_3_FD_83502 | JGI IMG/M metagenome (GOLD analysis project Ga0105356, IMG submission 83502) | Methane-oxidizing microbial communities from mesocosms in the Gulf of Mexico - GOM9D Gulf of Mexico | ecosystem: Environmental > Aquatic > Marine > Cold seeps | place: Gulf of Mexico...
CATCAAATTTTTAATAAAGAGCTTGGTACTTAATCCTGGAGCTATACTTTGATAGAAATGTGAGCTTGTTTGTATTGTTTTTCTGCTGAATTCATTTGTGGTTTCAGTAGTTGCCGAATCATCGCCTCCAAATAATGAAAATTGACCAGCTCCAGCGGAGGGAGAAGGGGTTGAAGGACTCGTTGGTTTATCTTGAGTTGTGGGTTGTGAGGTTGCTGAAGCGTCCGTTTGTATCGCAAAGGTTTTTACTAAATTATCAGTAAGACGACGGAATTCAAGATCCATAAATAGTTCTTTGACAGCATCGATATCTGGAGTGTTGAGTTCAAAGTCATCAAAGTTGAATTCAACGGGAACATCAAGCATAATAGTCGCAAGTTCTTTTGAAAGTATCCCCAAATCTTTTGCGGCTTCGACTTTCTCCTTCATTTTACCTTTTAACTCATGAGTATTGGCTAAAAGATTTTCCATAGACCCATATTGTGCTAAAAACTTTTTTGCTGTTTTATCGCCAACTCCTGGGAGTCCTGGGATATTATCGGCAGAATCCCCCATCATTCCCAAGTAGTCAATCACTTGTTCTGGGCGCTCAACTTCAAATTTTTTCTGAACTTCGGGGATGCCCCAAGTTTCATATCCGCCCCCAAACATTGGTCTGTACATAAAAATATTATCGCTCACCAATTGGGCAAAATCTTTATCGGGGGTTACCATAAAGGTTTTATACCCTTCTTTTTCTGCTTTTTTAGCTAGAGTTCCAATAACATCATCGGCTTCATAACCTTCTTTTACCATTATTGGAATATGCATGGCTTTTAATATTTGTTCAATATAGGGCACAGCAATTTTAATAGCTTCAGGGGTAGCATCACGATTGGCTTTATATTCAGGGAAAGCCTCTTTTCTTGCAACACTTCCGCCTTTATCAAAACAAACAGCCAAATGGTCTGGACGTTCTCGTTTTATAACATCTAATAAAGAGTTGGTGAACCCTAAGATTGCTGAGGTATCAACGCCTTTTGAGTTTATTCTTGGGTTTTTTATAAATGCATAATAGCCACGAAAAATTAGGGCATAGGCATCAACTAAGAAGAGTCTTTTTTGTTCTGACATGTTTTATTGTATTGAAGACGATAAAACTACAAAACTTATCTGGCGAATAGAAAAAAAGAAGGAGGTAATAAGACTTTTGTTGTGAATTATTGACGAAGCATAATGGGGGTTAGGTTTCCTTCAAAAATTATTCAACCATCTTAGATTTTAATCTGTCTATCAATTTGCTGATCTAAAGAAATAAAAGTTTCTGTTCTTGATACTCCAGTGATGGTTTGAATATTTCTATTCAATACATGCATTAAGTGCTCATTGTCTTTACACAGTACTTTAATTAAAATGCTCCAATTTCCTGTGGTATAGTGACATTCTAAGACTTCAGGGATTTTTTTAAGTTGTTTAACGGCATCAGGATTACTCACCGCTTTATCTAGGAATATACCAATAAATGCCATGGTAGTATAGCCTAATATTTTTGGATTGATAACAAACTTTGACCCCGCAATTAGATGTGACTTTTCAAGCTTTCTAAGGCGTTGATGAATGGCAGCACCAGAAATTCCGACTTGTCTGGCGATTTCCAAAACAGGGGTTCTGGCATCTTCCATTAAGGCACGAAGTATCTTTTTGTCAATACCATCAATGTGTAAGTTCTGATTTATAATTTTCACGGGCTTTTAGATTTTAAATTATAATATAAAAGTAGTAAAAGGATTTAAAACTATAATCGTTCTTCTAGATATTTAATGGGTTGTAACCAAAATAGGACACTTCTTTTTCCTTAAACTGAATCCCGTATTCTTCTAATTCTTTAAGAATAGGGTCGTACACCTCTTTTGTAATTGGAATTTGAACGCCTGGAGTTGTTATTTTTTCGTTTAAAATGGCGAGTGTTGCAATGGCTACAGGTAAGCCAACAGTTTTAGCCATAGCGGTGTAAGTCTGGTCTTCACCAATAGAGACCATAGTGGCGTCTATTTGATATTTTTTACCCTTAAGTTTGTAGCCAAATTTATGATACATCACAATCATGTCTTTGTCACTCTCGTCTAACGTCCAGCTATCCATTAAAATTTTCTGAAGAATTTGAGCAGGGGTTGCACTTTTTAGTTCTACCATTTTAGTGGCATTAAAAATATCGAGCTCTTCCAATTTTTCCCAAACAATATCATCCTGATCAATTTTTAATTGATGTCTAAATTTTAATTCAACAGAATCTGATGGACTGTATGGTAAAAAGGCATTTATAAAATCACGATAGCTCATATTCTCACTATCATCAATTTGGTAACTGTCATCTGTCATTCCTAATAAAACAAACATTTGCCAAGCACGGCTAAATCCAACACGGCGCATGGTACCTCTATACAAGGTTTTAGCATTGTCAAGGCCGTAAACATTTTGGTATTTTAGAGAATCTCTATTCGCATAACCCTCAAAGCGTCCGTAGCCTTCAATTTCCAGAAATTCAGTTCTTCTAAATAATTGGTTGTACGGAATGTATTTATACTTGCCTTCCTGTATAAATTTTGCAGCACCACCTTGACCAGCAACCACTACGTTTCTCGGGTTCCAAGTAAATTTATAATTCCATAAATTATTATCGTGCTCAGGAGCTACAAGTCCGCCTGTAAACGATTCAAATAATACAATTTCTCCACCGTTGTCACGAATCTTATCAATAACCTGCATAGCACTCATATGGTCTATTCCTGGGTCTACACCAATCTCATTCATAAAAATGAGACCTTTATTTTTAACCGCTTCATCAAGCGCTTGCATTTCACTACTTACGTAAGATGCCGTTACCATATTTTTACCAAGGACAATACAGTCTTTAGCAACTTCTATATGAAAACGAGCTGGAAGCATCGACACTACAATATCGGCATTACTTATTGCTCCCGATCTAGATTTTTGATCAAATACATCAAGCATAACAGCATTGGCATGGCTGGAGTCTCCAATTAATTTTCTTGCATTTTCTAAAGAAATGTCACCAATTGTAATATGTAAATCTTCAGATTCAGCTTTATCTAAAAAATATTTTATTAAATATGATGACGATTTGCCAGATCCGATAACCAAAATATTTCGCATAGTTAGAATAGTTGAGTAATTTTGTTATTATTTATGCCACGAATGTAATAAATGAAATTGTTATAAAAACTTAAAATAAAGATTAAATATGAACAAAAAGATTTTGGTTTCAGGAAGTATTATCGGATTACTTGCCGTAATACTTGGGGCATTTGCTGCACATGGATTAGAAAAAAGCATTTCTCCAGATGCTATTGAAACGTTCCAAACAGGGGTGAGATATCAAATGTATCATGCCATAGTCCTTTTATTTGTTGGAGGCACCACAACATTGAGATTAAAGACCAAAAAGTATCTCTATTATACATTACTATTAGGGGTGTTGTTTTTTTCAGGATCAATTTATGGGTTAGCGACAAATGAATTAACAGGATTTGATTTTACCACTATTGGGTTTATCACACCAATTGGCGGATTGTTTTTTATAATATCTTGGATACTTATGATGCTTGATTTTCTGAAATTTAAAGTAGAATAAAATCACTTTTTAAATTGGGGTTTTAGAAAAATTTATACTTTTGCACCATAAACAACACTTAAAATTATGGTGGATAACACCCAAGTTACGAAAACGATTGAGTTGAGTCAGTATGGTATTAAAAATGCGATAGTAAACTATCAATTATCACCAGATCAACTTCACAAAAGTACAATTTCAAAAGCGCAAGGCGCTGAGGCTTCTTCGGGGGCTTTAGCCGTAAACACAGGCGAATTTACTGGACGTTCTCCAATGGATCGTTTTATTGTTAAAGATGATGTTACCAAAGACCGTGTATGGTGGGGTGATATCAATCTACCTTTTGACAGCGATAAGTTTGAAAGCCTTTATAATAAGGTGACTGATTATTTGTCGGAGAAAGAGGTTTTTGTTCGCGATAGCTATGCTTGTGCCGATGATAATTACAGAACTAACATTCGTGTAATTAATGAATACCCTTGGAGTAACATGTTTGCTTATAACATGTTTTTGCGCCCTACACCAGCGGAATTGGAAAATTTTGATCCGGAATGGGTTGTTGTAAATGCTCCTGGATTTATGGCCGATCCTGAAGTTGATGGTACACGTCAACACAATTTTGCGATTTTAGATTTTACTAGAAAAATTGCACTTATTGGAGGAACTGGTTATACGGGTGAAATTAAGAAAGGGATTTTCTCTGCCTTGAATTTTATACTACCGGTATTCAAAAACACATTGCCTATGCACTGTAGTGCAAATGTTGGTGACGCTGGAGATACTGCGATTTTCTTCGGATTATCGGGTACTGGAAAAACAACCTTGTCTACCGATCCAAACAGAAGTTTAATTGGAGATGATGAGCATGGTTGGACTAATGAAAACACCGTTTTTAATTTTGAAGGCGGATGTTATGCCAAGGTGATTAATCTTTCTAGAGAGAATGAACCTGAGATCTATGACGCAATTAAAAAAGGATCGATTCTTGAAAATGTAATTCTGGATGATAAAGGCGCTGTAGATTTTGAAAACACCTCTATCACTCAAAACACGAGGGTAAGTTATCCCATTTATCATATTGAGAATATTAGTCAGCCATCAATAGGTAAGAACCCAAAAAACATTTTCTTTTTAACTGCTGATGCTTTTGGAGTATTGCCTCCAATTTCTAAGTTAACACCTAGTCAGGCTGCTTATCATTTTATTTCTGGATATACGGCAAAAGTTGCTGGTACCGAAGCTGGAGTTGTAGAGCCTCAGCCTTCATTTTCTGCTTGTTTTGGCGCACCATTTATGCCATTGCATCCTGCTAAATATGCTGAGATGTTAAGTCAGAAAATGACAGAAGCAGGTGTAAATGTATGGTTAGTAAATACGGGATGGACTGGCGGACCTTATGGCGTTGGTACTAGAATGAAGTTAAAGTATACCAGAGCTATGATTAATGCCGTGTTAAATGGAGATCTTGGTGATTATACGTATGATAAATACCATATTCATTCAGTCTTTGGTGTTGCACAACCAAGATCATGTCCAGGTGTGCCAACCGAAGTATTGAGTCCTAGAGCCACTTGGAAGGATGATAAAGCATATTATGAGACTGCTTTTAAATTATCGAATGCTTTTAGAGTGAATTTCGAACAATTTGAAGCTGATGCTCCTGAAGAAATAAGACGTGGTGGACCACAGCGATTTGCCTTATAAGCAAGATATATTTGACGTATAAAAAAAGCCTGATTAATTAATTTTAATCAGGCTTTTTTATATGTTTAATCAGCAGTTATTTCTTATTCGCCGATTGAATGTATTTGTCTAAAGCCATAGTCATAGATGGTGTTTCTGGCGTTGGAGCAGAAATATCTACTCGCAGGCCTTTGTTCTCAACTGCTTTAACAGTGGTGTTCCCAAATACAGCTATTCTCGTTTCGTTTTGTTTAAAATCTGGAAAATTATGAAATAGAGATTCTATCCCTGAAGGGCTAAAAAACACTAAAACATCATAAGATACATTAGCCAAATCAGATAAATCACTAATAACCGTTTTGTAAAATGTAGATTGTTTCCAATCAACACCTAATTTATTTAAAGTCTCTGGAACTAAAGGTTTTACTTTATCTGTAGTTGGGAGCAAGAATTTTTCGTCCTTATATTTTTTAATTAAAGGAGATAATTCTGAAAACGTTCGTTTACCAACATAAATTTTACGTTTTCTGTACACAACATATTTCTGTAAGTAGTATGCTACAGCTTCCGATTGGCAGAAATATTTTAAGGAATCTGGAACCTTAAATCGCATTTCATCTGCCACTCTAAAAAAGTGATCTACTGCATTTCTACTTGTAAGAATTATTGCAGAATAATTATTTAAATCAACTTTTTCTAATCTTATTTCCTTGGCAGGAACACCTTCAACATGTATAAAAGGTCTGAAATCAATCTTTACACGTTGTTTTTCCTGTAGGTCAAAATAAGGAGAATTTTCTACTTTAGGTTCTGGCTGAGAAACCAAAATTGTTTTCACTTTCATAGGTCGATTTGTCTTTTTAATATATTAACTATCGGTAAATAGCTTATACAATATTATATATGGCCCAATTTCGAGAGCGCAAAGATACAAAATAAAATAGAAAAAGTTGTGTAATATAATTTTTTGATAAGATTTTATAGAAGTAATTATGCCTATTAAATTGATGAGTATCAGTACGCCAAAGATTACAAAAAGCATAGTTGGATTAGGATGTACGGCAAAAACAAGAAAAATATTGATAGGAATTAATAGCATTCCCATAAAGTTTTTATAACTCGTCTTTTGAAATAAGTAAGCATCAATAACACTATTAATTGTGAAAAGGCGAGCAATTAAGCGCTCTAACAGTATTTTGACTAAAAAGACTATACTAATCCCCAAAGCAATTTTTAAGAACAGAAAAAGATCAAAGGGCACCTGTTTTACTAGAGTTGTATAGCTTAGAAAAACAAATATTGATAGTGAAATAATTAAATTTATAAAAAGAAGGGCATCAAATTTATCAATTAGCTTTTTCTCTCGTGAATAGATTTTTAGATATTTTGAATTGCCAACAACTCTTATAAACTCAGCAAATCTATTGGCGTACACTTGTTTTGCTAATGTTAAAATACATAGGCTTAAAACAATTAATACGGTATACCATTCGTTAGATATTATTTCGCGTAACATGGCCGCTAAATTATGAAGAATATTTCTATAAAATTAATCCTGTAAATAACTTACTTTTGCTAAAATTATTTTTTTAATGAAAGACGCTATTGTCATTATCCCTACCTTTAATGAAATTGAGAATATTGAAGACATTATTAGAACTACCTTTGGTTTAAATAAGGCTTTTGATATTCTAGTGGTTGATGATAATTCACCTGATTTAACAGGCCTAAAAGTTAAGGAACTGCAAAAGGAATTTAAGGATCGTTTGTTCTTAGAGACCCGAAAAGAAAAATCAGGTTTAGGAACTGCTTATATTCATGGGTTTACTTGGTGTTTGGATCATGACTATAATTATATCTTTGAGATGGATGCCGATTTTTCGCATAATCCAAATGATCTTGAACACTTATACAATGCCTGTCATATTGATGGAGCAGATATGTCTATTGGATCAAGATATGTACAAGGTGTAAATGTTGTAAATTGGCCAATGTCTAGAGTATTATTGTCGTATATGGCATCGATCTATGTACGTGTAATTACAGGAATGAAAATTCATGATACCACAGCCGGTTTTGTGTGTTATAAGCGAGCGGTTTTGGAAGGCATAGATTTGGATAAAATTAAATTTGTGGGTTATGCATTTCAAATAGAAATGAAATTTAAAGCTTATTTAAGGCGTTTTAAAATTATTGAAGTACCAGTAATTTTTACTGATAGAACCAAAGGAGAATCTAAATTGAGTGGAGGTATAATATCTGAAGCCATATTTGGAGTGATAACAATGAAGATTAAAAGTTTATTAGGAAGAGAGTAGGATGAAAAATAAAACTGTACTTATAAAAAACGCAAGAATAGTTAATGAAGGAACTATTTTTAACGGGGATATACTTATTGAAAACGAATGTATTAAGGAAATAGCAGAATCTATAAGTGCTAAATCTCCAGACGTGCATATTTTTGATGCTGAAAACAATTTTGTGTTACCAGGAGTCATTGACGACCAAGTACATTTTAGAGAGCCAGGACTAACCCACAAGGCGAATATAGAAAGTGAATCGAAAGCAGCGGTAGCAGGTGGGATTACATCTTTTATTGAGATGCCTAATACCAACCCGCAAACAACGACTATTGAAAAGCTTGAAGAGAAGTTTGATATAGCGGCCAAAACATCGTATGCCAATTACTCCTTTATGTTTGGTGGGACTAATGATAATCTAGATGAAATATTAAAGGTTGATGCAAAGAATGTAGCGGCATTGAAATTATTTCTAGGCTCATCTACAGGAAATATGCTGGTTGATAACCCTGAGGTTTTAGAGAAAATATTTTCTAGTACAGATCTCTTAATTGCTGTACATTGTGAAGATGAAGGAACTATTCGGGAGAATTTAAAGCAATATGTAGACACTTATGGTGACGATATTCCATTGAAATATCATCCAGTTATAAGAAGTGAAGAAGCTTGTTATTTATCCTCTTCAAAAGCCATTGAGCTTGCGAAAAAAACTGGAGCAAGATTGCATGTATTTCATCTTTCTACAGGGAAAGAAACGAAGCTTTTTTCGAATAAATTAAAGTTAAAAGATAAAAAAATAACAGCAGAAGTTTGTGTACACCACCTATGGTTTTCTGATGAAGATTATGATGAAAAAGGGACCTTAATTAAATGGAACCCCGCTGTTAAAACAAAAAAAGATAGAGATCAACTTTGGAAAGCGTTGTTAGATGATAGAATTGATGTTATTGCAACAGATCACGCACCTCATACATTAGAAGAAAAAAACAATGTCTATACAAAGGCTCCTTCTGGCGGACCATTAGTACAGCATGCCTTAGTTGCAATGCTAGAGGCTTATCATCAAGATAAGATCTCAATAGAGAAAATTGTAGAGAAGATGTGCCATAATCCAGCCATTTTATTTCAAGTAGAGAAACGAGGATTTATTAGAGAAGGTTATTTTGCCGATCTTGTGATTGTAGATGCAAATAATCCTTGGACGGTTACTAAGAATAATATTTTATACAAATGTGGTTGGTCGCCTTTTGAAAATGCTACGTTTAAATCGAGAGTAACACATACCTTTGTAAATGGAAGTTTAGCCTATAAGAATTTTAAAGTATATGATACGAAAACGGCAAAACGATTAACTTTTGATAGATGATTAAACAGCTCAAATATATTCTAATATTAGCTTTTGTAATGTCTTGCAATAGTAACACTATTGAAGTCCCAAAAAAGCCAAGCAATCTTATTGGGAAAGATAAAATGGCAGATATAATATATGATATGTCTGTTTTTACAGCGGCAAAAGGAGTTGGTAAATGGAATCTAGAGAATAAAGGAATTATGCCCGAAGCTTTTATTTATGATAAGTATAATATTGATAGTCTCCAATTTGCATTAAGTAACACCTACTATTCGTATCATATAGAAGATTTTGAAGCTATTTATGATAAGGTTAATGGGATACTTGAAGAAGAGAAGGCCGTTTTTGATTCAATAATCCAGACGGAGGAACTTGAAAGAGCAGATTTAACAATGGAGAAGAGAAAAACAAGGGATTCTATAGATAGGATAAAAGCTAAGAATAATAGACAACGGAACCCCAATCCCAAATTAAATAGGCTTACTCCAAATCCTTCAAAAAAAGTTGACTCGTCTGGGCAATTGATTCGTCAGTAGATTTAAAATTATACTGTAGTTCTGCGACTATTTTTTCATTGCTATAATTTGAGATTGTCGTGATAGACTTTGATGCGTTTTTGGTTAAGCGCCTTCTTTTATTTCTCAGAAAAGCTCGCAACCAATCCATTCGCCATGCGATATTTAGCATCATTTTTGAAGCCTCTTTTTTGGGTGGCTTGACACCAAGTTGTGTCGCTACTTTAATGAAAAAATCTTTGTAAGAAAGATTTTCAGAAATTAAAATGTATCGATTGTTTTGTAGGTCACTTTCCATTAGTTCTAGCATTATACATACAACATCATTCACATCAACATAGCCTACAACACCATTAGTGTAATAAGGCATTCCTTTGTAAATTCGCTTAAACAAGCTACCACTACCACTACGCCAAAATCCTGAGCCAATTATTATCCCAGGATTAACAACAACAGCATTTAGCCCTTCTTGAGTCCCTCGCCAAACTTCCATTTCGGCGCCATATTTTGTGATTGCATAAACACTGTGTTCCTCTTCGGGATTCCAGTGGGTATTTTCAGTAATTATGGCATTATTCTCAGCATCACCAATGGTTGCAATAGAGCTCACATAACACAATTTCTCAACAGCGTTAGACAGACAAAAGTTAACGATATTTGCTGTGCCTTCTATATTTATTCGCCGTAAGGCATAATAGTCATTAGTGTCGAATGAAATAAATGCAGCGCAGTGATACACTTTTGTGATATTGAGAAAAGCAGTAGTTAAACTAGGGATGTCATTAATATTTGCTTTAACCCATTCTATTTTTGAAAATAAAACATCGACGTTGTCTGTATAATAAGAGAATACATGTTTAACAGCTGCTATTTTGTCTTTAGACCGAAAAATGGCTCTAACGGTATAGCCTTTCAGGGTTAATTTATACAACAAATGACTTCCAACTAAACCCGTTC
>Ga0105356_10007019_pt1 | contig 10414 bp, 9 predicted proteins | sample GOMGulsemesocosm_3_FD_83502 | JGI IMG/M metagenome (GOLD analysis project Ga0105356, IMG submission 83502) | Methane-oxidizing microbial communities from mesocosms in the Gulf of Mexico - GOM9D Gulf of Mexico | ecosystem: Environmental > Aquatic > Marine > Cold seeps | place: Gulf of Mexico...
CTTCATATTTTGATGTTGTTGTGAATTCAGAAATGGCTGGGGTAAAAAAACCAAATCCTATTATTTTTGAAACAGCCTTAAGTTTAGCAAATGTTTCAAAAGCAACTTCTTTAATGATAGGAGATAGTTTGGAAGCTGATGTTTTAGGGGCATTAAATTTCGGGATTGATGCAATTTGTTACAATTATCATAAAGAAGATTTGCCTATTCATGTCAATTATGTAAATCATTTAGAAGAGTTAATGCATATATTATAATTAAATTCGTTTATTTTTGAAATTGATTAAATAATACCCAGAATATAATATTATGAAAAAATACGTTTTAATAGTAGTCTTGTTTTTAGGAGTAACTGCATTTTCGCAAAAGGAATTGAATGCTTATAAATATATAGTAATTCCAACAAGGTTTGACTTTCAAAAAGAAGCTAATGAATATGGAATTAACCTGTTGTTAAAATATAAGTTCCAACAACTTGGGTTTGAAGCTTATTTGGATACAGATGAATTACCTCAGATATTACGTACTAATACGTGTTTGTATGCTTATCCGGTATTGCACACTGAAGAGAATATGTTTAAAACTATAATTAGTGTTGAGTTATTCAATTGTGACAAGAAATCATTATATCATTCTATAAAAGGAGAAAGTAGGTCAAAAGTTATTAAAACTTCATATAATGAGGCGCTTAGGAAATCCTTGAAATCTTTTAGAGATTATAGATTAGAATATGTTCCTGGTAAAGATGATACTAATTTAGTAAAGAATGAAGCAGCTAAAGGAGAGATTGTTAAATCATTGAATACTTTAAATCAAGGTGAGTTTAGTTATAAAAAAACAGTATACGTATTAGTTAAAAAAGGGGTAATGCTTTTTGAAATACAAAATAAAAAATCAAAAGCTGTTGCAGGTAAAATAATTAAATCAGGTTTTAAAAAAGACGTATTTCATTTTGTGTTCAATAACAGAAAAGGTTTTTGCTATTATGGGGAAAATGGTAATTTAATAATGGAATTTATGTCTTCAGATAATTCCGTTGAAATGATTTCCCTACCTAAGTTAAATTAAAATTTAATATCCATATTTATCTTTCCATCTATTTTTTAGGAAGTCACGCTGTGAATTTTCTCTGGAGTTATTTCCTGGTTCATAAAATTTTGTGCCCCTCATTTCTTTTGGCATGAATTCTTGTTCAGCAAAATTATTGGCATAACTGTGTGCGTATTTATAATCATCTCCATATCCTAATTCTTTCATTAGTTTAGTAGGAGTATTACGTAAGGATAAAGGAATACTTAAATTACCTGATTGTTTAACAGCTTGTTGTGCGGCATTAATTGCCATGTAAGATGCATTACTTTTAGCAGAAGTAGCTAAGTAAATTACGCACTGACTTAATATTAGTCTTTATTCAGGAAATCCGATTATGGTTACTACTTGAAAAGTGTTATTAGCCATTATTAAAGCAGTAGGATTAGCATTACCAATATCTTCACTTGCTAAAATAATTAAACGTCTAGCTATAAACTTAACATCTTCACCTCCTTCAATCATTCTTGCTAACCAATATACAGCAGCATTAGGATCACTACCACGAATTGATTTGATAAATGCAGAAACAATATCATAATGCTGTTCTCCAGTTTTATCGTACTGAATGGTGTTTTTCTGTACAGATTTTAAAACCAATTCATTTGTGATTTCTATTGTATCACTATCGGTGTTATTAACTATTAATTCAAACGTGTTTAATAGTTTTCTTCCGTCACCTCCAGAAATTCGTAAAAGGGTTTCAGATTCTTTTATTTTGATGTCTTTTGAAGCGAAGATCTTGTCTTCAGAGATTGCTTTATCCAATAAAGCAAGTAAATCTTCTTTTGAAAAATGATTTAAAATATAAACCTGACACCTTGACAATAATGCAGGGATAACTTCAAAACTTGGGTTTTCTGTTGTAGCTCCAATCAAAGTAATAATACCTTTTTCTACTGCACCTAGTAATGAATCCTGTTGTGATTTACTAAAACGGTGAATTTCATCAATAAACAGAATTGGATTTTTTGTAGTAAATAAACCGCTATTTTTCTTAGCAGATTCAATTACTTCTCTAATGTCTTTTACTCCAGAATTGATAGCGCTTAATGAGTAAAATGGTCTTTTAGATTCTGTTGCTATAATATTTGCTAGCGTTGTTTTTCCAGTTCCGGGAGGTCCCCAAAGAATTAATGATGGAATAATACCTTGATTTATCTGATGGGTTAACGAACCATTCTTACCAACTAAATGTTCTTGACTGATATAGTCTTTTAAGGTTTTTGGTCTTAATCGTTCCGCTAATGGTTTATTCATGAAGTAAAAGTACTAAATTGTGTGCTATTGACAATTTTACCGATTATCAAATTTGGTAAACTTATTGTAATTTTAGTACTATCAAGATAACAAAACAAATATTTGACATTTTAGTATTCCCATTGTTAATTATATTAATAATGTGGATCGTTTTTTTGTATGAAATTAAATACGGATTTAACTTTAACCATTTTAGTATATATCCAAGAAAATTGGATTCACTTTTAGGTATTCTTGCATCTCCTTTTTTACACTCTGACCTTTCACATATTACCAATAACACATTATCTTTTTTTGTTTTAATGTTGATGGTAAGGTTTTTCTATTCAAAAAGCTATTTAAAAGTATTTCTTTTAGGTTTGTTAGTTTCTGGGTTACTCACTTGGGTAATTGCCCGTCCAGCATATCATTTAGGGATGAGTGGAGTGATATATGTTTTAGCTAGTTTTATTATTTCAAAAAGTTTTTTCTCCAAACAATATAATCTTATCGCTATTTCATTTGCGGTTATATTTGCTTATGGAAGCATGGTTTGGTATGTATTTCCTATTGATAGCTCTATATCTTGGGAAGGGCATTTATCTGGTTTAATAACAGGAGTACTGTTAAGTTTTTTCTTTAAAAATGAAATAATAAAAGAAGAGCCTAAGCCATTAACAATTCAGCAAAATTTATTTTTAGATCACTTTGATAATAGGGGTAAGTTTGTAGCGAATCTCCCTTTTCTGGATGAAAACGGAAACTTGATAATAGAAGAAGAGGAGTAGTAGTGTAATTATAAAACAACAAAAGCGATTCAATTGAGTCGCTTTTGTTGTTTATTAGCTTAACTTCTGTCTCATAGATTCATATAGAAAAGCACCACAAGCAACGGAAACGTTTAGTGAGGCTATTTCACCTTCCATTGGTAGTTTCGCTTTGTGATCGCATATTTTTAAGGTAGAAGGGTTGATTCCTCTTTCTTCCGACCCCATAATTATTGCGGTAGGTTTTTTTAAATCTACATCATAAATTAAATTATCTGTTTTTTCAGTAGCTGCTACAATTTGAAAACCTGATCCTTGTAAATAGTAAATAGCATCTTTTAAATGATTTACTTTACAAACAGGTATTTGGAATAATGCTCCTGCCGAAGTTTTTATAGCATCAGCATTTATAGGTGCACTACCTTTGTCCAAAATTACAATTCCTTTCACTCCAGTACACGATGCCGTACGTGCAATTGCTCCAAAATTACGAACATCGTTTACTTGGTCTAATAAAAGTACAGTAGGGTTTTCTTCTAAATCTAATTGCTCCGTTAGTTCTTCAATCGTTATAGTTCTAACTAAAGCTATTTTAGCGAATACTCCTTGATGATTCTTATCTTCAAACTTTCTAAACTTCTGAATAGGCACAAACTGATGCGCTATTCTGTTTGATTTTATTAAAGAAAACAGTTCTTTTGATAAATCATTTTCTGCTTCTTTAAGTATATATACTTTCTCTATTTGAGTGTCAGAATTAATAGCTTCAATAATAGCTCTTGATCCAAATATTTCGTTTGTTTTCATATCGTAAATTATGAGTGCAAATGTAGTAATTTATATGCATAAAAAAACCACCTTGTTAGAGGTGGTTTTAGTTAAATATTTATTAATAAGAGCTATTACTCTTGACCAATCATATTTCCATCTTTATCATAAACAGTATATTTCCCACCAACAACTTCAACAGTTCCTAATGTCATATAACCATCTCCTCCAAAAGCAGATTCTAATAAGTCAGAAGGGTATAAATCTTCATAAGTATGTGTAACTTCAAACTGTCCTATTTTAGCAACTGTAAATGTGATGTCGATACCCATAACCGGAGTTATTAACCATGCATCTCCACCATTCCAAAAATCAGACTCTATAGTGTGAATTCCATCTGCTAAAACACCAGTGTCAGCGTTACCAGGGATGTCCTCATTGAGGAATTCAAAACAAGGTCCATTCCATGTAAAGTAAGGTCCTGTATATATGTCAAAATCCATATCACAATTTTCAACATCTTGATTGTTGGCATCAATATTCCATTCAAGCGCTAAACCTAATTCATCAGAACTAAAATTCTCAACAGCGACTGTCATTTTAAGATCATTAATAAATCCTTTTCCTTTACTGATGTTAGAGACTACTAAGTTGAAGTTTTCAGTTCCTTCAATAATAAAATCTTTAACGGTATTTATACTAAAAGTTTTACTTGTTGTAAAAGGCTCAATAGCGCTTTGTTTACCAAAGTCAGCAAAAAATTCATCTGGATCAGAAAAATCTGTAAAATCTAAATCTGTCATTTCACCTGTAGAAGTGTTTTCAAGGCTAACTCTAAAGTCAATTTGATGTCTTGATTCACGATCAACGTTTAATATGAATTGAATAGGTTCACCTTCTGTTACACTTGGAGTCAATAACTCAAGTGAAACAACTGGTTTGTCATCTTTAAGTAGTGACTCATCCTCTTGGCAGCTTAAAGTAGTAAGTCCAAGTGCTACTGCTAAAGCATAGAATGCATTTTTATAAAATTTTGTTTTCATAATTTTTTTGTTTTATAATTTAGTATATACAGCACTAAAATCTCTGTCTGCAGAAGCACCTGGAGAAACTGAATAGTTAATAGTTATGTTACCACTTGCATCAACACTTCCGTGAGATTGAGTTAATGCGTCAACAACAATACCATCAACTGTATTAGAATAATATCCTTGAGCTAAATTTTGACTATCAACATAAATAATACCACAAACATCTGAAAAGTTAAAACCGTCATTTGGAGCAGGTAATCCGTTCCAGTGTCCAGTATCAAATGTTAAGAAATTACCAGGAGTAATTTCGATAATATTTTGAGTACCCTTAGCTACAACAGATCCACTTTCAAGTCTTGTTACATTAACATCATATTGGTGCATATGTAAGTCAGAAGTACATTTTGCTAATAATACTAATATTTCACTATTAAACTGCTCAGAAGTAATAACGTTACCTGTAGGAACAATTTTTAAAATAAGAGTTTTAGAATCAGTTGTGCTTAAATTAGCCGTTTTAACTATTATTGGTAAACCAAAGTTGTCTTTTCCAGCTTCTAAGTTAATTACATCACTAGTCAATTCATAATCAGTACCAGCTACAGCAGTACTTAATGGATCTACAGATACTGTAAATGTTAATGGTAAGTTTGTAGCACCATTAGCACCACCGTTACGATTTATGTATACAGTTTCATTCTGATCAGCTGTTTCAACTGTATCATAACTGTATAAAATAAAGTTTTTGTCAAATTCTACGACACTTGGTGTAGAAGCAAGGTCTTGGCTTGGTGTTTCATCATCTACTAAACATGAGTTTAATGATAAAGCAGCAACTAATCCAAGAGCTAATATTTTAATCTTTTTCATAATTTTTTATTTTTTAGTTATCCCAGAATACTTTTGTGTCAAATGCATCTTGAGCTACCTGTGAAATTACATTGTTTGAATTACCAGTGTATTCAGTATCAGGATATAATAATCTGTTTGGTCTTGATACCTGAGTAGTAACAGAAGATAAAGGCAAGTTTAAAGGAAAACTTGTTCTATTATATTCCATCCATAATTCAGCACCATTAGTACTTGTTAAAGCAACCCACTTTTGTGTTGCAATAGCTTCGTAGTGACCTCCACTACCGTTCCATCCAAGGTTTGGATGATTAGAAGTTGCTGCAATATATCCAGCTGAACTTCCAGCACCTAGATGTAAAAACGAAGCAGCAATACCAGAATTGAATAAATCTTGAGCTGTACCAGCAATATAACCTCTTTCAACAGCTTCCGCTTGTAAGAAAAAGCTTTCAGCAGCTAGCATAATAAAAGAATCTTGTACAGAACTAGAAATTTTCCCAGGTCCTAATTGAGCAGTTCTACCAGAAGAAGCTCCTTGCTCTATTCCTTGAAAAGTACCGTCAGCACGAGGCTTCCATAATCTCTCTAAACGTGGGTCACCAGAACCATCTAAGAAATCAAAAGAGTGCTCAGAAGGTCCAACCATTCTATGAGTACTAGTTTCGTTACCAGCTGGATCTAATCCAAATGCTGCGAAAAATGGGTTTTGTTTTCCGTCAGAATTTAAGTATCCTGGGTTAATAGTTACATCCTCTGTAATGAAAGTAGCTCCTGCATTTTGCATAGCAGTAAATTCATCAGTAATATAAGTATTTAATGTAGCGTCAGTTTGTGCTAAAGTAGATTGTCTCATCAACAAACGTAGCTTTACAGTATAAGCAAATGCAGTCCATCTAGCCATATCACCTCCCATAATTACATCAGTACCAGTAAATGGCTTAACTGTAACTTGGTCAGCATTAGCGATTAAAGCAATTGCTTCATCAAGTAGTGTATTTAACTTTACATAAGTTGCTTGGTCATCGTCATATGCAGGGAAAAGATTTGCATTTGCTAAATGAGCTTCAGAATATGGTGAGTCACCATACATGTCAACTATATATTGAAAGTAAAACGCTTTTAAAATTTTAGCAACCGCTTTATGGTTATCCCAATTTTGTCCGTCCTCGTAGTTTTCAATATGCGTGAAGTTAGCAGTTCTATTGTATAAACTTGTCCAGATACCAGTGTAAAAATTACTTGTTACATCATATCTAAACTCATCATCAAATGGACTTGCAAAGTCAGTTGCGTTTGCTGACCAACTTGCTACCATTATATTACCCAACTGATTCATTGTACCGTTTAAGGTATTTGCAGTTGTTGTTTGTGCTCCTGAAATCATGTCGTCTGGTGTTAAATCAGCAACTGCAGGATTGTTAGGGTTCTTGTTTACGTCTAAGTAATCATCACAAGCTGTAAAAGCAGCGAAAATTGATAGTACATAAACTAATTTAAATATTTTTTTCATGTTATGAATTGTTTATGTTTTATTATTAAAATGCAAGATTTACGCTCATTGAATAGAATCTTGTTGGAGGTGTGAAACTATAGTTTCCGTAGCCACTACCAATTTCAGGATCGTTATATCCTCTGTTTTCTTTAGGTAAAACAGTTAATAAGTTTCTACCACTAAATCCTACAGTAAATCTAGACATGTTTAATGAAGAGATAAATTTCTCAGGTAAGTCATAACTTAAAGATACTTCACGTAATTTGAATGCAGTTGCATCTCTGATGAAGTTTTCAGTAAAGAAACCAACGTTATCAGTAATATATGTTTGGTAATCTGCAGCAGAACTACCACCTGTTAATACAGAAGTGTTAGTTACACCAGAACCATCAACAGTTGAGTTAGGGAATAAGAATGCTTCTCTACCATTTTGAGCAGATTCGATTGTTCTACCTTGACTACTTAACTGACGTTGAATTCCTGAATGGAATACATGTCCAGTTCTATAATCAGCAGTAGCTGCTAATTTAATTCCTTTGTATCTTACTTGAGTTGAGAAGTTTAAAATATAATCAGGAGTAGTTTTTCCTAGTATTTTTAAATCAGAACTTCTAACTGGGTTTCCGTTAGCATCTAAAACAACTCTTCCTGCATCATCTCTTGTATAAGCAGTACCTCTAATAAGTGGCCATTCTTGACCTTCAATTGCTGATAAACCACTAGTAACAACTGTATTTGATTGATCAGTTACTTTTTCAACTGTAGTTGTGTAAGTAGAATAACTAAAACGGTTATTCCATTCAAAGTTTTTAGTTTTAACTGGAGTGAATCCTAAATCAAGTTCAAGTGAAGTACTTTTAGTTTCTCCAACGTTAATTGAACTGCTGTTTAATGCAGAAGCAGCTGAAGTTGTTATTCCAAGAATTTGGTTTTCATTTTTACCAGCAGCATATGATGCGTCTAATGTAAGACGAGGACCTCTAATGTTTAAAAACTCAAGATTCATGTTAAATTCCGCACTTGTAACAAATTCATTTTCTATATTAGGATCTACTGAATTAGTACTTAATATAAATGAATTAACAGGAGTTAAAAAATATGGAAATCCTCCAGCTTGTACAGCAGAGTCTTCATATTGATGAGCACCTAAAGCTGATGCATTACCAGTTTTTACATATCCTCCAGAAAGTTTCACTTTGTGTAAAGTTTTACTCTTAATACTTGGGAAAGCTTTTGTTGGTATAAAAGCAAGACCAGCAGAAGGGTAAAAGAAATTATTTTTTCCTTTAGGTAAAACTGAATTCCAGTCATTTCTTCCTGTTAAGTTTAAGAATAAAAAGTCTTTGTATCCTAAATCAACGTTTGCAAATAAACCTGCAGTTCTTTGGTGAAATTTAGATTCGTTAGGACTTTGTACATTCGATACGTTTGAAAGATCGTAAAAGTTCTCTAATCTTAAATCAGCTCCACCAGAAGTTAAACTTGTAGATTTAGCGTCAGTAGCATTAAGTCCAACATTTGATTTAAATGTAATATCATCAGTTAAGTTGTAGTCAAAATTTACCATTACATCTGTATAGATGTTTCTAGAGCTTGATAAAGATTTAAAATAACTAGAACGACGAGTTCTATCTGTACCTGTTAATTCAAGAACATCATTAAATCCATTGTCAAAAGAACTAGAGTTACCTTGAGCTGAACGTACAGAACTTCTTACTACTGCATTAATGTTGTCATTAAACGTATATTGCATTTCACCTGATAAATCAACAATAGAACTGTTACCTAATGTTCTGTTGTTTAAAATTGTCCAGTATGGACTATCATCATAAAGTGTCCAGTGATCTCCATTATTACCTGAGTTGTAATTTTCTACACGAATATTACCTGGAGTATTAGAAAGTCTGTCATATAGGTTCCCGTTAGCTCTAGAAGTTTTTTCAGCAGTATAACGTGCAACTCCAGAAACCATTAGTTTGCCTAATTTTTTACCTGCGTTTAAAGAGAAGTTGTTTTTAGCTCTTTTATCATCAGGTATTACACCTTCTACATCTTGTCTTAAAGCTCCGAAAGTAACATACCCTGAGTTTACATCACCACCAGAAATAGTAACACCATTTTGGTAGTTTACACCCGTGTTAAAGAAAGGCTTAATGTTGTCTTCGATATGAACATAAGGACTTAATCTCCAATCAGAAGTTGTTGGGTAAGCAATACCAGTAGGTATTAAAGAACCATCGTATTCTGGTCCCCAAGAACCTTGATCAGTCCAGTCATAATCACCTTGCCACCCTTGACCATATCTGTCTTGAGTCTCTGGTAAAAAAGCAATACTTTCAAAAGTTACAGAAGACTTTACATCAACAGTAAACTTCCCTTCTCCTGCACCTTTCTTTGTAGTTACTATAATAACACCAGCAGAACCTCTTTCACCGTATAAAGCAGCACCATTAGCACCTTTTATAACGTTTACCGAAGCAATACTATTTGGGTCTAATGAAGAAAGTACTCCAGATGTGGATACAATATTATCAATAACGACTAAAGCAGAGTTGTTACCAGAAATAGATCTAGGCCCTCTTAATGTAATAGTAGTGTTAGGGTCTAAACCAGTACTTGTAGTGTTGATTTGAAGTCCAGAAACCTTACCTGCTAATGATTGAACAACATCAGGGTTGTTAGCTTGAGTTAATTCCTCAGCTTTTACAACTTGATTTGCTGTTGTGATTTCATCCGGTTTTCTTTTAATACCTAATGCTGTAATTACAACTTCTTCTAAACTATTGTCTAGCGCTAAAGCGATATCAATAGTGTTCGAATTTGCTACTGTAGCATCTTGCTCAGAATACCCAACATAAGAAAATGTAAGGACATCTCCAGTGTTTGCAGTAATGGTGTATTTTCCATCAAAATCTGTTGAAGTACCCGTTGTGGTACCTTTAATTACGACAGTTGCTCCTGGTAGCGGCATATTGGTTTCATCAACCACCGTACCTGAAATTGTCTTCTCTTGTGCAAACGTTAGTTGCACAACAAACGCTAGTAAAAGCGTTAAAATTCCATTAAACTTTGTTTTCATTTTATAATTTATTTGAATTAGCCAAGGCCAAAAATCATAATAAAAAGTTAATTAAACAAGTTTTAACTACTTTATTTATTGTTTTAACATTTAAATC
>Ga0105356_10007022_pt1 | contig 10412 bp, 7 predicted proteins | sample GOMGulsemesocosm_3_FD_83502 | JGI IMG/M metagenome (GOLD analysis project Ga0105356, IMG submission 83502) | Methane-oxidizing microbial communities from mesocosms in the Gulf of Mexico - GOM9D Gulf of Mexico | ecosystem: Environmental > Aquatic > Marine > Cold seeps | place: Gulf of Mexico...
GCGCGTAAATAAACCTAAAGCCGGCGCGGTCAAATAAATGATGGCAATAAAACTTAAGGTCCAACAGGCCGAAATTCGCACTGCTTTAACACTTTTTACGGTGAAAAAGCGCACTATCACATGGGGTAAGCCTGCTGTACCAAACATCAGGGCGGCCGTGATGCAGAACATATCAATGCTTGAAAGTGTTCCCTGCGTATAGTGCGTTACACCCAATTCATCAGCAATCAGGTTCATTTTCTCTAACAAGGGCATCGCCTCGGCGCCATCCTTCACATAGTGACCCACAAGCCCCAGTTGAGGCAGCGCGTCACCGGTAACCATCATCGAGATATAAATAACGGGAATTGTGTAGGCAAACACCATTACGCAATATTGCGCCACTTGGGTGTAGGTAATACCTTTCATGCCACCAATGCCGGCGTAAAAGAAGACAATGGCGCTGCCCAATAGCACGCCCGTTGCAATCTCGATATCAAACAGGCGCGCAAAGACAATACCAACGCCGCGCATCTGCCCCATGATGTAGGTCATGCAAATAAAGATGGCGCAAACAACGGCCACCAGACGTGCGGTTTGAGAGTAATAGCGGTCGCCAATAAAGTCTGGCACGGTGGCTTTACCAAATTTGCGCAGATAAGGCACCATCAGTGTGGTGAGCAGTACAAAACCGCCTGTCCACCCCATTAAAAAACGTGATGAACCGTAACCTGATGAGGCCACCACGCCCGCCATGGAAATAAACGTAGCGGCCGACATCCAGTCGGCCGCCGTCGCCATGCCGTTGGCAAAGGGTGACACGCTACCGCCGGCGGTGTAATAGTCTTTGGTAGAGCTTGCCCGTGACATAAGGGCAATAGAAATATAGGCTGTAAAGGTAATGCCGATAAAAATAAAATTCCACATCGCCTGGCTCATATTTCATCATCCTGATCAAAACCCAGTTTTTTATCTAGACGATTCATCATCACCGAATAGATAATCAGCAAAATCACAAAACCAATGATTGAGCCTTGCTGTGCCATCCAGAAACCCAAGGGCGCCGTGCCAATGCTGAATTGATCTAGGAAGTCTTTTAGTAAAATTCCCGCACCGAAGGAGACGCTAAACCAAAGTATTAGTAAAGCCATGACCAAGCGCAGGCTATACCGCCAGTGATATTTGTGTTTTTCACGTTCGTTCATAAAGAGAATATCCTAATTGTCTTACGAGTGGGTGTTGTTGCTTCTTGCGATTGTTTGTGAAAATACCTACACCTTGCGAATCATACATTTACTTCGCCGCTCAAAGTAAAACCATTGATCATTGACGAAGGCGCAATACGTATTACCACACCCAAACTAACGCGAATTGGACGTGAAAACCCCTATACGCCACTTTCTCTGTTAACTTACAGCTTGCCCCTGTATGGAAATAGGCCGAACCTACCTTCCTGTGGGTTTTTGGTAAAAACTGTCAGCGCTATTCTATCCTCAAACTCCATTGGCGGATGTTGATTTTCAATTATAATAATTTGGTTTTCAGCGTGCTCACTTATCAAATATTTGTAGAATTTTTGCTTAAGGTCCGAGCCCTTCAAGTTATCTTCATCCCCCTCTGGTTCGTAATAAGCCAGCAATGGGGAATCTAAAACAATAAAGCCAGGATGAGGAAGGCCATTTTCTTGGCAAAATTCAAGTAGGCCTAATGTGACAGCTGCATGCGTTATCGCCCGAAGCCCCTTACCACGACTGCCCCGAGGCTTTCCACTTATAACAAAATCTTTAGCTGTTTCATCAAAATATACATTATCGGCATCCGGAAAATCCCATGCCTGTAGTATTTTTTGTACGGTTAGGGAAAATTTAGTCAATACGTACTTCGGGAGGTCCGAGTTAATCGTAGCTTTACCATCTACCGAACTATCTTCATCACCCAAAAATTCCTCTTTTTGGAACATCAAATTCTCTAGTCTTGCGAAGGTACTTAGTGACTCTGAAACCATATTTTTCTTATCGACAAAATCTGTGTAAATCTCTTGCGTACCGGCTAAATCTGGCGAAATAGCTTCTCTAATGCGTTGATCCACTTTATTGAAAGTGACTTCAACATCAGTCAACGTTGCTTTTAAACGCTCTGACTCCGCAGACAATGAGGAAATCGTCGATTCAAGATCTGATGCTAGCGTCTTAATCTTTTCTATCTCAGCTGACGCAGCGATCACTATAGATTCAACATTACCATCACACGCATCTTCAGAATGATTCTCGTCAGGCAATGACCCACAAAGAGGGCACAACACGCGCTCATGATGCACAAACAGAGAACCTGACTCTTCTATCGCCTCAAGCCTATTTATATCTACGGTGTAATGGTCACGTAGCAGAGCAAAACGTTCCAAAAGTTCACAAATTTCGTCAAGCCGATTTTTAATCTCTTCTTGGTCCTGCAACACATCCCGGCGGCGACTAATAGACTCACTTAATTGTGACTGAAATCCAGTTAGGCGTGCCATTTGCGCTTCTATAGAGCTTTCAAGCTTTGTTAACTGTTCCTGAAGCTCTCCCTTAGTGGCCCCATAACAGGATATTTCATCTTCAACATCACCGATCCACTGATCTAGCAATTCTACTTTGGCCAAGGCTCCCTTTTCAGCGGTCTCTTCTTTCTCAAGCGCTACAACACCTCTATCATCGACTCCAGTTAAAAGCAACTTAAGTGCCGAATACTCAGCAGTTTTCGTAACAAACTGACCACTGAAAATGGAGTGCCCTGCCTTACAATTTCTTTTTCATTGACGACAATTAGGCGTGCTAAATCCCTGAAGCTTAATGATCGATTATCACCAGCTTTATTTTTCCGTAAATGCTTTTCGAATAGGTCTATTTGCTGAAGTAACCACCCTGAGATATTGTCGCTCTTCCCTGCGGCATGCTTTGCCTTGATAACGCCAGCTTTCATCGTTATACTCCTGTTTAGTCGAGGCATTACATAAATTTTAATTCACATAATAAAGACTTCATGCATCAAGCCAAGATCAATGTAATGAAGGATTTCAATATTTCACTAATCGTGCCGTTCTGCAATCGTTACTAGAACTTAGCAGGTAAAACCCAAGCCGAGCAGATCCAAAAACTTAAGCCATAAACCGCGCTTACCGCCGTTCTTATCTGCCTTTATCAATGCGCGTTGGGTTAGCTTCACTCCAAGCCAGCAGAAAGGTTCTGGTGCCCAAGGCAGCGCTTTTTTGGTGACAAATTTCATTTTTAAAATATCCGATGGACTATAGCCTAATAACTCAATACCTATGCGCGCACCAAAACGAGAGGCCCCCACACCAAGACCGGTATAACCGATTGCCCACGCCACACGTCCACCGTGAGTAACACCAGGCACTACACAGAAGCGAGTCGAAGATGCAATAATTCCACCCCACTTATGAGAAAACTTTACATCAGATAATTGCGGGAACGTTTTAAAAAATTCTTTAGCCAGTGTCTCATAACGTGCCTGTGAAAATTCAAACCGCTTATCGGTACCGCTATTAAAATAGTGACGAACGGAGCCTCCACCACCCCAGGTAATACGGTTATCTTTAGTCAGCCTAAAATAGTGGAACATGTTATTGTAATCCGATAGAGCATGACGTGATTCACTGCTGCCCCAAGCAATGCTTTCTATTTGCTCTGGGGTCAACGCCTCAGTAGCAATCTGGTAATCCCATACAGCAATAACTGAACGTCGAGCTTGACCAATAAGATTTCTATAGGCATTCGTTGCCAATAGAACTTTATCGCTGTGAATCACACCGCCATTACAGTTGGCCTTTATGCCGTCTTGACCGGTTTCATCAAGACCTAACAATTTAGTGCCTTCAAAAATACGAACACCCAAGTTTAAAACTGCCGCCTTTAACCCCCAACACAAACGGGCAGGATCGACAACACCATCCCCATCTCGATACCACAATCCGCCGTAAAAAGTGGAGGAATTGACCTGCTTTCGCACTGCATCCTTGTCGTACCAAACCACATCATAACCTTCCGCTTTAGAACGTTGGTATTCAGCGTATAATCTCTCAGCAGAGTCCGGATCCAGCGCCACACTGGTCGAACCCGTGTGTTCATAGCGAGCATCAATGTTATACCGCTTAAGGCTTTCAAGCAGTTCTTTCATATTCTGAACACCTAACGCTTCCAGCCTATCTGCCTCACCGGGAAATCGATGCTCGGTATTGGTTTCACCGTGGGCAAGGCTGGCACTCATAAAACCACCGCAACGCCCAGAAGCGCCATCACCAACGAAGGTCTGCTCAATCAAAATAATATCTGCGTTCGGCCTACGCTCTTTTGCTTGTATAGCCGCCCAAAGCCCGGTAAAACCGCCTCCAACAATTAGCAATTCACACATTTCATCGGTGGCCAATGGCGGCAAGACTTCAGGCATGTCTTCTGTATCGTGCCATAGCGGGCAAGCTTTCGTGTCATTCAACGCCTCAAGGTGCGGCAGCATAAAGTTTTCTCATTTTTAAAATAAACTAAAAGGTTTTGATATTCGACTCTTCTACTTGAGATACCATCCCCAGGGTTTACTGCTATCAAAGCGTGTAATTTGCTTGGTTTCGAGGTAATTGTTTAGTCCCCACGTGCCTAGCTCGCGGCCAATCCCCGATTGCTTATAGCCACCCCATGGCGCTTCACAAAAAGTTGGCTGAGAGCAGTTTATCCATACGATACCGGCACGGAATGCTCTGGCAACACGCTCACAGCGTTCGTCGTCCTTAGACATCACAGCGGCACCCAGGCCAAAACGCGAATCGTTGGCCATTCGAATCGCTTCAGTTTCAGAGCTAAACGGCTTGACACAAACCACTGGGCCAAATATTTCTTCATTCCAAACCCAACTGTCTTCACTCATGTCGGTTAGGATCGTTGGCTGCAAATAGTAGCCTTTATCCAAGCCTTCTGGCCTCCGTCCACCAGAGGCAATCGTCGCGCCTTCCTTGACACCCATTTCAATAGCCGCCATCACTTTTTTGTACTGTTCAGCATTTACCAACGGACCAAGCAAAACACCTATTTGATTGCCAGCACCGATGGTAATTTTTTGTGCCTCTTCGGCCAGTCGCTCAAGCAACGCTGGATAAATTGACTCCGCCACCAATACCCGCGAAGTTCCCGAACAGACCTGCCCCTGGTTCCAAAAAATACCGAACATTACCCATTCCACGGCCTGTTCGATATCGCTGTCCTCAAACACAATAAAGGGTGATTTCCCACCGAGCTCCAAGCTGATATTTTTAATCTCTCTTGCGGCAACCCCCATAATTTTCGATCCTGTTGGCACAGACCCAGTGAAGGCCAGCTTATCCACACCCGAGTGCTCTACCAATGCCTGCCCTGCATCCTTACCTAGCCCTGTCACTATATTCAGTACACCAGCGGGCAACTCCGCTTCAATGGCTATTTCAGCCAATGCTAAAGCCGTTAACGGAGTAACTTCAGAGGGTTTTAACACCATGGTGCAACCAGCGGCCAGCGCCGGCGCAACTTTCCAGGCCGCCATCAGCATTGGAAAATTCCAGGGAATAATCGCGCCGGCCACTCCTAGAGGTTCTTTAACTGCTTTAGAACTAAACCGGGGTTCTGGCAACTCAATCTCTTGCTCAGAAGTGCTGTCGAGCTCCTCTGCTAATCCGGCGTAGAATTCAAAGGTAGCGGCCGTGTCTTCAATATCCCACTCAGCCTCAGGATAGGGCTTCCCATTGTCCAGCACCTCAAGCTTGGCCAGCTCGGCTTGACGTCGCTTAATGATTTTGGCCATTTTTCGTAGATAGGCCGCACGTTCAGCACCACTTGTCCGTGACCATGGACCTTCATCAAAAGCCTTTCTGGCGGCTTTTACTGCCTTGTCTACATCAACAGCATTGGCTGCTGATACATGGGCGATAACTTCTTCGTTTGCCGGGTTAACTACTTCGATGGTTTCCGCTGTCGCCGCTGAAACCCACTCTCCACCGATAAAATGTTTAGCCTCCACTTCTGACTCCTCTATTTCGAATACCGAACAACTTTCTATAAAAATCTTACGGTATTATTTAGACTGACATTATTTATACAGATCTGACTGTAGCAAAACAGAGCCGTACGTTTTCCGTCGATCGTGCGCTGCACACCACCCCCTCTGGTACAAACAGGGCCTCACCCATGTTAAAATGGTGCTCTTCACCACTTTCTTCAATCAACGTCAAAGAGCCTGCTTGCACACAGACGAATTTATTGTAGGAGAAGGCTCGCGGCTCTGATTCAAAGGCTTCACTTTCCCATACCCCAGAGATAAACTTACCCGTATGACCTATATAGCAAATATGCTGCTGAACGGGGTTACCGGTTGTTACCAAAAACGGCTCTGTACCAGCAGGCAGCTCTATCGGTGTATTAGCTGGGAGAATAACAATGCCTTCATAAGTGGGCTGTGCGGGGAGAGTCTCATTGGGATTGTCATAAATAACGTAAAACTTTCGTAAATAGCCACTCTGGTGCCACTGGCAATCATACCCTTTGGGAATTACAAACGCCTCGCCAGCTTTTGCTTTCTCCATCACTCCGGTATCAGCGTTTTTAATGACCGCCTCACCTTCTAGTATCCACATAAACTCATCACAAACATAAGGGCCAGAGGCCTCTATCATGTCAGTGGTATCCCAGACGCCAATATAAAGACCCAACTGTTCATCTTCATAGTAGTCGTGACTGCACTGGACAGGCAGCGATGAAGCAAACAGCTCAGCATCCAGTTCGTCGGGAGTTTTCCCGAAACCTTCCGGTTCTGCGCATAATCTAATAATTTTTTTAATCGACATATCAGCAAACTCTAACTGCATTGTAAGTGCTAGATACGGATACAAAGACGCGCGTATACGATCACTCTAGGCTACTAATGCATAGAAATTTAACGCAAATATAAGCCAATACAGTGTAAATAGAAAAATACCGACTCTCCGCAATGAATATTTTCTAGCGTATTCCCTAACAGGCACTCACATGGTTTCAAAGCGCCTGTTAAGGACATAATGTTAGAAAAACCTCAATGCGAAACCCATTAATAGTCGATCGTATACTGAATGCTTAACTCAGCACCTGGCGCTTTGTAAAAGGCGAATGGGTCACTCTTCAACGATTGAGAATAAGCTGATTCATAATCCTTATTCAAGATATTCGACCCACTGACCGAAAGAAAACCACGCCCTATCTGACCGGTCACGGATACATCAAGCAAAAAGAATGCGTCAATCGGATTTTTTCCTGGCGATGATATTTCGTTGCCAAAGGGTTTATGATCAAAAGAATAAAGGCCCTGAACAAAAAGACTCCAGTCTGCAGAAAATTCATAGTTTGCCTGTACAACTAATTTTTCAGGCGTAATTCTAAATGAGCTCATCTGCTCATAGACGCCGTCTAAATCGGGGTCAAATTTTCCATCAACACGACTGTAATTAGCTTTTAAATTTAGACTTTCATTGACCGACCAATCAATTGAAATCTCGCCCCCCCAGATACGCTCCGGTGAACGCACCACTCGAAATGCACTAGTACCGTCAATTGGCGCAAGTGTTGTTCCCGATTCCGACGAGGATCTATAGCCCGCGACTTCTACAGACAATGAGTCATAGTCGCCACGGAAACCCACTTCATAACTGGCGACAATTTGCGCATCATTTTGCAGTCCATCGAGATTATTATCTCTGTATCGACTGCGCAATGTGCGACCTAAATCGGCAATCAAAAATCCTTTTGAGTAAGATGCAAACGTATTCCAGTTCTGGCCTAGGTCTACTAACACGCCAAAGTTAGGCAGGAATACATCGTACTCCAATAAAGCACCTTGAACATTGTTACCACCAATAATAATCGTGCCGCCAATCACTGCCCCATCCTCGACATAACCATCAATATAAAAAGGAATGGTTTGATAGTCTGGAATATCAGCTTCAAAGTTAACTTGTCGGAAACCAGCGCGAATATTAACACCGGGATATACATCACCTTCAAATTGAGCAAAAAGAGAAATATCCAACTGATCAACCGCGGGAACATAGTGCCAATCGGTTCCATAGATATCCTGTGATGTGGTATCTTTTAAATAATCAACACCCCACAGTATGCGGCCATTAACCACTTCAATCGGCGTATCCACATCAAATCTAAGACCCTGTTTTTCCGACAACAGGTCTGTTTGTCCTCCCCCTAAGGGATTGTTGTCTCTTGGCTCTAAACCCCAGAGAAAGAATGGCGTATTTCCGAAAACCGCTGAATAATTTTGATAGGTCGCGGAAAGTCTGACGGCACTTCCCCAAACATCGTCATGAGAATAATTAATTGCCGCAAAATCGTTAGCCGTTCTTGCATCAATAATGTAACCCGCATCGTAGGCGTCTAACGAGGCGTTAGACTTTAAAGTAGCGTGTTGATAACCACCCTCGACATTTACAAAATCTAGCATATAGTCGGTATCTTGAATGGCCCGATAGTAACCCGCCGTGGCTTCAATTCGCTGAAGCTCATCAATGTCATAACCCACCTTGGCAAAGTAACTTCTGGTCTCAGCATCAGACGTACCACCTTGTCCAATTTCAGGGTCAGGAGAGATAAGATCACCTTCAGAGTCATAGGAAAGGCCTGTCGTTTCAACCAGCGCCGTGAAAATAAAATCTACGGCCCCCTCTTTACCAGACACGGCTTGAGAAATACTGTAATTAAAACTATCTGAATCTGAATTGGACAACGAGCTGCCAAAACCTACGTTAGTTCTAAATTCATAATCGCCACTGCCTGGACGCTTGGTGATATAGTTGATTACACCACCTGCGCCACCCATACCATACAGTGCTGTAGAACCACGAATGACTTCAATCTGGCCGATCGCCGCGGGGCTAATGATCCGTATATCGCGACCAACATCTCGCATTGGAATTGTTTGAGGCGCACCGTCAATCAGCACCGCCGGTTTTCGACCTCTGAGCATCTGCCCCGAGTTGCTTGCGTTATTGCCTTTCGATACAGCCATACCCGGCACTGTATTACCGAGAATTTCACCCAAGTCATTACTAATTCTTGTTTGCCGCGATAGCTCAATCTCGTTTAGCACCGTAACAGAACCCGCAAAAGAACCAAGGTCTGTCGGTAATCTCGAACCTTCAACAACAATTTCTTCAAGCCAGTCCAAATCTTCATCGCCTTCTGCATAAGCAGACAGCGTTCCCTGCAAGGCCAGCGCTGAAACGGCCAGTTTGAGTAAAACAGATTTTGCATTAAATATTTTCATTTACTTGCTCCTACAATGGGAAAGAATACGCCCTATTTATTTTTAATTATCATACCGAGAGTGCGGCACTCGAAACGTAAAAACCATTCACACGACGCAGTTGACCACAGCATTTGGCGAACTGTCAACAAAAAGTGAATAATTTTTCATGTTTTGTGATGGCATGGAAAAGGAACTCTTACGGAGGCGCATTTTAAAAATAAAAGAAAAACAATCAGCTGACACAGAGCACTCTGACTGAAACGCCAAACCCGTACTCAGCAGCACCGCGAGATCTGTGGCCGGCAAGCTTACGAACATATCAACTCACAGGGCCATAATCGCATATCGGCCTGAGAGGTAAGCTTTGGATCTTGTCACATTGATTTGGCGGCCTCTACAGCCTGACTGAACACATGTGATTTACAAATCAAGCTAATATAAAATTTATCTTATATTATGCCTGCCATTATCCAGTCCTATCTACAACCTGAATAAATATTCACATTATAGAGCATTGCTAATCATACGCACAATATAAATTTGGACCGGAAATCGACAAATGAAAAGAAGACTAACGAGCCTGGTTGCGGTATCACTATCAGCGCTAGCCCTACAGGGCTGTGACCCCAAGCCGAATATCACGGCCGACAGGGTGCTGACCAACGCTCGAATCTATACGGTTAATGAAGACGCCTTCTGGGCAGAAGCGGTAGCCATTAAAGACGATCGTTTTGTCTATGTTGGCGATACCATGGGTGCGAAAGCCTTTATCGGCGATGCAACAGTGCATTCGGACCTTGGTGGGCGTTTCGTTATGTCCGGGATTATAGATGGCCATACGCACCCAGCCATGATGAATATGGAAAGTTATGGCCCCCCATTACCGCAAAACAGTCATGAAGATTTATTAACCGCAGTGGAAAATTATGCTAAAGCGGAACCTGGGAACAGCTGGATTAAATTGTGCTGCTGGTCGAACTTTGACTACCTTAAAAGGGACAAGAATGGTCCACACAAGCGTGACCTCGATGCGATCGTGCCTGATCGGCCCGTATGGATCACTAGTCTGACATGGCATAGCTACTGGCTGAATTCGAAAGCTTTAGCGACCCTTGGAATTACTGTAA
>Ga0105356_10007023_pt1 | contig 10412 bp, 10 predicted proteins | sample GOMGulsemesocosm_3_FD_83502 | JGI IMG/M metagenome (GOLD analysis project Ga0105356, IMG submission 83502) | Methane-oxidizing microbial communities from mesocosms in the Gulf of Mexico - GOM9D Gulf of Mexico | ecosystem: Environmental > Aquatic > Marine > Cold seeps | place: Gulf of Mexico...
ATGAATCAAGAAATAATTTTAAACAAAGATACAATGATTGTATCAGAGACAGATGAAAAAGGAATTATCATTTATGCAAATGAAGATTTCTGTAAAATTGCTGATTATACAAAAGAAGAACTCATTGGAAAACCCCATAATGTATTAAGACATCAAGATATGCCAAAAGCAGCATTTCTTGATTTGTGGAACCATGCAAAAGCAAATAAAGTATGGAAAGGTATTGTAAAAAACGCAACCAAACATGGAGATTATTATTGGGTGAATGCAACAGTATATTCTGTTATAAAAGCAGGTGGAGAAAAACGTTTAATTTCTGTACGAATAAAACCAACAAAAGAAGAAATTAGCTCTGCTATTTCTTTGTATAAAACTCTAATATAAAGGATGTAAAATGTTTTTTTCAAAAACAAAAGATATAAAAAAACTATCAAGCTTTCTAAATGATTTCAAAGCATATATTAACGCAGACAGCAATAATATCATTACTAAAGCTTCTGTTAAAAATAAGAAACTACTTGGATTAGAAGATCAAATACTCTCTTTAGCAAGAAACATAGAGAAACAAAGAACCAATGACTTGAAAGTTTATGGTGAAATTATGATTGTATGTGAAAAACTTTCAGATGGATATACCAATGATGAAATTGTTTCACACTCGCCTGATCCTAAATTAAACTACATTGCTAAAACAATTAATATAATGAACAATAAAATGCAATTGGCTATTAATGAAGTATGTACTAAATTAGAACAGTATGAAAATCACAATTATTTAAACAGGGTAAATATCGAGATCTTTAGAGGGGGAGATTTTCAAAAACTCTTAAGGGGAATTAACTCTTTAAGTGATAAATTAACTGACATGTTAACAGATAACTACCGATTTGCCCTTGTAAATGAACATGAATCAAATATCTTAGCAAAAGAATCAAAAAAACTATCAGAATCGTCTATGATTCAAGCAGTTACGATTGAAGAAACAGCGGCTTCAATTGAAGAGATTACTGCAAATATTTCACAAAATAGAAAAACTACCAATGAAATGTCACAATTGGGGAATAAAGTCAAGCTCTCCTCTAAAGAAAGTATTATTCTTGTAAATAAAACACTTTCATCAATGGAGAACATAACAGAAGCTACAAACAAAGCATTTGAATCTATTTCTCTGATTTCACAAATTGCTTTTCAAACCAATATTTTATCCCTTAATGCAGCTGTTGAAGCTGCAACAGCAGGAGAAGCGGGAAAAGGTTTTGCAGTTGTAGCACAAGAAGTAAGAACACTAGCAAATAAATCAGCCGAAGCTGCTAAATTAATTGAATCACTTATGAAAGATCTGGTATCAAAAACACAAGAAGGCACAAATACCTCAGAACTTTTAGTTGAAGAATACAATGTTCTTAATGAAAACATTGAAAGTACTCTAGAGTTAATATCAGTAGTTGAAACAGCCTCAAGTGAACAAGAGATTGGTATTAAACAAATTAATGATGCGGTTACTAAAATTGATTCTTTCACTCAAGAAAATGCAGTAATTGCAGAAAAAGTAAACAGTATATCTTCTAGTAATTTACAGTTTTCAATAGCTACAGTTGAAAAAATGGAAAACATTCAATTTATTGGAAAAGAGGAAATTGCCGTTAGAAGCAACGAGAACACTGATTTTAAGGGAAAAGAACAAAGAAAAAACATATCCTAATACAATAAGAGCTCAAGAGACTAAACTTTCTTGAGTTTTTAAGACTCCATTTTTTTTAAAACTAATTTATTATCCTACTTTTTTACTTCTTTATCTTTATATACTTTCTTTACATAAAAAAAGGACAGATATGAAAAATACCGCTTTAATTTTAATTGATTTTCAAAATGACTATTTTGAAGATTTTACCCAAGCAACGTTTATTTTAAACAATACCCTAGAAGCAGCCACAAATGCAGCCAAACTATTAGATGTTTTTAGAGAAAAGAGCGCTAAAATAATACATGTACAACATGAATCCTTAAGCAAAGAAGCACCTTTTTTTCTTAAAGGCTCAAAAGGTTCACACATACACAAAAGTGTACGTCCACATAAGAATGAAAAAATTATTATAAAAAATCACGTCAATGCCTTCTTAGAAACGACCTTAGAGGAAGAATTAAGAGACTCTAATATTCAAGATGTTATTATTTGTGGAGCAATGTCACATATGTGTGTAACATCAGCCGCCAGAGCAGCCAGTGACTTAAAATACAATTGTACTGTTGTTCATGATGCCTGTGCTACACTTCCTTTAGAATTTCAAGGAAAAATAATAGAAGCGTCGCAAGTGCATGCATCTTCAATGAGTGCTTTAGGTTTTGCTTTTGCAAAAATTTTAAGTACAGAAGAGACATTAAAACTAATCTAGGAAAAATATGAAAGTAAGTGATTTATCTGTTTTGTATATTTGTGAAGAAACATATGACAAGCAAGTATTACGAGTGCTGAAAACCCACGTAAATATTGTTTCTTGTGCATCAAATATTGAAGAAGCACAAAGCTTATATCAAAAGGAATCTCCTTGTTTAATACTTCTTCAAAGTGATTTTAGCCATGATATTTTTATTAACTTTTTAAAAGACATAAGAAAAGTAGATTTAAAAACTGCTTTTCTTGTTATCTCAAGTAAAAAAACAAATAATTATCAAAATGATTTAATGGAATTATATATCACAAAATATATTACTTCTACTTTTGATGATAATGTGCTAAAAGAGGCCTTATATAAATGTATGGAAATAATTTCAAAACGTGTTTACAGTAATATTTCTGTAGGAGAAAATATGTTTTTTAATTTTCATACTCAAAGTATTATTAAAAATAACAGCTCATATATTTTAAATAAAAAACAAGCTTTGTTAATAGACTTATTCATACAAAACCCCAATAGAATCCTCTCCTATGAAGAAATTAAATATCATATTTGGCAAGAAGATGTAAGTGAAGCTGCTTTTAAAACCCTCTTTCGTGACTTAAGGAAGGCTACATATAAAACAATCGTCAAAAACTATTCTGGTTTGGGCTATAAACTTAATATTTAAAAAAAGTATACTCAAAGGTAATCTTCAAGCATACTTTTTTAAGAACTTATTTTTTAAAAACTTTCCCATTCATCACTGTTTTCTGTAGAAGTAACAGAATTATTTTGAGTAACATTAGTAACTTTAGATTCCAGATCGCTTCTTTTTACACTTCTGGCTTTTATTGGTTTTGTTTCTTTTGCAGTTTTTGTATTTGAACCAGTTTCATTAAACTCTTTTACTGATCTCTCTGCACTTCTTCTTTCCTTTTGTGAATAATCTAAATCAAAATTCTTTGATCTTCTATTTTGAACACTGTCTTTACCTTTAAACTCTTTTAAATCAACTGCTTCTACAATTTCTTTTGCAATAATAGAAGTGTGAAGTGCGATATCTTTTGTATCATTTGCAGCACTTGCAATTTTCTGTGTTTGCTGATCTTGTGAGGTAACCGCATCATTAATTTGTTCTATTCCTGTTTGTTGTTCTTTAGAAGCCACTTCTACACTTTTAATTAAGTCAATTGTTTTTGTAATATTTTCATTTAATGCCGTATACCCATGAATCATTTTGTCTGAAATAACTTTACCAGCATTCGTTTTACTGTTTGCATTCTCAACCAGATCTTTTATTTCTTTCGCAGCTTCAGCAGATCTTGCAGCTAAATTTCTAACTTCTTGAGCAACTACTGCAAAGCCTTTTCCAGCTTCACCAGCTGTTGCTGCTTCAACCGCTGCATTTAAAGAAAGAATATTTGTTTGAAAAGCAATTTGATCAATAACACCAATAGCATCATTAATAGCCGTTACTTGAACATTTATTTCTTCCATTGAAACTGTTGTTTGTTCTGCTAAATCATTACCCTCTTCAACAGAAACAATTACTTTATTAGCAAAATTTGCCATTTTACTTACATTGTCTGTATTACGGATAATAGTGCTTGTGATTTCTTCTAAGGCCGCTGCTGTTTCTTCCAAGGAAGTTGCCGCTTCGTTTGAACTGTTATTAAGAACATTTACATTTTCTAATAAGGTATCAGAGGAACCATTCAGCGTTAATCCTACTTGTTTATTCTCAATTAACATATTAGTAATAGAATCCCCTAAGGTATTAACTCCATTTGCTAAGTCTAATAATTGCTCTTTTACTTGTTTGTTATCCACTTTATTCATGTAATTATAATTTGAATACTCTTCTAATATAGTAAGCACATTGCCAATATTATGTTCCATCTGATTACCCATAGAGTCTAATACTTTTTTAAGTTCCATTAAAGCAGGATTTTCTACGCTAGTACTAATTCTTTTGCACAAGTCACCTTGTTCAAACTCTGAAAGCACCGTTATAGTTTCATCAATAAATTTTCTGTCTTCTTCTATACCTGCTTTTGTTATAGTAATATTTTCATTTACTGCTTTTGCCATCTTGCCAACTTCATCTTTTGAATCAATCTTAATGAGTTCTGCTGTAGTTATTTCTCTGTTTAAGTATTTGAAGAAATCTAACAATCCTGTTTCAAAAGTACTAATCATTGCAGTAATATTTCTTGTAATAAAAAAAGCAATTAATAAGCCTAAAAACACTGCAACAAGAGTACCAATAATCGTAAAGTTTGTGGCAAAATCAGCCGTTTCATGCTGTGAGTTTGATCGCACTACAATCATTTTTTCTTCATCTTTTACAATAATAGAGATTTTTGCACGAATCGTATCCATATATTTTTTACCCGTTCCTTTGGCCATATCTGCAATTAAATCTTCTAGAGTAAATTCATATTTGTTCATATCTCTTCGTGCTTCTATTTCAAGGTCAGCAACTTTTGTCTGCCAAGCTTCAACCGCTTTTACAACATCACTAAGATCACTTTTAGAAGCAGAAGTAGAAACAATAATATTTTCCATTTCTTTTAAATATTTAAGTAAATTCTTTTTTCCATTAATATAAGGATCAAGTGAGCCTTCTTTTCCACTTAATAAAAACCCTCTTTGCCCTGTTTCCATATTTACCAAAGATAAAGTGGTTAAGGTTAATAAAGCTTTTGCTTCTTCATTATACGTAAACTTTTTATTTAATATTTCAAGTTTTGCTCTGATACCATCAAAAAGTTCTTTTCCTAAAGGGCGGGCTGAAATAGTTTTAAAATTGGAAATACTTTTAGAACCTTTTGCAATTTCAATTCGTTTTGCAATAACAGGTTTTGCCCATTGCTTAATCCACTCTTGTTTTAAAAGATCAACTTCTTTCCATCTTTTAACTTGTGTTTCGTTGTCACTCGTTAACTCAGCACCCACTTTAATTAGCTTGTCAAAATTTTTATTTCCACTGTAATAAGGAGCCAAATAATTTTCATCTCCGGTTACCATATAACCACGAAGACCTGTTTCCATATCTACCATTGAACCAGAAACCGTTTCACCAACTCGAATAACTTCGTGGGTATGATTAACCCATTTTGTCGTTAAAATCAAAGATTTTATTCCATTGTATCCCACAACAGAAACAATTACCATCAAAATTAAAATAACGCCGTAGCCCAAGCCTAACTTCACACCAAGTTTAAAGTTTTTATAAGAAAACATGTATTCTCCTTTGTTACTAATAAATAATATATTAATTATAACAGAAAAATTTAATCACTTTTATTTAATTATTTTATTAATTAAATAATTAAATAAAAACATGTAAATACGAAACAATAAGTCATAAATAACTTATTCATAATTTATTTTATTAAATAATAATAATCGATAATAAATAATAAATAATAAATAATTAAATTTTGAATAAAGAAAGAGGTCTATTGCTTACAAGAAAATAAAAGGTACAAAAAATTGCAAATTAGAAATATTAATTAAGTAAGTAAGAGGAATAAAAAGAAGAAGTCTCTATATTGTTTTGAATAGAGTCATAAAAGAAAGGAGAAGAAGATGAATTTGATATTCAAATATCACTCCAAACAGCATATTCATTCCCACTTGGATCAGTAAAGTGAAATCTCTTTCCTCCTGGAAAGTCATATGTATCTTTACTAATCACACCCTTTGCATCTTTTATTTTTTTCATTGTATTTTCCAAAGAAGAAGAATAAAAAACAAGCAAAGCACTGCCAGAAGAAGTTGATGAAATTAAATCAGATTGATAAAAACCACCATCTAAGCCTTCATTTGAAAAAGCAGTATATAAAGGTCCGTAATCTGTGAAGTTCCAAGAAAATACAGCGGTAAAAAAAGCTTTCGTTTTTTCTAAGTCTTTAGAAGGAAGTTCAACATAGTTCATTTTTTCATGAATGTTCATATTTATCCTTTGTTAGTTTATAAGCTTTTTACTTTTTAAGTAATCTAGTACAAGAATAGATGCTTTTGAACACAATAACTTTTCTTTGGAGTCTAGAAATCTTATTTCTTCTATTTCAGCATCAGGATGTAAGTCACTTTCAAAGTTGGCAAAATAACAAGTTAACTTAACCATAATATTAGCCTCTTTTCCATCCGCTTTGGCCAAAAAAGTTTTGGCATATTTAATTGAAGAAGGAATAATATCTACAGATATTTCTTCTTTAATCTCCCTAATAAGAGCCTGTTCATCGGACTCTCCAACTTCACGTTTTCCACCTGGAATATAAAACAAATCTTTATTAATGGAGCGAGCCATAAGAAGTTTTCTCTCTTTAACATACAAAAATGCTAATTTATCTATTTCTTTCATCAGCTCTGTCCTTAAATGGGTCTTTTAGAATATGCAACACTTTGTTATACAGAAATAACGCTTGTACCTAAACAATTAGCATAACCGCCTACCAGAACATCAATAATACTTGAATCTTTTGAGATAAGGGATACTGTAATTTCAGAACTACAATTCATTGCCCTTCCTTGCTCAAAAATATAATTATTTCCTAAGTTCAAATGTTCCCAAAGATAACACGCCAGTGCTCCGCTAGAACTACCAGTTGCTGATTCTTCTTTGATGCCAAATAAGGGAGCAAAATTCCGGCAACTTGCTGTATATTTACTCTTTTTTGAACAAAGTTCAAACACATGAAGACCAACAACATTGTGTTTCTTACAAAATGCAGCAATAACTTTATCATTTGGAACGATACGATCTAAATAGCCCTTAGGAACAGGAATGATTACGTCCTTAAGTCCTGTAGATATGATTTCAATAGGCAAATTTGTGCTTTCTAGTACTTTTCTTTCAATACCAATAATATTTGAAATTTCTTCGTAAAAAAAACTATCATACTTTTTAGGCAGTTGTTGCTTCATTACAACCTGTCCATCGCTGTTTATTCTCACACCTAACATTCCAGCTTTTGTATTTTGAACATAAGAGCCAGCAAGAAGCGTTCCCCTTTCGTACAAAGTAGAAAAAACTGCTAGTGTAGCATGCCCACAAAAATCCACTTCTCCTGTAGTCGTAAAAAAAGAGACATTAAAGCAATCCTGCTCATCACTTGAGACAAAGGCTGTTTCTGAATAACCTACTGCTTGTGCTATTTTTAGTTTTTCTTTATTGGATAAATTATCGGCATTAAAAACAACCCCTGCTTTGTTACCACCTTTTTTATTTAGCGTAAATGCGTTTACTAGTGTAACTTCAATATTAGACAATCCCCTACTCCTTTGACAATTATTTTGTGTGTATTTTATATCAATATTACTTAAATAAAAAGAAACAAAGAGGAATGAGATAAGCCTTTGTTTTAAATATTTTAGTTTTAATTGCTAAATGAAGTCTATTTTGCTACTATACAAAAAAATAAGTCTTATAATCAGATTTGTAAGATATTGGAGTATTAACATTATGGAAAATGTAAGTGAATTAGTTGAGAAAATAATAAATGAAGAAAGTCTAATATATGCTATCTTTAGTGGCGTAAAAAACAAATCTGAAAAAACGTTCAACAAAGTAAGCATAAAAAAAGTAATTATCAAAAATGAAGTCAAACATCAATTTGAATATTTTTATGATAAAAACGTAGAACATAAAAACTTAGATAACAAAGAAACAAAAGCAGAAATTAATAAGTACTTTCAAACGTATTTTAAACAAGGCCTTATTAATACAATAGATGCTGATTATCACATACTAGTAAATAAAAAAGGCATAGCAAAGATAGCTAAAAAAGCTGCCTCTCGTAAATTTGAAGAGATTTCTCATAACAGAAAGAAAAAATATATTCTAAATGAAGGTGAAAAAACACCTTTTTTAATAGAGTTAGGAATCATGTCAGAAGAAGGCAAAATCATTAACTCAAAATACGATAAGTTTAAACAAATAAATCGTTATTTAGAGTTAGTATCTGATTGTATTCCTTATTTAGATAAGAATAAAACTCTTCGAATTATTGATTTTGGATGTGGAAAAGCTTATCTTACTTTTGCTCTTTATGATTATTTAGTTTTAAAATTGGGATACAATGTTGAAATTGTTGGTTTAGATTTAAAAGAAAATGTAATTAAATTTTGTTCTAATTTGGCAAAAAAACTAAATTTTGATGACTTACGTTTCGTCCAAGGAGATATTAAAGGTTTTACCCAGTTTGAAGAGGTAGACATGGTTATCTCCTTGCATGCTTGTAATACCGCAACAGATGATGCACTCTCAACTGCTGTTAATTGGGGAGCTAAAGTTATTTTAGCAGTGCCTTGTTGTCAACATGAATTATTGAAAAAAATAAAAAATAATGCAATGGCACCTATGCTGAAATTTGGAATAATAAAAGAAAAAATATCTTCTTTAATTACGGATAGTTTACGAGCAAATGTATTAGAAATCATGGGTTACCGTACACAAGTACTTGAATTTATAGATATGGAACATACGCCTAAAAATATTATGATTAGAGCTTTTTTTGAAGATATTCAAAGTATTGATAAAGTGCTCAAACAATATAAAGAATTTAAAATACAATGGCAGGTTTCTCCTTATATAGAAGAAGCTTTTGGAAAAAAACTAACCGATAAATTAGCTTAGTAAATTCTAGGAGCAGTAATATAGTAAACACTTAAGTTATCTAAGCAGACTACTCCTAGAATTATAAATACCCAGCTGCTTTTATTTTTGATAAACAGCAAAAAAATGCCAAATAGCAGGTTCTTGATTATCATAATAATCTGTGAAAAACAATTCTTTTAAGTTATCTTTATACATAAACGCATTCATTTCTTTTTTATCTAAAGGTTTAGGAATATCATTTTCTTGTTTTCCTTCAAGTCTGCTTCTGCAGGATATTACTGCCTTTCCGCCTTTATTTAATAAAGAAGATATTTTTTCTCTGGCTAATATTCTATATTTACCAGCTAATATTTGAATGGTATTGCATTCATAAACTAAATCATAGTTTTCAAACCAATTAAGTGGATAAGAAAACAAATCGGCCACCAAAAAATTGATTTTTGACTTGGGATACCTTTTTTTACATAATTCAATAGCAGAAGGTGAAATATCAAAAGCAGTAACGTTATAACCTGCGTCACTTAAAGATTTTGCATCATCTCCTACCCCACATCCAATTACTATTGCTTTCTTATTTTTTGTCTTGTTATTCTTAAGGTATTGAAGTAAATAAGGATTTGATTCTAAATCTGCCCAAAATACCTTTGTATAATCGCCATGTGCATCTTTATAAATAGAATCACACCAAGATGTTGGTTCATCTTTTTCTTGATGCTCTTTTACCATTTGTTTGTATGCTTCAAAATCAAATTCATCCATAACTTTCCTTTATATTTATAAAAGTAACCCTACTCCGATGTTATAGGCTCAACTATTCTACTTATTTCAAATATTTTATCTGCAGGAAAACCACTTTTTTTTGCATGTTCCAAAATTCTTTCTTCATTTGGTGATATATAGATACAAAATAGCTTATTTTTAGCAACATAACTATGAAGCCATTGTATATCAGTGCCCATTTCGCTTAGTACCTTACATGACGTCTGTGCTGCTTTTTTAAAATCATCATTTGATGAATCACCAATACCTTTTATATCCCGTTCTATTACATATTTTGGCATAATAAACTCCTTACAAGTATTATTTTACATACCTTTATTTATTAAGAATACGACAATATAGATAAAGAAAATATTATTAATATATCTTAAGTTAAATTTTAAGGATGAGAGTTCAGGCTTGGTATAAAGAGATGTGTAAGATAGTTTAATTTTAGAAAAATACAGATTTAAATCTTAAGGTGAAGTGGAAAAATTTATTTCAGGAATTAGAATTTGAAAACATAACTCATTTTCCTAAAATTTTCACTTACATAGTGCTTCATTTTCCTTAGCATCACAACATTCATCTTCATCAATAATTATTCCATGCTCTTCAACATAAGAAATACCCCAATCATGCATGTC
>Ga0105356_10007027_pt1 | contig 10410 bp, 8 predicted proteins | sample GOMGulsemesocosm_3_FD_83502 | JGI IMG/M metagenome (GOLD analysis project Ga0105356, IMG submission 83502) | Methane-oxidizing microbial communities from mesocosms in the Gulf of Mexico - GOM9D Gulf of Mexico | ecosystem: Environmental > Aquatic > Marine > Cold seeps | place: Gulf of Mexico...
CGTGCGTTTCAAGGGACGTATCTCCTGACAACGAAGGTTGGTAATCTAGTGATATCAACGTTCAATGTTTGAACAAATGGGAATTTGTTCAGTACTTGGCGATAAACAAAATAATTATCGGTTTTGTTTATTTAAGGGTACACACGACTATTGCTCACATTGCTATTTTTAAGGCCGCATTTTGCGGCCTATTTTTTTGCCACATTTTTATCGGCGTAACCTTTACTGCCTTAATGTTTGCTATGCATTAGCTGTCTAAATAACTAAACCTCTAACGACAGTATTTTATTACTTTTAATCCAGTGTCGTAATTTACTCGCAAGTTTAGGAAAGTAACTGTCGAGTCGCTGGACCTCTCTAAGTAACTCATTTTGAAGGCTTGGGTTAAATTGATCGTTAACCACAATGCCAATCAACAATGACTTAGAATTATTGAGCTTTTTTAGGGTATTACTGAGCGCTGTGTTAGTAGTTTTTCCGGCTAATACGGTTAACAGTGTGCCATCACAGGCACTTGAGATGTATTCTGGGGGGAGGTTAGCCCCATTATTTAGACTCATTGGGGAGGTATCGATAAGCACGTTGTCATAATCTTTGAGCCATTGTGCGATGTGAGTTTGCAGCACCCCTGGCTCACGCAGTCCTAGCACTAATTTGCGTTCAACTGGCACGGTAATTACCGCTATTTTGTCGTTAATATTGCCGTGCTGTAGCGTCGTTGGCAGTGGTAAAACTTTGCTTGAGTGCTCAATGGCATCGGGCTTACTTAATCGGCTTAAATCTGGGTTGTAAATATTTAAGTCAACCACAAGCGTTGTTCTAGCGGCTAGGGCATTTCGCTTTGCTAGTCCGATGATAACCGAGCTAACACCTTCGCCAGGCGAGGTTGAAACCACGGCTAATGATTTTATTCCTCGCGCTAACGTTGCGCTATAAATATGCTCTAATTCAATATAATGCTCCGGAATATCGATCATCAAGTGCTCCTTTATAGCAAACCGAGTAACGCGGCTAACGACACCAGCTCAAAGATATCACGCAGGCCTGAACGCGCTTTAGATAAGCGGCTTTGGCGTTGATCTGGCACATAAATAGTGTCACCAACTCGAATGACCGGCAGTGCGTTAAAGTCGGCTGTTTGTGCAAACTTAGCGAGGTTGAATTCCTGAGCTTGGTTGCGACAGCATGAAAGGTTAACCACGGTTATTTTTTCGATATAGGCGTTACTGTTGGTGCCACCAGCTTGCGCTAACAGGTCAAGAATAGTCATGTTATCGCTATAGGTATAACGCCCGGGGTTGTTAACCGCACCTAATACACGTACCGTCATTTCTTTTGATTTGTCTAACCAATTGCGGTTGAGTTCGGGAAAGTAAATAGTGTCGCCGGTAGTGATTTTTGGCAATAAGTTTTCGTCTCCCGTTTCAAAATAGAGCGCTAGGTTAAGTTTAGTGACTTTGGCGTATTTACCGTTACGGTGGCTGATACGAATATTGCGGATATCGGCTGCGGCCGTTGGCCCGTCGGCTGCCGCTAAGATGTCGAGAAAATTCATTTTATTAGTAAACATATAACGCCCAGGTGCGCCCACTTGACCAAAAACGTAAATTGATTTTTCAGCAGATTGTCTTACCCATTGTGCTTTGTTGTCACTCGGGTCGCTTGGCAAGTCATGAATGCGAATGGTCGCACCACCGCGGATCACAGGTAAACTAGATTCATTTTTTCCTTGCTCAATAAAGCTATCTAAATCAAAAGTGTATTGTCTAATGCTGCCTTGGAGGTCGCGCGATATAATGTCGATGTTGGCGGTGTCTGCCCGCGAAGTTGGCCCGCCGACATGGGCCAGAATATCAAGTAATGACATTTCGTCGGCCCATTCATAGCGACCGGGGCGCACGACTTCACCAATAACCCGGACCGCGCGATTAGGAGAAATATTTAACCATGACTTTTCGTTCATGTCTGTTTTTTCAGGCACAAAAATCGCGTCACCCGCAACAATTCTCGGCAGTGACTTTGAACTGGTTCCATGGGTATAACCAGTGAGATCGAACGATTTAACCTGACCATTGGCTTTTATTATTTTGATCTGACGTGACTCGGCAAAACGAGTAGGGCCGCCTGCGTTAGCCAGAATATCCATAAAGGTGATATCAGATTTTCCTTCGTATGCACCAGGTTTAAAAACTTCTCCCATCACGTAAACGACATTAGCTCCGGTTTTAATTTGCTCTTCTTGGCGCGGTACAAAGATTGTGGTACCGGGATTTATGTCAGGAAGCAATGCAATATCGCCGCTATCGAGGTAGCGTTTTAAATTAAATATGCGCGGTAGGCCTTTCGTTATCACCCTAATGTGTTCAACACCGGCATAGCGGGTGACACCGCCAGCTTTCATCAAAAACTCAATTAAATTGGTGTCTTGGTTAAATGAAAAGCTGCCTTGTTGGTGAACTTCGCCAAACACTTTTATCGCCAGCCGATCGGCAGCGTCACCACCTGCGGCCATTTTAGTGGGATCAAACTCAACTTCGATATTACCAATCATTGGTGAGGCCGGTACAAACAGCGTATCTAATGAGTTAAGGGGCGGTAAAATAGTATGATTGCCGCTATCGAGGTATTCTTTATAGTTAAATACATGGGTATTTTTTTTGCGGCGCAATTGCAGTTTGTCTAGTTGCGCGCCTGTTCTAATACCGCCAGCGGCGAGCAAAGCCATTTGAACATTGGCGGCGGCTGGTAAAAACACCTTGCCAGGTTTTTTAACATAGCCCATCACATTAATGATCAGCCGCTTTTTGGCAACAAAGACATTAAAACCAGTCATATCTTTAAATACTGGTTTTAATGCCTCGCTTAGCAACTTTTTAAGCGCAATGTCTTGGTGTCCTGCCACTTGAACTATGCCGACTTCTGGTAGGTTGATTGTGCCATCGATGCCGACGGTAAATTCTCTATTAAGCGTTGTTTCGCCCGGTAGCGAAATATGAATTTGATCGCCTAATTGAATCTGATAGTTGGTATTAGCCTGCATTATTGGGGCATATAATAGCAATAATGGTAATAAAATTAGATATTTAAACATGGTAATGCTCCTTATTGTGGCTCGTTCGAACGCTCGATGAGTTCAACGGTGACTCGGCGGTTGATTAAACGGATCTCCGATTGATTACCAGCAACCAAAGGCTCGTTGCTGCCTAATGTCGCAATGTCGATTCGGTCTTTGTTGATGCCCATAATTTGGATGTAGCGGCCTACTTGTTCGGCGCGTTGGCGTGACAGGATAAGGTTGTCAGCAGCATTACCGGAATTGTCAGCGTGACCGGTGATTAGTAATCGATAATCGGTTAACTTTTTAATTAACTCGACCGCTTGGCTAAGCTTTATCACGAACTTAGGGTTGAGCGAATATGAGCCGATCGCAAACTGATTATCGACATTAAGTAGACTGGCGATCTTTTTACCGATTGCACCCGGATTAGTTAATGGTGCCGTGGTTGCTAACGTGCATGCTTGGTGCTCATTAACATATTGCAGCTGGCGCCCTAATCGAGTTAATAGGCGACGTTGAATAATAATGTCGTTTGCAGCATCAAACAGTAAGCCGCTTTTTATTTCATTGCCAATGCGCAGCTCGCGAGTTTGGGCCTGTACCACGGTGGCGGGAAAACACAGCTCTGCACCTTCTAATACCAAGATGTCTAAATGTTGGGTTAATAACGTATAATCAAACCTTAAACCATGCTCTTGACCCAGCGGCTGATCGGCTGTCACTACGTAACGCTGTGCTTGAGCATGACCGCCAAGCGTTGACATTAAGTTTGCGCATCCTTGAGTCAATGTCAGGCTCATCACGCTGGCTATAATTAGGCACGGTTTCATCATTAACCCTCATTTATTTCGTTAAATGGCTGGTCTGGCTCGGTCGACCAAGTGACTGACATGTTGAGGTGGATCCGCAACATTTTGATTAATGTTTTAGGTTGGCCATGAACGCCAATCAATGACAATGAATAACCGCGATTGCGCATTCGCTTATAGAGAAAAACAATCGCACCAATGCCCGATGAATCAATAAGATCAACATGATGTAGGTCTAACACCATTTGTGGAATTTGTGATTGTTCTAAAGAATCAAATTTTCCCTGAATAGTTTTTACGCCTTGGGCGTCCATGTCACCAAAGAAAGTAACGATCAGTTCACGGTTTTGAGCGAGGTGCGTTTGTAATATCATAAGAATTACCTTTAAAGTGAAGAGACGCTAAGGTAATTGCAGAATTTGAGCCAACAATATAACTATCTAAACTCACTTAAGTATCAAGGTGTTAGAGTGGTTATATTTGCCGGTTGGTGGTTTTTATATTTTTGATTGTTCGATCGTCGTAATTTGCGATGCAAGATAAAACTAGCAGGGCAAGCGGATATCGATTGAGACATCGATACGTAGTAGGTAAATTCGCGGTCAATACAGCCGTATGCGCTTATTTTTTTCGCCGAAAAAAAGACAGATCACTCCAAAGGCACCGATATATTGACCAATATCGGCGTTCTATTTAAAACGCGCTTGCCGTGATACAGCGCTTGCTGTGATACAGATCTTGTCGTAAACCAACTACTGTCCGCGACCCGTTATCATCACCACGAATGTTTTTAACATGATGTGACAGTCCATCTTAAGCCATGCAATGATGGTAAACAAAGACAAAGCGTAGCTGTGATCGTAAGCGAGTTTTTTTCGCACATCGTCGATACAGGTATCGTAACCTTGGTTAATCTGCGCGAGTCCGGTTATACCCGGTTGGATCATGAATGTGCGTTCGGCAAAGAACGGAATTTCGTCTTCAAGTTTTTGGTAAAACTCAGGGCGCTCTGGCCGAGGGCCGACAATCGACATGTCGCCTCGCAACACATTAATCAGCTGTGGTAACTCATCTAATCTGGCTTTTCTTAAAAAACGGCCTAAAGCAGTTACTCGAACATCGTTGGTCGTTGCCAGAACCGCGCCACTGCTTTGTTCTGCATTCTCAACCATGGTTCTGAACTTGTACATGATAAAAAACTCGACATAATTCGGAGTCGCCAAGCCTATCCGTTGTTGGCAATAAAAAATGTTGCCGCGGGTACTTACCTTAATTGCGCATGCAATAAGGAGCATTAAGGGCAGGCATATCAGTAACAAGCTACCGGCCAAAACCAGATCGATTAGTCGCTTAAAAAACCTAATTTTTGGATTAAATGTGGCTGTCTTCGCAGGCTTAACTGTTTGATTGAATAAAGAGTCAGTAGTTTGTCCTATTATTGACTTTACTGTGTCACTGGTCATGTTTTTTCCCCTAAAAAAATCGATTAATGACGACAATCGTCGTAACAAATGTATTGAATACAACCGATTAAATTGGCGGTATAACCACTGACTAGATAATAAATGGTTTGCCAAATTTTATTCGGATGGGCAGGTTTGACTAGGCGAAAAAGCAGCACTGAGCCATAAATAGAGCTTTGAGATAAAGCAGCTAACGTAAAGAATATATGCGTGTCGATCAGCATAATGCTGCCAAGCCATGCTTCAATCAACATTAATGGCATTACTACGCGCAGTGCTTTGCCAGAGGCAAACGCAAAAGCAACCCCTTTATATTTAGGTAACAGCATTGATTTAAAACGAATGAGTTGTTGCAGGTTACCCGCTGCGATGCGGCGTCTGCGGTTTAAATCCATTTGTGATGTCGCGCGTTCTAATTCAATCGCATTAATGGCAGCGACATATGTCGCCCGATACCCTTGTTCAACAACCGCCATTGCAATGACAAAATCATCGTTAATGGTGTTGGCCGCCAAAGGCACAAAGAGTTCGCGTCTAAATAAATAAAATGCACCATGGGCACCGATAATTGAAGATATCTTCGCTTCACATTGCTTGATGTCACTTTGGTACTGCCAGTAGGTTTGTTCACCATTTGAACCGGGGTTTGCCAGTTGGTAATGGCCGGTCACTAGGCCAACGTTTTGGTCGGTAAATGCGTAATTCGCCTGAGTTAATGCATCAATCGAAATGAGCGCAGAGACATCACTTAGCGCGATAATTTGCTGTGATATTTGCGGTAAAATATCATTAATAACCGCCACTTTTCCGCGGTTGTGCTTAAACTCGACAATCTTGATATTTACCGCGTCACAACCCGGTTCTTTGATGGTTTCTCGGGCTATTTTTGCGGTATTGTCAGTGCAGCCATCGCACGCAATAATGACGGTTAACAAATGGCTTGGATAGTCGAGGATCGCCAGATTACGTATTTTATCGGCAATGTATTGTTGCTCGTTAAAAGCGGGTATCACCATCGCAATACTGGCCAGCGTTGGCTCGGTGTCGGTCACCGTTAACGAGTCTTTGGATGGAAATGCTTGGTTGGTTAAAAGGCTGGACTTGGCCAGAATTTTGAGCAGCAGTGGGTACCCCAGATGATGATAAACAATCAGCAACATGCAGCCTATGGTTAGGATAGTGAACATAACTTCCTCCTTATCTATTTATCAGGCTAACGTTCAACATAACTCTCAAAAACTCTCAATAACTATCAACAACTTTCACTGCCTGCCATGAGCGTTATGAGCAAATGAGTTTGGTATACGCATTGGCCATTCCTTGGACGTTACGGTATTGAGCAATAAATTCGCGCGGGTTGGTTTGTCTGCGCCGCGATAACATTATTTCAATCGCGCTAACAAGCTGTTCTACATTGTCTCGTTCGACTAACAAACCCGTCGTTTGGCAAATTGCTTCGGCGCAGCCACCAACATTGGTGATTAAGGCTGGGATGCCACAAGCTTGTGCTTCCATCGGTGACAGAGGCAAGCCTTCTTGTCGTGAGGGCAGGCAAAATAGATCTAGCGATTGATAAAAATTGAGCATATTGTCGAGCGGGCCGAGGAAATGCACTTGCTGCTCAAGATTTAGTTTAGCGACCTGCTGTTTGAGTAAGTCTTCGCAACTGCCACCACCGGCTATCGCCAAATGCACGCTTGAAGAGAATTGACTGATCGCACTAATTAATAAATCTTGGCCTTTGATCGACTCGAGCCGACCAGCATTGCCAATAAGCACCACACCGGTTGGCAAATTTAGCTGGCTACGGGCATGATTACGATTGCCAGGTACAAATTGCTGGGTGTCGATGCCGTTGTGGATCAGGGTAATGTCATGATGATTTAAATATTGTCTAATCTTTTTTGCCACCGCAAACGCGTCGGCAACGACAATAGGGTTGACCAACCGCAGCAATAATTTCTGTAACGAGCGTTGTTTAAGATTGTTAAGGTGCCACGCGTCGTGTTCGGTATGAATTCGTTTGCTAATACCAGCGATCTTGGCTGCGATACCACCATACAGCAATGGACCAATATGGTGAGTATGAACAGCAGATATCCGGTGCTGTTTAAATAACAGGGATAACTGCCAAATAACTAACGGGCTAAACCCCGGGCGTTTATTTAAAAAAACCAACTGACTACTGACGTTAGCTAGGCTGGGCCAGCGTGCAATTGCTTGTTCTTTGGTGCCTTCAAGGCTAAATATCACGGTTTTAAAGGGTTGATGTTTCATTAGCGCTAATACCATTGTTTCAATACCGCCAGGGCGTAAATGTTGGACAACTTGAGCAACAATCTTGTCGTGTTGATTTTGCATGGTGTTTCTCCTTACGTTAGTGGCGGGATCCGGCTAATAACAGGTACTGATGACAAACGTTCAAGCTGGTCACGACGAAAAATTCGGTTATCGGTCAAGGCAATTAACGTCGCCAGTCCTGACCCCAATAGCATGCCAGCAACTAGACCCGCGATGACATAGAGCAGCAAAGGGTAATTGCTTGGCCCGGCAGGGGTGTAAGGAAGGTCTATAATTTTAATCCGTTTATTTTGTTCAAAAACCCCTAAAGCTCTGGTCATTTGTGCCATTTCAAATCGATGTAACAGTTCTTCATATAATTGCTGCTTAACGTCTAAATCGCGTTCTAGTTTGCTAAATTGCTGCTGGTTAGCACCGAAGTTGGTCGCCGTTTGCTCAAATTTGGTTATCATCGTGGTTAAAGATATTATTTCTTCGGATAAAAAATCGAGCTTGGAACGGGCATCTTGCAGTTTTTCAAGTTGGGTAATTAATAACGGCTGCGAAGTAGCCCCTTTGGTGACGGACATTGAACTGGCGATGTCCCAAAGTTGGTCTGAATTCAAAGCCTGCTGCTTGTGGTTAAGTAATTGTTGGCGTTCTCGTTCTAAGCTATTTAGCTCACGCAGCGTCGCCTGAACTTTTGAATGTTTAGTGGTATAGCGGGCTTTTAGCAGTGCTAAAACGCCGCGTAATTGAATGATTTTTTCTTCAATTTTACCAATAATTGGGTTGGTTTTTGATAGTTGGACATTTAGTCCGCCAAGGCTTTTTTTGACCCCAGATCGTTGAGCTTGTTTCTTGGCTAATTCTAACTTTAGTTTGGCAATTCTGCTGATATTGGCACTGTGCAATTGCGGTAAGTTTCTGGCGTGCAGGTCTTTAAATTTGGCTAATGCTTGTTCGGCAGCGAGCAGCGCTTGTTGGCGTTGTTTGAGGTATTTTTCTAAAAATATCGCAGAATCTTCCATGCTAGAACGCTCAGGAGCCAGCAGTTGCTCGATAAAGTGGCTGCTGACTGTTGTCAGCATTTGTTTCATGCCATCGGCTGATCCTGCGGTGTAGTCTATCCGAATAAGATCTTTACCGACCATGGTCATCGACAGTCCGTTTGACAACTGGTCGATGGTACGCTGATATTCTTGAGCCGATGAATTGTCATCAATTAACAGTTGCTCGCGCGCAACAGCGCCGAGAATATGGCGTGAATGCAATAACGTTTGCAAGGAATCTAAGCGTTCTTTAAGCATCGATGACACAGCAAAGTCTTCTAAAAATGGATTCATTTTCGCCGTTTCTTGAATCAGCATGCTGGTATGTGATTGATATTGTTTGGCGGTGGTTAAGCCAATCGTTAAGCCCACCAAAGGCAAGATGATAAGTGGTGTAACGATTAAATACCGGCGGCGCCAGGCTGCCATAAAGATATACAGCAGTTGGTAAGATAAGTCGTTCATAAATAATCCACCAAATTGGCGACTTGGGCGGCACGAATTCTCCAGGTTTGATTGATTACGGCTTGGCGTTTTCGCGGATCGAACCCTTGAACGTCACGGGCTCGTTGCAATGCCGCGACCATTTGTTGCGAGTTGGTCACCACGTCAATTAATTGCTGATATGGGACCAGTGCCGGAAACGGGGTGCTAACTATTGGTCGGCCCGCCGCTAAATATTCCCGCAATTTAAATGGGTTGCAGGCTAATATTTGATTGTTAATGTGAAATGGCAGTAATGAGACAGTCCAATGCTGACTGTAACTCGCGAGCTGGTTATGCGGCTTGCTTGAGATAAAGTAAACATTTTTATATTGACATAATATACTGACATCGACAGTGATAGTGCCAACAAAGACAAAGTTCCAATCGGGTAATTGGCTGATGGTTTGTTGCAATAATTCCAAATCGATCCAACTTGCGATACTGCCATAGAATCCCGCTGTTGGTTTGTTGTTGTTCGGCAGATCAGTGGCGCGCACCGTTGGCTGTGAAAACAAGTTAAAGTCGACCCCGTGTTCAACGGTTACGACAGTTTTGTGATCAAACTTGGCCTTGTGATCAAATTTAGCGCGTAGGTTATCACTGGCGGTTAAGATTAAGTCGGCGCAATCGACTAATTGCTGTTCGCGCTGGGTCACGGTGTCGTGATCAACCCCTTCAAGCGCATTAAAATCATCACAGCAGTAATAGACAACGGCTGACTCTCCGAGCTTGCCGACGACATCGACCGCGGTCGGTAATGAAATCCACAATATTGGCGCAGTTAACTGCGCTTGTTTAATCGCATGACTGACTTGGTAAGCGAGCAGTTTTGCACTGACATAGCGAGTTATCGCTGCACGAGGGGCCGGCATGGTTGTAGGATTGAGCACCATAAATTGATGATCTGCAAGCTCAAGGGCTTGGTTATTCGCCTTATTATCGGTACGTGCCGGAGCGCGGCACAATACGGCGCTAACTTTGTGCCACATGCGTTTTATGTCATGCCAGCAAAATGTTGGTTGACGCAGACCGATTGAATTTATCCAAATAATTTTTCGATTTCGCGCCAAATGTTTGATCAATTGCTGTGTGCTGCTGGGCAATGCGCCCCAATCTTCACCGAAAACGACTAAGTCCTTAGCTGTTTTGCTATTGGAGTCCTTAGCCGTTTTTATTGTAGAGCCTTTAGCCGTTTTTATTGTAGAGTCTTTAGCTGTTTTTATAGTAGAGCCTTTAGCTGTTTTTATAGTAGAGCCTTTAGC
>Ga0105356_10007028_pt1 | contig 10409 bp, 8 predicted proteins | sample GOMGulsemesocosm_3_FD_83502 | JGI IMG/M metagenome (GOLD analysis project Ga0105356, IMG submission 83502) | Methane-oxidizing microbial communities from mesocosms in the Gulf of Mexico - GOM9D Gulf of Mexico | ecosystem: Environmental > Aquatic > Marine > Cold seeps | place: Gulf of Mexico...
AATTACATACCGAATATCTTATCCCAGTCTGTTCTCCATTATTAGTACAAGAAAATGCGGCCAACGGTAAACCGCCATTAGTCTCCTTAGAAGATCTGTCTGAGCATACTTTATTACACGATACTTCACGTAAAGACTGGAAGCGCTGGTTTAAACAGGTTGGGGTAAAAGGGGCTAATGTAAATCACGGGCCTATATTTAGTCATTCTGCTATGGTTTTACAGGCTGCGTTGCATGGACAAGGGGTTGCGTTAGCTTATAGTGTCTTAGCAAAACCCGATATAGACTCAGGCCGTTTGGTTTGTCCTTTTAACGATGTATTAGTGAGTAAAAACTCATACTTTATTGTATGTCGTGAAAACCAACGAGATATTGGTAAAATTGCAGCTTTTAGGCAATGGATGCTAGATATGATAGAAGCAGAGCAAGAACAAATTACCGATGGACAAATAAGCTAATGAATACAGAGCAAGTGAATACAGCACAATCAATAATTCGACCGGATGGCAGTGAAATTTCTATACTGCTCAATACCGTGACTAATGCTTCAGCACAAGTCGTGTTTGCGCATGGTGCCGGTGCGAACATGTCGCATGAATTTATGCGTGACATTTCGCAACAACTTAATGAAGCCGGTATAAATGTATTACGCTTTAATTTTCCTTATATGGACAAAAGAGCAGTTGATGGTAAAAAATATCCACCTGATAGAATGCCTAAACTGCTAGCTTGTTATCAAGAGGTGATTGAGTATGTAGTTAACCAAGCGCCTTTTAATGAGTTACCTCTATATATAGGGGGAAAATCAATGGGATCTCGTGCAGCAGCGAGTTTAGTTGGTGAAACCGATGTGATGACCACTGGTTTATCAAGCAAGGTATTAGGTGTGTTTTGTTTAGGCTACCCATTTCATCCCGCTAAAAAACCAGAGAAACTCCGCCTAGAGCCGTTATTTTCAGCAAGTAAACCAATACTTATTGTACAAGGTGATCGTGATACCCTTGGAAGTAAAGTTGAGATAGACACATATCAATTGCCAGGTCATTGCCAGTGTGTCTTTTTAGAAGATGGTGACCATAGTTTAAAACCGCGCGTTAAATCTGGCTTTACCCATCAAATGCATATGAAAAGTGCTGTTAATGAAATTTTGAAGTTTATTGAATCTCACCGTAATAAATGTACATCGTAGAATAAGTTAAAATTAATGGGGAGAACTAATATAAATACTCAAGAGTATATAAAACCTAAGGCAATGATGCTTTTCCTTAAGGGAATAATGATTTTTGTTGGTATCAGTGGCTGTTTTTCTGTACTATGCGGCGCTTGGCTCGCTCATGGCGGTCAAGCGTTACCCGATAATATTCAATCAAGCATGGCAACGGCGTTACAGTATCAACTCTTTCATACCATTGCATTACTAGCTTGTTTGATTTGGCTGAAAACCTCTAAGTCATCAGTAGTATTAATGGGTGCTTGTATTGCCTTTGTTATCGGTATTTTGTGTTTTAGTGGCGCAATATATATCAAAGCATTTTTTGAACTTACCCTTATTGGTAAGTTAACGCCTTTTGGTGGCATAGCATTAGCCGTTGCGTGGTTATTGCTAGCGCTAGAAGGAAAAAACAATTTTTAACTACAATTATTGTAGTGTTATTCATCTGTCGACCTTACCTTTATAGGTGGTTGCTAGAGTAAAAGGTAAAACATCCTATGACTTCCATCGTATTATTTTGTCGACCGGGCTTTGAAAAAGAGTGTGGCGCAGAGATCCAAGAAAAAGCCGGTTGGAATGAAATATATGGCTATTTGGAGCTTAAGAAAAACCAAGGCATAGTCTTTTTTCATTTACAAGAAAGTGAACATGGCGAAGCATTGATGAATAAGTTGCCACTTAAGCGGCTTATTTTTGCCCGACAGTGGTTTGTTACCGTAACCGATAAAATTGATCTGCCTGACTACAACCGCGTCGAAGCAATAACAGAAGCTTTAGGTAATGAGTGGCAGTACAGTGAGTTACGTATGGAGATGGCTGATGATAATGATGGTAAGGCATTGAGTAAGTTCTGCCGAAAGCTATCTGTACCTTTGCGCCAAGCTTTACGTAAAAACAAAGTATTGACTCAAAAGAGTAACGACTCTGCAGCTGATCCCGATGGTGCGATATTGCATGCGCTATTTTTAAGTGGTCAAGAAGTGATCTTAGGCTTTTCATTAGCTCGAAATAGTTCGCCTCATGTTATGGGTATTCCACGCTTGAAGTTTCCAAGTGCATCGCCAAGTCGCTCAACATTAAAACTTGACGAGGCCTTTTTATATTTTATTCCTCGTGATGAATGGGATGAGCGATTAACATCAGGTATGAATGCAGTAGATTTAGGCTCTGCACCTGGCGGTTGGACTTATCAGTTAGTTAGACGAGGTATGATGGTTACCGCGATAGATAACGGTCCTATGGCTGAGTCTTTAATGGACACAGGCCAAGTTAATCATAAAATGATGGATGGCTTTAAGTACGTGCCAATGAAGCAAAATGTATATTGGTTAGTATGTGACATGATAGAGAAGCCACAACGTGTTGCGAAACTGATGAGTGAGTGGTTGTTATATGGCTACTGTAAAGAAGCCATGTTTAATTTGAAACTACCAATGAAAGGGCGTTATCAGCAAGTAAACAATGATTTACAGTCGATAAAAGATGCTTTTAGCAAACATAACGTAAAATACGAACTCTTTGCTAAACACCTATACTACGATCGTGAAGAAGTTACTGTGCATGCGAGATTATTATCGCCAATCCCTAAAAAAGATAGTTAATATTCACTTTTAAAAACAATAAGGCAAGTAACGTGAATATTGATACGTTACTTGCCATCTCAGTTATAGTCTTTCTTACCCGCTCACTAATATTAGTACTTAAATTGCTGCACAATATTAGACATGTTAACGGCAAGCTTTGCTAACTCTTCAGAGGCTTGTGACGTTTGTTGAGCTGCACTAGAGCTACTATCAGTATATTCAGCAATATCAATAATATTTTGATGAACTTCATTTACACTTACACTTTGCTGTTTAGCCACAGTCGCATTTTCACTATTTTTACTACTAACATTTGATACCAGTGCTGAAATAGCCTTTAAGCTTCTTGCTGTTTCCATCACTAACTCTATGCCTTTGTTTGCTTCGTCAGAGGCATTGTTCATTGCCATGACGGACTGGTTTGATGATGCTTTTAACCTTTCAATTTTTCCTTGGATCTCAATGGTTGACTCTTGTGTTTTTCCAGCTAGGGTCCTAACTTCGTCAGCAACCACTGAAAAACCTCTGCCAGACTCGCCAGCACGTGCTGCCTCGATAGCCGCGTTAAGGGCAAGTAAATTAGTTTGTTCGGCAATATTATCTATAACACTTAGTACAGAGCTTATATCTTCAACTTGATTATTTAGGTTCTGTAATTCCTCAGCTGCACTATTAACAGAATCTCCTAACTCATTAATCGCTAAATGGGCATTTGCTGATAAATCAGCAACTTTTAAAGATTCACCATTTGCTTCATCCGTTAGCTCGGCAGTGTGTAATGAGTTGTCGGCAATCTCAGTGATACTGGCATTAAACTCAGACATGACATTATTGGTATGCTCGGTTTTTCTTTTTTGTAATATCACAATGTTATTACTTTCCATGGTCACTGCAGATAACTCTTCAGAAGAAGAAGCAAGCTGGATAGCATGATGGTCAATATCAATAATAATATGGCGAATTTTGCTCACAAACAGATTAAAGGCTTTGCCTATATCGCCAATTTCATCAGAGCGTTTTGCTATATCAAGTTTGGCTGTAAGATCGCCATCGCCTTGCGCTATATTTGTAATGGTTGCTACGAGTGAGTTGATTGGTTGCACTAACTTGTTTGTACTCATCAAGCCAATAAAAATGCTGATTAGGGTGATGAGTACCAAAAGTACTAAACTGTTGAATAATAGAGTATTGCTTAATGTCGTTGCCGCAGAAAATGCTTCTGAAACATCAATTTCTGCCATTAATGCCCAGGTCATTTCGCCATATTTTATTGGCGTATAAGCTGATAAAACCTCTACCCCACGATAATCAGCAAACTGAGCAAAGCCGGTATTACCGCTTAATGCTTGTTTTGCTCCAAAGGTGTCAACAAACTGTAACCCTAGAGCTGAACCATAACCCTTTATTTTGTTGAGGTTAGGTTGGTTAGATGCATCTGCTAGTGCTTTATAATAACTTTCTTTATCTTCAATCAGAAACCGACTTTCGCTGCGTAATTTATCATCAGAGCCAACGAGATATGTTTCACCTGATAAGCCTAAACCAACTTGCTGCCACTGGTTATTGTTGGTCATTATTTTGTTAATGCCATCAATAGGCATCTGGAAAATAAGTATGGCATCAACAGCACCATTACTATTTTTTATTGGAGAGGCAATGAATGAAGCGGCTTGATCATATGATGGGTAATAACCTTCGAAATCAACTAAAGTACTAGCATTACTATCGTTGAGCGTTAATGCTTGTTTGAATGCTTTGGCTATACCTGAGCTGGCGTATGGGCCTGATTTTAAGGATGTTGCAAAATCAAGCTCTTTGAAAACACTGTATACAACGTGACCCGATTTGGCATCAACAATAAAAATGTCATAGTAGCCAAACTCTTTTAAATATTCATTAAACATAGGGTGGTGCTTCTGATGGCTTTGATCATAGGCAGAATCCCCAGCATTTAGCAATTTGTCTTTATTGCCCTGTTCGAATGGGCTATCGGCAATATATTTTGCTTGGTAATATTTTGCATTATCACTAAGTTGAAAATACTTATCATTAGCCTTGGCTTGCTCTGAATTTTTAGCATTAAAAGTCTGGGTAAATTCATTTAGGTAATATTGTTGCAGTGTTATTTCGGCGGCATCAATTTCAGGTGACGATATAGGCTGATTAAATGTCTCTATAAAACTAGTCGCTGCCTCTATTACAGCAGGATTTTTAGATAATGTGGTGACTTGTCCTGCAACTTGTTTTAGGTAGTCATCTATTTGTGACTTTTTCAGCTCTCTGAGCGAGATTAACTGTTCTTTACTTTTTTCCTCGAGTGCCGAAAAGGAAGAGTTGTTTGCTTGCCATATGATGGCAATGGCAATAGTCATTGCCGGTATTAACGCCAGTAATACCGCTTGTAGTAATAGTTTATGTCTAATTTTCATTATACTTCCTTTTGGTCAGCTCTCCATCGAAAAATAAATAGTACATTTGTGGCAAATGATTATTGTTCGTATTCGTGGGTGAGGGTTAGTATAATTGAGAAAAATTTAAGTTACAGCTTATTTCCCTTTTGTCATGTAATAAAAATGTAACAAAGTGCGATGGTTACTATTTAATCGCCCTGCTTTCTAGTTATATAGCAGTAGAGTGAATATAGCTATCTGCTCTTAAACACTACTCTAGATTATACATGCTTTATATTTAGGCATTATTAATGACTATAGATGGTTTAAATTAAACTAAATTGCTAGGGTGAAAGAGGGGGATTGATCGAATGTTACTAATACAGTGGCGAATAGCGGTTGGTGATAATAAACAAGCGATCAATAATTTAAGTCTTAACTATTGATCGCTTTATCTTAGCTTATATTGTTTTCAGCTGGCAAATAACAGTGAAACAGAAATAATAAACTTACAGTCTTTCTAGAACCGCTTCGGTAAAGTCTGTTGTACCATGACTTCCGCCTAAATCGCCTGTAGTTCTATCACCTGAAGCAATAACATCAGTGATGGCAGCTCTGATCTTCTCAGCTTTATCACTCATCTCTAAGTACTCTAACATTTGAATTGCAGCTAAAATAACAGAGGTTGGGTTCGCTAAGTTTTTACCTGCAATATCTGGCGCACTACCGTGGACAGCTTCAAAAATAGCACACTCTTCACCGATATTCGCGCCTGGAGCCATACCAAGGCCGCCAACGAGGCCTGCACATAGATCAGATAAAATATCACCAAATAGGTTCGTTGTTACAATAACGTCAAATTGCTCAGGGTTCATCACCAACTGCATGCAGCAGTTATCAACTATCATCTCTGTTGATTCAATTTCAGGGTAACGCAGGGCTACTTCTCTTGCTACTTTTAAAAATAGACCTGAAGTGGATTTTAAAATGTTAGCCTTATGAACAGCTGTTACCTTCTTACGACCTTCTTTGCGGGCAGTTTCATAAGCAAAAGTTAATATTTTTTCAGCACCTTCACGGGTAACAATACTCATCGCTTGCGCTTCTGTTCCATCATCTGAAGTTACCTGACCGGCACCAGAATACATACCTTGAGTATTTTCTCGTACAGTTAATATATCAATGTTTTCGTAACGAGCTTTAGTGCCCTTAAATGATAGTACTGGGCGTAAGTTGGCGTATAACTTAAATTGCTTACGTAGTGTTACATTTATTGAAGTAAAACCTTCACCTACAGGAGTCGTTAAAGGACCTTTTAGAGTAACTTTGTTTTTTTCGATAAGTTTAATTGTTTCTTCAGGTACTAACTCGCCATGCTTTTCTAAGGCTGTTAAACCGGCATCAGCAAATTCGTAATCAAAATTACAACCAGCTTTATCTAATACTTTAATTGTCGCTTCAATAATACTTGGGCCTATACCGTCGCCTGGGATTACCGTGATGGTTTGTTTAGTCATTAAGTTCACCTTGTCATAATACTTTGGAGTAGTAAGTCGTTTTATTTGTCTTTAACTAAGCAACGACATACATGAATTTTTAGAGTAATGCATAGCAGAGGAAAATTACTCAAGTAAAGCTGAGTGACTAAGTGGTCAGCTCAGTGCTTTATTGGCGCAGTTTATATCATGGCAATGCTATGTATGCGAGCTTGAAAGTTTTTATTGCTCCCCCCAAAAAAAACAGCCGTTTTTAAGGGGGGCAGTATAACAAGTGATAGTAGAGTGATACTTATTCTGTATCAATCTGACTTTAGTCTATAGAAGGGAGTTTTTTTCCGATATTTAGATGATTTTCAATGATGCCCCATTGCTCAGGGTAGTGATTGCCTAAACCTATTTCTTTAAGGATGCCATTGACGAATAGCAAGAATGTACACTCATCCTGTGTTGTGATGCCATCAGATTTTACATGCTGAGTACGATAGAACATGACTTGATAATAAACTTCGTCAACTGTCCTTGCCTCGGTAATATCAGGGCTTCCTAACTGAGTTAGCGCTTGATCAAAGGTGAATTTTCCTAACTTTACTTTGGCAATAAATTGTCGATTATACGTTTCTCTATCATCCCACTTCATTTGATCAGGGCTGTCATCATAAAAGGTAACAACAAGGGCTACAAAAATGGCATAAACGGTGAGCGCGAGTAAAACTCGGCCTATTATTTTTTTATTCATAGTGTTTAATCTTTCTGCAATTAGCTTCTTTCAGCGGTAATGGGAATTATATTACCATTAATTTCGTGGGCTGGTGAAGAGGTTGTTAATCGGATATCTTTTAAGTTGAAACCTAGCGGGATATCTTGCTTTAATGTTAGAAGTTTTCTGGCCAAATCCATTTGTTCAATACTTGAAGTTAGCTTTTCGGCTAGTGACTCTTTCATATCTTTAGCGTTAAGTATCGATTTCAACGAACCGTACTCATTAAGCAGTTTAGCGGCATTTACTTGCCCAATACCACTTACTCCTTCGATTTTATTGGTGCTGTCACCTGTTAACGTCCAAAAGTCGATGAGCTGAGAAGACTTTACATTAAATTTGTTTTGCACATGCTCTTCATCTAAATATCGTCGGTTAAAATAATCATAAAGGTGAATATTGGGGCCAAGTAAAGGCAGAAAGCCCTTATCGGTTGAAATAATAGTAACCTTTTGTCCGTGAAGTGCCATTTTTACAGCTAAAGTGGCAATAAGATCATCAGCTTCATCTTCCTCAGAAGTTAGGGAGTCAACACCTTGCTCCATAAAAGCATCTTGAATGTCCGTTAATTTATCTGCAAGATACGTTGGCATTTTCTTGCGACCCTTTTTATAGCCTTCAAAAAGTTGATATCGCCAGCAGGGTTGCTGGCTATCAAAAACTGCCAGTGCATGGGTTGGCTCATGTTGATTAATTATTTTAATTAGCGCATTTACACTAGTATTTTGTGTATTAAAAAGTACTTGTTTTTGTGTACTCGGAGATAATTCGTCACTATCATGCTGCTTTATTTGAGTGAATGGGCGCTCCTGTACTGCATAAATACGACGAATTAAATTTAAAGCATCAATTAAGATTAAATGGGCCGACAAGTTTTACCCCTCAACGACTTTATAACAAGGGATGTATTTACTTCCGGGTAACTTCATACGTTGTTGTTCAACAAATGAGGCAAGCAGTTTATCCATTAATGCCATTATCTTTTTGTCTCCAGATATCTCAAAAGGTCCAAGTTTTCGGATTGCTTTAATACCACCGGATTTAACATTACCTGCAACGATTCCAGAAAAAGCACGGCGCAAATTAGCTGCTAACTCAGCCGTTTCTAATTCATTATGAATGGTTAAGTTTGCCATGTTTTCATGAGTTGGCTCAAAAGGGTGCTGAAAGTCATCCTCGATTATGAGTGACCAATTAAAGTGATAGGCATCACCAGTTGTTTTTCTGTGTGCTAGTACATTATCGAGACCATGTTTCATTACTTGCGCAACTTTTACGGCATCATCAACCACTATTGTGTACAGTGACTGAGCTTTTTCTCCTAATGTGGCACCAACAAAAGCATCAATTTCATTAAAGTAATCAATAGCACTTGCCGGTCCTGTTAATATAATGGGTAATTGTTGCTCTGAATTTTTTTCATTAAGCATAATACCCAAAATATAAAGTAGCTCTTCTGCTGTTCCTGCCCCGCCGGGAAAAATGATAATGCCGTGGGACATACGCACAAATGCTTCTAAGCGTTTTTCAATGTCAGGCATGATGACAAGTTCGTTAACTATTGGGTTTGGTGGCTCTGCTGCAATAATGCTAGGTTCAGTCAAACCGATATAGCGTCCAGCTTTATTACGTTGCTTAGCATGACCTATGGTTGCTCCTTTCATAGGACCTTTCATAGCACCTGGGCCACAGCCGGTGCAAATATTAAAACCGCGCAAACCAAGTTGATAACCGACATCTTTGGTATATTTATATTCACTATGTTTAATCGAATGGCCACCCCAGCAAGTAACTAAGTTAGGCTCTGTTTCGGGCAATATCGCATTTGCATTCCTCAATATGTCAAAGGTTGCATCGGTAATGCCTTCAGAGTGACTTGGCATCGTTTTATAGCGGTTACTAAGAAAGAGGATATCGCGTAAAACCGCAGAAAGGTGCTCTTTTATGCCACGGATAATTTTGTCATCAACAAAGGCATCAGTAGGTGGGTTTGCTAATTCAATTTTAACGCCACGCTCTCGCCTAAGTACTTTGATTTGAAAAGATTGGTACTTTTTGTATATCTCTTCAGCATCATCTGTATTTGAACCAGCATTAAGTACAGCAAGGGAACAATTTCTATAGAGGTTAAATAAGGTGCTACTTGCAGACTGTTGTAGTTGATCTACTTCTTTCTGTGATAGCAAGTTCATATTGCCTACGGGATTGATTTGAGTACGCATAATTCACTCCTTTTATGCATAAAAGCGACTTTATCTAATGTAATGATAAGGTTTTTGAATTGACACTTTTACAATAAACTCATGAGTAGCAGTTCTTTTAAAAAACTACTTCTCATAAATAACTTGGTTCTTGCCATTATTTTTTGCTTTATACATTGCTTGGTCTGCGCGCTCAAAAGCTATGTGGATGTTATCGTTAGCTTTAATATGAGTCGCGCCAATTGAAAGAGTAATACTAACTTTATCGCTTTTAAACTTAAAAGGTAGTCTAGCGATATATTTGTTTAGCGCATTAAGCTCTTTGGTTAATTCTTTTTCCTGAGTTTGAGAGTAAATCAATACAAACTCTTCACCACCATATCGACCAACAAAAACCCCCTTACTTACATGCTTTACTATTGTATTTGCGATAACTTGTAGGGTTTTATCACCAGCAGTGTGGCCGTATGTATCATTAATTTGTTTAAAGTTATCTATATCGAGTACGACTAAGGCAAGTTGGAACGGTTTATGATGAAAGCGTACCATTGCTTTAGCAAAGTAATCATCGAAGGCTGCTCTGTTGGCAAGTTTTGTTAAGGCATCTTGCATACTTTTTCGTTGTTGTTCGGCAAGCTTGTCTTCGAATGCTTTGCTTTGTTGTTCGAGTAGTTCAACTTTTGCAGACATATCGTTGAGTTTATTGGCTAATTGCTGATGATTTTGTTGCTCAAACTTTGATTTTTGCTCTAATGTATTGGCAATA
>Ga0105356_10007030_pt1 | contig 10408 bp, 10 predicted proteins | sample GOMGulsemesocosm_3_FD_83502 | JGI IMG/M metagenome (GOLD analysis project Ga0105356, IMG submission 83502) | Methane-oxidizing microbial communities from mesocosms in the Gulf of Mexico - GOM9D Gulf of Mexico | ecosystem: Environmental > Aquatic > Marine > Cold seeps | place: Gulf of Mexico...
CGAGGGCGTATTGCCCGACTATAAATGGCGAATAACAAAAAGGCCAACCCCTGCGGATTAGCCTTTTTATTTTTGTATGGTGGGCCCGGACAGACTTGAACTGTCGACCTGCCGATTATGAGTCGAGATCACTTAATATATATTCCTTGAAAATCAGTGGCTTGAAGCTATATTTACTTCAAGTATTCACAAAAGTATTCATGGGTGTATATATAATGAGCAAAGACTGGACTCGCTTAAATAATGGTATCGCATTATATCATCAAAAAACTAGTCGTTATTGGTGGTGTAGATTAAAAGTTGATGGGGAGGAGTATAAATTTTCAACAAAGACAGTAGATTTTGATGAGGCTTCCAAAATAGCCTATTCACAGGCTATATATGCTGAGACTAACCCAGAGCAGTCAATGCTATTCTCCAAGTCCCATACGGTCAAAAAAGTCATTCCTAAGGCCATTGCCGATCTCAGAGACGAGACAATCAAAAAGAAGATACATAAGCAATATATCGACAGGCTTGAAAATCACATAATGCCTCATTTTGCTGATAAGTTGATCGGTCGTATACATTCCAAGGATTTAAAGGACTATTTCAAATTAAAGAAGCTGGTGTCGCAGACCACTATCAATACAGAGAAACGAGCCTTTCGTATATTGTTTGAATATGCGCACCTCAACAAGCTCATCAAGCAAAGTGATATTCCAGCGTTCCCCAAAATTGCCAAAAACAAAGCTCAACAGCGAGACTATTTCACCGCAGAAGACTTAAAGGTATTGATGAGTAATATCGAGGCTTGGATTGAAGATACGAAAAACCTCAAGTCAATGGCGCTTAGGCGGAACTTGAAATATCAGATTTATGCGTTGGCTAACTCAGGGCTTCGTCCAGGCGACGAATTGGAAACCATACAATACAAGCATATCTTCACCAAGAATCACCAGTATTTCGCTAGGATTACAGGCGGAAAAATTCATACAGAAGAGAATTATCGAGATATACCAATCAACGACATTTTTCTTGAGGCTACAAAAGTAGGGCTAAATAGCCTGACTTATGAAAAGAAGTTTAGTTGGTATAAAACAGATCTACGAGAGTCGGAAGATTTTGTTTTTAGAATGGATAATAAAAAAACCTATTCATCAAAACGATTTGAGCAATACAAGGCTTGGCTTAAAAAGAAGGGAATACACGAGTTTAACGAAGATCAAAGTCTCTATTCCTTTAGGCATACATATATTACGAAGCAACTTTTAAATAATGAGCTTCCAGTTGCTGTGTTGGCATCTCAGGTCGGTAGTTCAATAATCATGATTGATAAATATTATTCAAAAATCGTGAGTGAAATGAAAAGTGATGAGTTTAGAAACTATGCAGAGAACTTTTCATAGACTTGTCAGTATGATTATAACATGGGTGGTTTTGGCTTTATTTTAAGTGTTGTCTCCGGAGGAATCGTTCCACCCTCCTCTGTCTCTTCTTTGTTTTCTATTTCCAGTTCGAGTAATATTTTTTTTGCCACTGATAGATCGTATTCAATTGCACTAAATGGCTTTAGCCTTGAATGGATATTAGAAATACAGTCGTTAAAATCTTCAGGGCTTGATGTGGTTAGTTTGATTTTCTTCATAGTTATATAGGCTCTGCGAGTCTTGCTCGTCTTCGCCTCCTCCGTTTTGGTTTGATAGTTGTTTTTTCAACTTTATCGATAGCCTCATGTAATACGAGGCTTTCAATTTCTTCTGCTGTTTCTCGTGCCTGCATAATGGCTTCTTTCTGGCTGGGTTTGTGTGGTATTGATTGAATCGAATCTCCGACCTCAGTAGCTTTTTTATTCTGTATTTCGATGGATTCTTGTTTCAATGATTGGCTGATGAACTCTTTCATGCTTTGGTTGAAAATGGACATCAATTCCCTGAGCTTATTTAAAGCCACCTTTTCCCGGCTTTTTAGCGAGTCGAGTAGTTTATGCTGTCGAGCCAAAAACAATGGCTTGTTGCCGGTGTTTTTGTTTAATGGCTTGTAAGTTTTATTGTTGACATTGAGGTGCTTTAAAACAGATCGGTTAAAATCTACTTTAAGATTGTTAAGAACCTGCTTTCTGCTTAGCTCCAAAAGCCGATGACCCTTACACACTTTTCCGACGGTTAAATGAAGATGATTAGGTCCAGTGTAATTACCACTGTTATCCGAGTTATGAGCAACCGCAAGACACACCTGACTAAGCTCTTTCGGGGTAAAATAATCCTTATCAATCCAGCCAGTGGTTTTTGTTCTTACATTTCCATTTACATCTGTGTATGTAGTTTTAACCCGCTCTTTGTTCAGTGAGTCTGACAAGCTAATCAACATGTCGGTGCAGATGGATTTCCATTGCTCTGGGGTGGGTTTTGGAATGTCTTGAGGAAGATTAAAGCTATATTCCACTGCATAGCTGGATAAGCCCTTATTTGAAGCTCTGGAGTCTTGGTCTTCCTGAATGGATCTGAGTATATTGTTTTTGTTTTTTGCTACATTAACCAGCGGAATTATTTTGTTGAATCGATGGCTGGATCTATTCTTGTCGATTAGATAGCTTGCCCGATTATGTATTCCTTTCGATCTGTTATTTATGGTCTTAGCTTTGACAATCCAATTTTTTAGCATAGTAATTATTATTGTTATCTACTATACAATTATCACTATTAAATATTTTGTCAAGTGGCTGAATGGTGACTTGTTATTCAAGATAGGAGATAGCTTCGCTATCTCCTGCTTGTTGAAGGGGCGAGCCCCCTCAAACTCCCAAACTGCAAGCAGTTTAAAGCTAACAATATACTACATAAAATGAGATGTATCTTGATCTGACCAGTCATCATCGAAGATTTCCGTATTTAACTTACTGAGTATTGGCTCAGATAAATCATCGAATGAAAAATCAAATTTCCTTAGTAGTGCTGTTAGCTCTGGTGATTCTGGGCTAGGATTTATAGGTTGAGGTTGAGGTTGAGGTGATGGTGATGGATTACTTACTCGGTCAGATAGGCTACACTGTTTTACTCGATAGTTTCTTATTTTACCGCCCAGAATCTCTTTACTCCAATCAGAAACAAATCCTTTTGTTTTTAATTCATTAAGTCCTTTTTCAATCGCCCTGTTTTGGTTTCTAGCTGGCTGGTCAGAAACCCCTAGCCTTATAGCCAAATGCTCCTGCTTAAACTTCGGGAAGCCCTGGTTAGACTGTAAGTGTATAAACATCGCTCTTGCCGATAATGATGATAAATCGGCAAGGTGGGAATGCTTCAGATTGTAGATGAACTTCTCAGACCAAAAAAGATTGAGAAAATCTGGGTCTATAGTAGCTGTGATATGTCCGTTATTAATTTCGCCATCACTTAGAATATTGAAGGTAAAAGTGTTCTCTTTTGAGAAGTCAGTTAGCGTTACACTAACACTGGTCATTTTACTTAACGAATGAGCAATGTGTTTTTTTCCTTTGCTGTCGGTGGCAATGTCCCACTCTCTAACCTGATAGAGTGGGATGGATAATTTCCCACCACTAATGATCTGTGAGGCCCCCAATAAGCAGCAAAATAATTTAAGGTCAAAGCCTGCATTGAGCTGCTTTCCGGATATGTGGATATTAGAATACCCATAAAATGTTTCGAGCTGGATTTCAAATACCTTTTTCTTCGTCGATAGAAATATCGGCAAAGACATTAGTGCCTTGTTAATTTTTGTATAACTTATTCCTTGTTTCATAACTCCCCCTTGTCTAATTAATATTTCTATCATGAATTAAATAATATTCAAGGGGTGGCGGGGTCAACTAGAGTTCAGCAGAGGGGGAAATAGATACCAAGGGGGGGATAAATAGAGAAGAAATAGTTCTGGACGCCTTGATTTACAAGGTGTGTAGCCATTGCCAAATACTTAAGAAATCTATATTAAATTAGTAATCTGAGGGAAAAGAGAAAAAGAAGCCTATATATATCATTTTCGTTTTTTTGGAGAGGCTGCAGCCCTGCAAACTGAGGGTCGGAAGGCTCTATAAGGCATAATAATGTAAAAGGCAAGAGATATATGATAAAATGCTTGCTTTCTTTAAACTGTTTTGATATTATAGTTGCAACTTGATAGAACAAAGGCAAGAAAACAGCATAAATGGGTAAGCCCGCACGAAAGCGGGCAACATCGTAAGAAGTTTAAAATACTTCGGAAACCTCACCAGGCTCGCTTAGAAAAATAAGCGCTTGGTGGGGTTTTTTTTTGGATTGAATTTACAGATAGCTAAGGAGGATGAATTATGAACTGATGATATTAGCAAGCATAAATAAGTGCTTTGGGGTTGATGGGAGTCATGCCAGAGAAGAAATAACGGTAAGTCGCTAAAGCAGAAATACTAAAGCCACTCGCCAGAGGAGATACAACATAAATTAAACTATTAGGAGAAATACAATGAGCATAGAAAAAAACACACAGGAAGAAGCCCAGTTTAGTGAATACTACTTCGTAAAGGACCATTTGGCCGGCGGAATAACAGAGTTTACTGAAGAGCAGGTTGGTGCAATCGTGAGGCTGGGACTCTCTCCTGTTCGCGTAGCAATGAAAGCCGAATTAAACATTGTCACCGCTAGAAACAGGCGGCTCAAGTCCAAACTTAAAAGCGAAGTAGAAAGTATGGGGGCTCACTGGAGTGACCGTGATGCAGAAGTGCTTGAACAAAGGGCGGCAGAGTATCGTGAAACACTGGAAGAAATACATTGGTTGCAATTGTTGCTTTCCATAAAAAAATGCCCAGGACACCAAGAGCCCATATCAATAATTTTACACTAATATATTGATACACATTGAGGCAGGCTATTAACGTAGCCGCCTCAATCCAAATTATCAGGGTGTGTCGCTGGCAATTTTGCCTACCCAACAACCGATTAAGGAGGTGCGACGAAAAAGAGGTAATGGTTATGTTACAGATAAATTGGAGAAACAGTAAAAAAGCAGTAAAGAAAAAAGACATCATTAAGCTAAAACGTATCGCCAAAAACTGGCTTGATGATATTGATAGAATCCCAGACAACCTGCCCCCTCAATTGCAGGCTCAAATATTTGATACTGGGCGATATTTAGTAATACTAATTGAGAGCAAAGCAATTGGTTTGGCGAGGCTTAGCTGGCTGTATGACCACTCCAGAAAAGGGTTAATTGATACGACGGGAGTAGATGTTGAAATCGTCGGTGAGCTTACTGAGGTGGCTCGCATCTGCAACAAGTATTTGATCATCAAGAGTTGCTTTGACTAATTTAATGTCTCAATGGCTTGGTTGGGGCGCAGGCTATTTCTCTGTTTTTTTGGATAAAGGTTACGAGGGTATGTTATCCGTTGAATATATAGATTTATAAATAGGGAGCCGAATGGGCAGGTCTGATTGACTTCTCTTTATTAGATTTAATGCGTAATCAGCGTGGACGACCGATTACGACACCGCTTTTAAGGACGGAGTCTGGGTCCCACCAAATTGACTGAAGGTGTGCCAAAACCATTTGAAACAGATTTATAACGACATCTTCATGCACTGGGTGAGGCGGCATACCATCATCTTTACGTTTTTTCCTTTCGGTGTTCTTGGCTTTACACACGACATAGATTTCAGAAACGTCAGTGAACTCAGGGGTGGCATTGTTACCTAACTTGATAAACTCCGCCAATATTATATATTTACAATATGGCATAGCTTTTTTCAGGCTGGCAGCCGTCGAAGAGCACATATCCAAGTGATTTTTAGCTAAATATGTTTTACATTCAATTGCGATCACGGGCAATGTCACTGTTTCAATGACAGGCTCATTTCCATTACCATCAATTGCTATTGATATGTTAGCTCCCAAAGTGAAATCTTGATCTTTTTTATGTATGCATGCTCCAGGAGATCCGAAAATAGCTTCAAATGAATGAGGGGCAAAATCCAGGCTTAAATAGCTCCCTATAGATTTTCCTATTTGATAATTTTCGGGCTGTTCATAGCCTAAAGCTTCGAATATATCCTTGAATAGCCATATCAAAAATTCCTCCATAATAGTGGAGCGGAGATTTGATTGAGGAACATTCACTCCCCCTTCAAAAATATAGATCGATGCTTCTCTATATTCATTTAAAGCACTAACGAGCTCTATAACAGAGGTATCATTTGTTACAGATATTCCCTCGGCTTTAGCGACAAATATTTCATAGGCGTCCAAGGCTGGGAGTAAATAGCCATTAGCTTCGCTCTTTCTACGAAGTAAATCTCCATGAGGATAATTCATATAAAAACCTTAGTTAATTAGCTTTCCAGTATGGAGCCTATCAGAAATTCTAGGATGAACATCCTCATATGATTTTAACAATTCCCATACCTGAAAAATAACTAACCTCATAGTGTCTGTAGAAATTGGCTGTATAGTTCCAGTGCTTCTAAAATTTGCACGTTTCTGGTTTCTTAGAACATAAATTTCATTAATCGAGGTTCCGGCAAAAGATTGTTTCTTTAGATCAAAGTCAGACCATTCTCCTACAGAAACACAAATGCAGCGTGGAAATGTAGTCTTCAACGAAGTCGCTGAATATGCCACACCTGATATCATATTTTTATCAAAATAAGTCTTCGATTCAGCGACGTATACAGGTATACAGAATTCTTCAAGAGGGTTTTCATCAGCAACTAAAGTCATGTTTTTCAAAATTGCAATATCCACCCTCTGAAATCTAGGGATGAAAATGGATGCAGAGCTTGGATCAAATGCTAGTTCTATCGGTATATCCTTTTGCCCAGATGCATATAAATCGAGATCTAATATTTCTATCATCCGATGATATAGTCTAAGAAAAAATTCGGGAGCGGCGCTAGTAAAAAAATCTGTTACGCTATCAAAGCAATTTATTTCGGGTTGACGAAGATTAGCAAGGTAGGTCTCTAAAATATCTCTAGCGACAGTAGGGTCAGGATATTCATCTTGAGTCATCAAGGTATCGATGTCGGATATGAATTCCAAATATTTAGGGCATACAGCATCAAGTGCTGCTACTTTTTTAGCGGAGAGTTTTTTTATATTACTTAGCTGGTGTGAAATATTACTTCCGTGTGGGCTTGCTCCAGAAATTAATTTAGCTTTAATATTCTCTCGTAGAGCCTCGGCTTGTATCTTATCCATTTAACCCTCTCAGTAACTCACGGGCTATTTTTTCTGCTAATAGCGGAGGCACAGCGTTGCCCACTTGGTTGTATTGAGACAGCCCAATTTGATGCCCCCTACCTTCTCTTTCTAACAGTTTCTTACTCGGCAGAGTTCTTGGCCCTTCAAATATAAAAGAATCAGGAAAAGACTGTAATCGAGCGCCCTCCCTCGCAGTAAGCATCCTATCTTGAGATGGGTGAACATGTATTGTCTGAAAATTTGCAGTGATTGCGATAGACGGAGCATTAGAAACAATCCGGCTATAGTTCATCTTATATCTTTGCTTTTTCCCATCGATTGCCAAGGTGTTTCTTTGTCTCTGCCCATGCTCGGCTGAAACATTTTTCATAGAATCGCCTTCTGATATCGATTGTATTCTTTCCAGAATACGAGGACTATGCCTCATCGCCACATGGTTGTGCACTTGCCGAGACCCCTTCCTCATTTTTTTCTGATAATCCGAAAGAGCTTTAGTCGGATAACCTTTCTCTGGCTCAAACTTTTCACCATGAAAAATTTCAGGTAAATCAGCTATTGCATCTTCAGCGGTAAGTCTTGGTTTCAAAAGACCACCATGCGTCTCCTTCAAGCTAGGAAACTTTCCTCCACCTAATAAGGAGATCAAAAAAACTCGCTGACGAAGCTGGGGAAGTCCATAGTTTGCAGCCTGAATTTTATAAATCTGTGTTTCATAGCCCATGGATTCTAGCTTTCTGAAATATACATCTACCGCTTTTTGACCAGTTCCTATCTTTCCACTTAATAGGCCCTTAACATTTTCCAAAATAACTGCCTTTGGCTTAAAGACCTCAACTACACGCCCCATTTCGAGCATCAAACCATTTCTTTCATCTGTAATTCCGTATTGCGATGGGCCTGCAACGGAGAATCCTTGGCATGGCGGTCCGCCACAGACTAGATCAACCATCCCAAAAGTTTTTTTCAGCCAGCGATTGCTACAGTCCTCTATTGCTTTTTTAAAAACAGGAACGTCTGGAAAGTTTTTCTTATACGTTTGAACGGCATATTGATCATGCTCTATGGCTCCAACGACATTTAAGCCTGCCCTCTCAAGACCAAGAGAAAACCCTCCCGCACCAGCAAATAAATCTAATGCTCTCATTTATTTTTCAACACCTTTACTAAAGCTTCCCCAATTGACTGCGCTAAGATAGGAGGAACAGCATTTCCTACCTGATTAACTTGATTTAAACCTATCTCGTGTTCGAGCCCTTTTCTTATAAGGAGCTTTTTTGATAAAGAGGTTCTCGGTCCACAAAACTCAAAGTAATCTGGAAAACTTTGAAGCCTGGCGAATTCTCTAACCGTCAAGTTTCTATCTTCATAAGGATGCAAAAAAGTTGAGTAACAATAAGCTGTAACTGTCGGGGCGGGCTTGCTTGGATCCATTCGCCTATGATTTTGATGAAAAACGGTTCCGGATTCATCTTTTTTTGTTCCTCTTTTTTTTGCTGGGTGAGTTTCCCAGACCGCCGCACCATTATTATTTATACTAATTTTTTCAAACCTTTCAATTAGCCTTTTGGTATGTCTCATTGGAACATGATTCTTAATTAGCGACCGTGGTTGACGCAACTTCTTTTGATAGCTATTTTGCCCTGGCAACTTATATCGTAACTCAGTTTTATCGGTCACTTTGACGGGCGCCACTTCTGGTAAGTCAGATATTGCATCTTCGACCGAGAAAAAGTTCCCCGATTTTTTCTTAGGCTTGAGAAATTCCGACACAAGCCCCAACTTGGACCCAACTATAAAAACCCGCTTCCTGTGCTGAGGCACTCCATAATGAGCGGCATCCACAATAAGTACTTCAAAAGAGTAGCCTAATTTATCCAGCTCTTTACTAATCTTTTCAATTAACAAACTTCCATCTGCCAACTTATAAGTGAGGATTTGGGGGACATTTTCAATAACCACAATTTTAGGGGATAACTTCTTTACCGCGTCTAAAAAAACTAAAGGATGCCTATTTCTATCATCATTTTTATTTCTTCTATTACTGGCACAAATAGAGAACCCCTGACAAGGGGGGCCTCCGACCACTACATCGACACCATGAAATTTTTTGTAGAACTTATCATCTAAGCTAGATACATCTTCGCAAAATATATGCGAGTCACTAATATTTTTCGAGTATGTCTCAACTGCCCAGTGGTCAATCTCTACTGCTGCTTTTACTTCCAAGCCTGCGTTACTAAGCCCCAGAGACATCCCTCCAGCTCCTGCATAGAGGTCAATGGCGGTTAAAGTTCGATCATTCATTATTGATTTCTATATTTAGGTAATAGGGGCAGTTAACTGATTGAATATACAGTATCGGTAGCGTGATTAACAGTCGAAACCGGCTAGAGAAAAACCTGTAGAGCGCCCATCTACCAATGACCTGAAGGGTGTTCTAGTAGGGGTGTTTTGGTGTTCGATGAGGTCAGGCGAAATCTATTTGAAATAAATAAGGGGGGAGGGCGAAATCTTGATGTGATTATTCGCCGGAGTTGCGGGTTGTTTTGGAAATGGTGGGCCTTCCGTGACTCGAACACGGGACCTGCCGATTCTGGTATCCACCGCTTTAACGATGGCCTGGACTATATCATCACCCTCGGTAGTTTCACCGTTGGGGTGCTGGACGCTACTGGTGTATTACATAACAAGATCGTGTTACGCCACCTAGTCTCTGCACCTTCCTATCACGCTTGATAGGCTTGGCTCAGGATTGCCACCACCATTACGTGCTGAGGTTTCCCTGAATTCATCCAGTTTTCCATATAGCATTACTGCTATAGGTCACAATTCACTTATGAGTCGGATGCTCTAACCAACTGAGCTAAAGGCCCATTTCCAAAGGCCGAGTAAAAGGTTCTTACCCAGTATCCATTTTAAGTGAGGATATAACACTTTCTTGCCTTTTAGTATTCACAGGTATTCACGGACTTTCATGGCCGTCAATAAAAGTAACTGCATGATTCTAAAGCAATTTTTCTTTTAAAGCTAACAAAACCCTTCCGTTATGAGTCGGATGCTCTAACCAGCTGAGCTACGGGCCCTTTGACTTGTCCTTTTGCTCTCTGACGGCGTCGCTTCCTCGTTTCAGTCAGTCACATACTTTATGTATGTTTCCTCCCTCAACTGCGGGGCTTCTAGCCAGTGAACAAAAGTCCTGCGTCAAACTATCCTTTCGAGCTTAGTGTGCTTGAGAGCATAG
>Ga0105356_10007035_pt1 | contig 10405 bp, 7 predicted proteins | sample GOMGulsemesocosm_3_FD_83502 | JGI IMG/M metagenome (GOLD analysis project Ga0105356, IMG submission 83502) | Methane-oxidizing microbial communities from mesocosms in the Gulf of Mexico - GOM9D Gulf of Mexico | ecosystem: Environmental > Aquatic > Marine > Cold seeps | place: Gulf of Mexico...
TTAATTTAGTATCGTTGGATACTATTCATTGTAAGCAGCCCCTATATCAAACTAGTTATCGTCTTAATATGGTTCTTGTATTTTTGACAAAAATCTCAATAACCGGTTATTGAAGTGGGATAGTCACTCTGACAACACCGACATCAACTACTGAGACTTTCACCCGAACAATAAACCGCTATTAAAGCATCAGAAAAATATCGGTAAGCCGGCCTATTTTATCTCAATACATTCAGTAATATTTTTAAACGGAAATGGCAATACTGTGCCTATTTTGTTTCTAACATAATAGGTCGCGGTTAAAGCAACGATTTTTTGCTTTAGCTCGTCAGGTCCCTCTAAGTAACGAATATTGTTAAACTGGCCACGGCTAAATTTAAAGCCTCCTTTTGCCATGCCAACATAATAGGCAGAGTGTTCGTTATCATAAAAATGCCCGGTCATTGATTCTAAGTATTCGTTATGTTGGCCTTTAATAGGATATTTAAGCATGATGCCAGACTTTTGGAAATAACCATCGAAGAATTCTTTTTCTGCCTTTGAACGATAAGCAACTTTAGCTTGTTTAAAGTCGTCGTTATAGAAATTATTTTGCATTGGGTAAGCAGCTAGCATTGTACTTAAACCATCGGCTAATATATTTTTATCGCTCGGCAAACTATCGATAAAGCGCTCAATATAATCACGCGTCATTCCTTGCTCACTGGCTTGTTCAAGGCTGTTTAAAATATCAAATAACACATTGGCATTAGGCACTGCGGCAATGTGTTCATGGACAATGGTACACACCTGTGGCGGCGTTACGCCCATATCGACAACGTAGCAAAGCTCTTCAAAGTATTGTTGTTTAGCCGGGAGTTCGATACCAGCTTCCTCGAAATAGTATTCGTCATGTACTTGATAATCGAATGAGCCATTATTACACCTTAGTGTGTGGTAAACAGGTTCGTCGTATTGGGTTTTCTGTTTCACCTGAATGAAGGTGTAGTTTTCATTAAACGATTGAATAAGGAATTTACCACTGATGCATTCAAGCTTCACCGCCAGCTCTTTTATCCAAGTGTCGATAAGCATTTCAATTTTGTTATCTTTTGCTGTTGCAATTGTCGCGCAATAAACGCTCTGCGTTGCCATTTTGGTGTGGTAAAACTTAGCTTTGGGATCATCTAAACCTGCTTTTTCGTAGGTTTCCTTGTTATCCAATACCACGAGTAGAGGTTTATTGTTTGAATAAACATCGGCTGTTTCAAATGTTACGTTTACCGGCCAATCAAATGCTTTGAGCCGTTCGTAGCCGTCATTTGAAAGCGAAGCGTTTATAATGCTTATGCCACCAGCGGTATTAATCACATCATAAATTTTGTTATACATCTTGTTGATGGTGGTATTGGTGTAATGCTGTCGCCAATCAGCCTTAATTTCTTTTAGTGCAATGCTAAACCCTTCACCAAAAACGTTGTTCATCAATTTGAGATATTGATGCAACGCACCGGTTCTTGTTTTACGCAATGAAAGTGGATTTTGTCCTGAAATGTCGATTGCATTAGTAGTAAAGTTCCCTTTGCCCGGGCTATATGTAATGAGATCACCAGAATTATCACGCTGCAACATGCCAGTTTCATTCACAAAAGAGAATTTTGGTGCGGCATCAATTTTGTAGGACGGTTGAAAGACGATTTCTTTGGGTGAAAAAACCTGTCCTTGTAGTCGTATAAATGGGGAATTAAAGCGACTACTCTGGAACATTTCTACTTTAACGCACTTGTAAACCGTTTGTTTTGAGTAGGTATCAGGCTCAACATAAAAATAAGTTTCGCCTAAGCCAGATATCACCTTGCTGGCGGCCAATTTTCCCAACGCACGGGTTAAGAGCCGCCCGATCATTAAATCATCACAAGATTGAAAACTTGTAGGCTGGAATGTCATGTCAGCTAAGTTCTGTGGAAGTTCTTCGTCTTTGTTTTTTAAGATCCAAAACGAACCACTGTGTTTTATTAATCCTAGCGGTGCGGTATTACGATCGATGCTAGCCAAAGATTTAGCATAATTGGTCTTCTTTTCGCTGACGCCGAGCACGACTTTAAACAAACCAAAGCGATCATTAAGTAGCTGATGATTGATAGTAAGGTTTAGTAGTGTCGTTAAACTAGTGCTCATTATTCATTCCTTTTAATGTTTCCAATAAATTAACTAATTGATTCATCGTTGGGGTGTTTGCTTGGCCGGTTTGTATATCAATAAGACCGGGAATATCTATTACATCGGCATCCAATAGGTTGGCGTATTCAACAAACGTGTTTTCGTCAGATGAATATTTAGCCCCCGTAATACTGCCCTGTCCGTCAAATACGACGTTGATATAAAGGGCTTGGATCTTTTTATCTTTAAATACATCTGGTTTATTCGCATTGATGTTCGCTAATTTTTCTTTGCATTTGGTACTTGTTTCATACTCTCGCTCAAAACAGCTTTTTTCTAGATCCCAATGCTTAACGTCAATTAATAGAATTCGGTCACCAACCGTGATATAGCCATCGAACCACTCGGTAGTGCCTTCTGGCATTGAATAAACCTTCACATCGAAATCTTGTAATAATGCAAACACGGCCTCTTCCCCTATTGCCCCCATGTATATATCGAACATTGCAGGCGAAATAATGATGTGATGATCTTTAAATGATGTTGCGTATGAGCTGGCCTTAAAATGTGTTTTTATCGTTTGGTTTTTCATCAAGAGGTTTAGTCGGGCTGATAGGTCAGACACAATGCGTTGAGATGACATATCATCGGCGTTAATGAATATTTGTGTGGCTTTTTTCTCGAATGAATAATCAATGTGATAGCTGTAACTACCACCCACCGCAGATTCAACATAATATCGAAGGTGTTCACCAGTTGGCATTACCGCTTGGGTTGGGGACTGTAATGTGAGTGTTCTCAGGCGGTTATACTGGGCTATCGCATCAGTATTTTGATGTTGATACACACTAGTGATTAACCGATTGATATGCGCATAGTTGCGAGTAGCTTTGGCTGAGTAAGTTAACTCATTCTTGTGTATCAACTCCACCTTACACGCTTGCTTAACCGATAGTATTAGTTGCTGGTATTCGGCGGATAAAAAAGATAGATCGCGATTGTCTTGTGCCAAGGTTGCCATGAACTTGCTTTGCGCATCATACATGATATTGATTTCTTGCTGCTTCCACTCGGTGCGGCACATTCGCCCTAATGCTTGCTCGATAAAACGGTAGATCGCATATCGGTAATCATCAGTGTTCTGATAAAACTGCGTCAAAGGAGTAGTACTATAATGATTGACCTTAGTTGAGATGAATTTGTTTAGTAAGGGTTTAACATCATTGGGCACAATTAGCCCTTGTTCGTGCAACATTAGTGCATCGTGAATGTTCTTTTTGATTGATTTTGTGCGTTGGTCATAAGTCTGGTGGGGGAATATTCGATCGCCAATCATACTCGTCGGCTGCTCTAAATAAATAGCGTCAATATCTGTTTTTTGCTGATACGCTGGAACGCCTTGTTGCCCAATATAAGTCAGCTGTTCAGTGTTCTTAATTTCATAAGATGGCGACAATCCGGCACCTGTTGCTTGATAATTAGTGATAACAACAACTTTTTCAATAGTATTTTCTAGAAGTTCTTTTACTTGGTTAAATTTGTTGTTTCTAAATGAAGCAGCATTAATATTCTCTGATATTTTAACGCCAATTTTTTTGCCGACAAATGCCATAAAGTGTGCAAAGCCTTGCGCTTTAAAGCTGTTATTTAGCATACAAAAAAGATAACGATTAGTAGAATGCACAGAAAATGTCTGGATTGCAGATAACAGTTTGTTCAATCGACTGATTATAAATTTTAAACGTGTGTGATTATTGGGCTCTACGTTTAGCATCTCCGCCATTTTCGCTTCAAGCATTAGGTCATCTATCGCTCCACCGCAGTATTCACGGTAAAGCTTACGTACGCCACCCGGTAAATCTCGCTCTGAAATAGATTGAACAATAATTTTTATATCGTTTTCTTGATAGCGACGCTTGGCTAGGTATTCTTGTTGAATCGCTTGTTTGTGATATGAAGCTAATGTCTTGAACTGACTGCCTAGAAGTTTACTTAAATACTGTAAATCAAAATTATGGATGGTCGTTTTACTTGATGCTGTGGCACTAATACCAAGTATTTTAGCCCCTTCTAATACCCAATTAGCGAGCAATCCAGTGGGGGTTAACGGCAACTCGAATGTGGTCGCAGTGGCTGTATTATCTAGCTCTGCATATTTACTTATTTTAGTTATCTCAAAACCACTATCATGGTAGCTGTATGATTTATGCGCTTTGTCGATACGAAAACTCAGCCGTGCGTTAAGTAAGGCAATGACATCTTTTTTCATTTCAGCAAGGCCAAAATGATTTAATATCTTTACAATCAAATCCTCTGCACAATGCGGCTTTGCCCCTTCAATCTTGCTGATATTATTTGCTAACGCATTACTCGCTTTTAGCATGCTATTGCAAAATGCGCGTATCAGCTGGCTTGCGTTATTAATATATTGAATTGAACTCTTTTGACCATTAACGCCGATATCATGGATGTGTTGCTGTGTATCGATATTGGATTTTAATTCATCGTGCTTAAAATTTATTGCATGTAACGACATGCGATCTGACAACAGTGTGAAAACACGTCTTTGATTTTCCTCGCCTGCTTGTACTGTGCTATCAGTGATCACAGGCCGATATGGGATGTGCCATTGGCCATCAAACTCTTTAAGTAGCATTCTAAATTTATCAAAGCTCGAATTGATACCCTCAAACTCACTAGATTCATCGATGTTATAAGTAGAAAATGCTGAATATAACCGTCTAACGATCGAGATAATATCAAATTCACTCTTGTTACCGAGTAAATGGCTTAAAAACTCTGCTTGTTGTCGGTCGAACTCATCTAAAATGATCAGGGACTCTTTCATTACATCGCTGATACGATAATTAGTCTCTAGTGCATGCCAGGGGAAAAGGAGTTTTGCTGTTGTCATGAAGATGATTTGTGCAGTATCAGGCTTAATTCTGCTCGCCGGCAATAATTTAGTTAAGACATCATGCAGTTCTGTATTTTCGATTAACTCTTGGTTATTCAATTTCGCTCTGTAAACTGTTTGAACTAGTTTAAAGAGTTTACTGTAGCGAAGGCTCAATTCATCACTTAAGGCGCTATTGTTTGACTCCCCTGAAACTAGGGAAGCTTGCTCAAGCAACTTGATTGAGTCTTTTATTGTTTTTACGTCTCTCAACTCGCCAAAATCAAGCTCTGCGTATATGAGATTCCAATCATCATTAGTTAACAACTTTACTGAGTTTTCTTGTGACGGGATATGAATAATATTATCGAGGAATGCCTTTTTTTGCTGAGTAATTAAGTCTTTACTTTTTGTTATGCGCTCACACAAATCGCCAAATGCTTCAGTCACATTCACTCTTAAATTAGTGGAATAGATAACTTTCTTTGTACTGCTCGACTGTAGATGATTTATCATTAATTCAATCGCTTGATATGTTTTTCCTAAACCAGTTTGAGCATCAACTAATGAAATAAAGCCAGATTCACACTCTAGTTCCTCTGGGCCTGCGATACTGATAAACGATTTATATAGTGCGCTGTCCATTTGTGATACCCCGTTAGTTTATAAAAAACATGTTGATTTTATGTGCAATCAATATACTGTATAGTTTTAGTACATGTAAATACTGTATACCCGTATATGTATCATTTTCAGGCAGGACTTATGGATATAAAAGATCTTAAATGGGATCAAATACTAAGATTTAGACTCATTGAAATTATTGCAATGTGGGAAGGTAGGCTAACCACTAACCATCTTCGTGATACGTTCAAGATTGGCCGCCAACAGGCATCTAGAGACATCAGTAAATACAAATCGCTCTTCGCGCAAGAGCAATTAATCCTTGACCAAAAGATCAAAGGTTATAAACCAAGTAAAAAGTTCAAGCCAGCATTCACGCAGGGAATTGCTGACGAATACCTGTCCTTTCTTCATCAACAAAATAATGCAGACAATTGTTTTGAGTTTTTTAATTTAGGTAATGCTGAGACTGTGGTTTTAAACGTGCCAGGACGTAATATATCTCCCGCTGTTATCAGAACACTAATTACCGCAGCAAGAGACTGTACACGTGTTGATGTTGAGTACATATCTCTGAATAGCGGCGAGATAAAAGGACGAGTTATAACACCTCATACTCTGATCTTTGACGGCGTTAGGTGGCACGTAAGAGCACATTGTGAAGACCGAAATATATATATAGATCTGGTGTTAAGTCGATTTAGAAATGAACCAGAACTTATGAATAAATCAGTCCATACTCGCGATCAAGATCATGAGTGGAATGACATCATCAGTTTGACCTTAATACCTAACCCATTTCTTAGTACCGCACAGCAAGAAATAATTGCTCACGACTATGATATGAGTAGTGCCAAGTTATCTTTGGATGTTCGAGCTCCGTTAGTCAAATATTACAAAAAATTATTTAATGTATGTGAAGAGGAAATGCTGTTAAAAGACCGTCCGAAGGAGTTTCAGTTAACAGTTGAGTAAGTATCACTAAGTCTGGTTAACTTTAGTCGTGCAGCAACGTTTATTCTGTGATGATTAACTTGGCCGGAGAAACAACACCATACCCATTTAAAGCAATAACAATGTGACACCGCTTGAGTTAAGGAAGCAAATCACCTGGCGAACACTCAAGCGCGTTAGCCAATGTATAAAGCTTATCTAGTGTAATATTCACTTCACCACGATCAATGCGACCAATGTAACTACGGTCAATATTTGATAGTTCAGCTAACTTATCTTGTGACAATCCTTTTTCTTTCCTCACTGCTCTAATTTTTTCACCAAATTGCTTACTTAAATCACTCATTTAAAAGACTCTTAAAAAAGAGTCTAGCTTTCCATATTGCGGATTATAATATCACGGATTATAATCCCTATTCGTTATAAGTAACTAATGAGAGAGCCTATGTCTAGATTAAAAAGAATTGCGGTGGAAGCAATAGATGAGCTGTTAGGGAATGTGCATTCAAATGGAGAGTTCCGTTATACGACTGAAATTATGGATATTCGTTGTGCACCGCCGCCAGAGGATGTTGTTGACGCTGTAACTAAAAATTCAGCGCCGGCACGTCTTGATGACACACCCATCGATCCTAAATCAATTATTTGTATCGAAACAATTGATATCGATTCTGATTATCTTAGATATGGGCTGTTTAAAGAATTAATTCAGGGCTTGAGTTGTAGCAGGAAGATAAGTTATATATGCCTAAATACTGCCAACCATGAAAAGTATGTAAGGCGTATGTCTGCTTCACCAGAATTGACTTTGATTGATGGTTACAGGCTCTTTGGCTTCCCTATAAAGCTTTCCGATCATGTTTTGTATACGTTCGCTGCTCATGAATTAATTAGTACATGATTTGCTATTTCGCATTAAATGGGCCTTTTGACTAACTTAATGAGAAATATTAGTTCGATAAGACAAAATGTCTGCTGGTGATAGTGTTTTAATACGCATTAAATGCCATTCTGACAATGAAACGACTAGCGTTTTACATTCAGTATCAGAACAGTAAACGCTGCCTTTTTTGGTATAAAATTTATTTCCAACCCGTTTTACAACGGGTGATGTGATGACTTGAAAACCTATAGGAAAGCGGGCCGTAGTATCTTCTGTCACAATACCATATAGTACGCTAGCTAATGAGTCTTGGGCTGACTGAAGATCCTCTACAACATCTAAAAGACAGCAGTGAGTCATATAAGTTTCTACTAGCAAGAATACCTCCTTAGGCTGCATTACCATTGATTTAGCAAGTTTAATTAAGAGTTGTCTAAAACTCAAATGTTAACTCCTGAGAAGCGATCGCTTGACCCACTTTTTCCAACGCCATTTCTTCATTTATTTCTGCATAAGTCTTCAAAATAACAGGTAAAGAGTCCCCTAAGATTGCACACAGACCTCTAAAATCATCAGGATTCGTATTCAAATACCAAGTTGCTGCCAAATGTCGTGTTGCATGATGATTCAGTCCTATTTGCTTTATTTCAGGGGAAGCCATACGAAAAGCTAGCTTTGTTTGTATTTTAAATCTAGCGCCAAAAAGACTGCCACTGTCTGCAAAGACATTGTTCGGGTCAACGCCGTCTGCTTCTCTGTGCTTTCTTGGCATAAACCATTTGGGGTCATATTCATATAAGCCACATTTATTGATTACCTTATCAATATATAGCGTGCGATATTTCAAGTAATTATTAATGATATCGTTGAAGGTACTCGGCAAATAAACATTTATCGCAGTTATCTTTTTACGCCCCCTATTCTTTAAGACGCCAACTGGCACATAGATTCTGTAACAATCTCTTGAGCCAACCCAAGTCAACGACGCCTCCTTTGAATTAAAATCTCTTTCATCTTCATTCAATAGCAGGTGAGACCAGTTATCCTCTCGCAAGGGCTGGATCCTACTCAAATGTAAAATTGTCAATGATTGTACTAAATTATAAGCGTTACTAACGTAATCTCGTGCAGGAGAATTAATCAAGTTTTTTGCATGATCTAATGACCACTGAATTGCATTATTTACTACTCCCCACATCTTTTTGGGCTTCATATCGAGTAAGAAATGCACGTTCTCTTTGGCATCTACATCTTGTACCGCATCATCAAGCGCTGCATTCCAAGCTGGTTCCATGGCGACAAAAAAATCAAGATCAGCAAAATAGCGATCTAAATTTCGATCCCCTAGCTCTCCACATAACCTCAAGTAACCACGAGGCTGTGAAGAACGTTTGATTTGATTTAACAAGCCTTTCAGTACACTAGCCCCCCATCCCTGCTCCATTAAATGGTTTTTCCATTTCTCTAGAATTTTGTAATTGGTTAAATCGGCTACAGTGATTTCTTCCGCCACCATTCCCAATTCATTTACACAAAAAGTCATAAACGCTATTAGGCTTTGATTAAACGCAATTAAACTTCGACATTTCTTAGAGCCTTCATTGTAAGTCCATTTAGAGCTGGTTCGTTTACTTGTTTCAAAAACTTCCAAATATTCTTCTCGCCCGATGAATGCCGGCGGTATATTCCGAACCTCTGGCTGCTTACTTCTAATTTTAAATGCTGAATACTCATCTGAATATTTTCGAAGGCTAGGACTGAGTTCTTTGACGGTGATTAGGACATCCCCATTAGTATTCTTATTACCTATCCTTTTCCTCATATATTTCTTTTCTTCAGTATAATTCCAGTTCATTCGCGCTTTTAATTTGTTAATAAACGTACCACGAGGCACTGCAAAATAATCTTCAAAATATTCCAGGCGAGCCATCGGCACATTAACTGTTGGCATACTGTACCCATGAACATAACAAACAATATGCGCAGCTGCCCCAGCATGAGAGACAGGCCATGCTTCAGGGCATTTTTCAGCTCCCGTTTTAACAATGTCATTCGCTATTGAGCGATAAGTAATATAATCCTTTTTGATTGATACACGTTCTTTAGGTGATATTTCACCTTCATAAATATTGGAATATTTGCGATGAAATGCTGCTTTAAAGGCTTGAGAAAATGACATACCATCGGCATCAAAAGCAAAATAATTGGTGTAAAAGACGGCAAGGTTTCGCGCATGTGTTAAAGGAGATCTCAATTCTTTCTTTTTAGCTGCTATTAATCTGCTCTCGTATTCCTTGATCAAAACTTTTAACTTTAAAGCATCGGAAAATACGTCATCAATATTTGAATCATTAATCAACCCATGCTTTACCAACTGATTTAAAGCAGTCTTGAGCTGCTTATTACGAGACACTTCTTGCCCTTGACTTATGCGTTCTTCAAGCTCTAGTTTTAGTACATTAATACTCATAATTCACCCTATAAAATTTCATTTTTAGCGTCTATTAACAACTATAGTTAATAAAACATAATATGGTAGTATCATTTCTTACATCGATACGTTATATATTCACAATCTTTTTATAAATCTATTACTTACACCTACAACGCACTGGATAATAACGATTTTTCATCACTTGAAATATTGACAAAATTAAAACAAATGGTATGTTTCAATACAAAATTGAAATACAAAAACATAAATTTCAACATCAAGATAAAAACCATGAATAATAATAGGTTACAAACACCGATAGACATGCAAAACATTAACAGTATAATTTTGTTAGCCGTATTCGTTGAAATACCCATTATCCATCGCAATACACACTCGCTTTTGTTGAAATTTTATTAGCAGTTATAAATATCTAACTAGGATAATAAGTTAGTCAACAATCGAGTGCTTACAA
>Ga0105356_10007036_pt1 | contig 10404 bp, 10 predicted proteins | sample GOMGulsemesocosm_3_FD_83502 | JGI IMG/M metagenome (GOLD analysis project Ga0105356, IMG submission 83502) | Methane-oxidizing microbial communities from mesocosms in the Gulf of Mexico - GOM9D Gulf of Mexico | ecosystem: Environmental > Aquatic > Marine > Cold seeps | place: Gulf of Mexico...
ACATTAAATCGCTGTTCAAAACGATTTAATGTCTGTGGTGTTAAACCTATTTCAGGTACAAGCACAAGTACTTGTTTATCGGCGGCGAGCACCTTTTCCATTGCTTGTAAATAAACTTCAGTTTTACCACTGCCGGTAATGCCATCAATTAAGTGACAAGCAAATTCGTCATGGGTTTGTTTTATTGCTGTAACAATAATAGCTTGTTCAAGAGAAAGGCTAAGTTTGTTTTCTTCATTTAATGTGTATTGCTGCCATTGATAAGTAACAGGGGATGATTGATATTGTTCAACTAAGTTTTTATTTTCCAAAGCCGTTAGTTGTGATTTTGAAAAACCTAAAGTACGTAGTTCGACCCAAGTTATTGACTGATGTTTGTTAATTAACTGAAAAATTTCGAATTGTTTTGAGGCTTTCTTTTTTAAACTATCAAGCTCTGCTTCTTGTGGTGAAGCAGAGCAGCGCCATCGAGTTGGCAGCGAAATATCAGGTTGCTTAATTTGGCGGAGCAACACTGGGAGTGCCTGCTTCAATACATCACCAATCGGGTGGTGATAATAGTCCGCACAACGCTTAAGGAAACTAAGTAAAGTGGCATCAAAATGAAAACTATCTACAATTCGGCTCTTGATCGCCTTTAATTTACTGTCTGGTATTTCCGATTGTTTATCAATCGATAAAACAATACCGACTAATTCTCTTGGGCCAAAAGGCACAATAACTCGCTCACCAATATGTACCGCTGGCGTTTGTAAATCTATTGGAACTTGATAAGTAAAAAGCTGACGCATAGGTACTGGAATAGCGACTTGAATATACTGAATTTGCATAGCCTATAGATTAATCAAAACGAGTTAGTATTATTGTCATATTCTCGCATTAAATTTTACTATTAAACAACTAATATCAACTAGCAATCAACGGATGAGAATTCAATGTTGATGTTAAATATTGCTAATGCCATAGACAGTCATTTTAAAATTGATTGTTTTTTAATACATCTATTACTTTTATAGTTGCACTATTAGCTGTGATCATTTAATATTCGGCTCCATAATTTTAACTCGTATGGTGCTTGGCAGACTATAAAAGCTGACTAAGTGGCGATACGGCCTTATACAGAGGTTTCCATGAAAGACGGTATTCATCCAAATTACGCAACCATCAAGGCTACTTGTTCTTGTGGTAATACTATCGAAACACGTTCAACACGCGGTAAAGATATTCACCTAGACGTTTGTTCTTCGTGTCATCCATTTTACACTGGTAAGCAGAAAGCTGCTGAGACTGGTGGTCGTGTTGATAAATTCAACAAACGTTTTGGTGCTCTTTCTGGGAAGTAAATCTTCTGTAGACATGTCCAAAATAAAAAGCGTCGTTAGGCGCTTTTTTTATATCTAAAATTTAAGATCTACTTTCTAAAAATAGCAGCTAAGTATTTTCGCCTTGTAAGTAACCTAAACACTGTTAACGGCCGTTCCTCTAGCTATTAATTTATTTACTTCTTTGTTAATTTTTTTGCGTTTGGTGAGCTATTTACGCGTAAATGTCCCGTGAATTAATAAACTGTTTCCGTTTTTTATTACGATGTCGAGTATTAACTGATTCTTTTCAATTAAATTTTAATTTCATTTAAACCCTTTTACGGCATACTGCATCTAACCTTTTAACAAACGAATACCGAGAATATATATTTGGATAAATCTAAGGTCATAGATGCTCAAGAATTCTTTACAGTTGATGCTGAGCTAGAATGGATCGCTCGAGCAAAACAGGGAGATCAACAAGCATTTCATTGTTTGTATGAAAATTATCACCGTCGCATTTATAGTTTGTGTTGGCGCATGCTGGCGGATAAAGAAAGTGCCGAGGATGTATGCCAAGAGGTTTTTGTTCAACTATGGCAAAAAATTAATGACTTCCGTGGTGAAAGTAAATTTAGTACTTGGCTACATAGTGTGGCAACTAACATAGTATTAGGGCATCTACGCAAGCACAAAAATTGGTTACAGCGTGTTTTTAGTATTGAAGACCATACGGTAAAAGATATATCTGTTGAAATGGAAGAGTTGCCAGAGCTTGATAAACATATTATGCGGTTGCCGGAAAGAGCTCGGTTGGTTTTTGTTTTGTTCGCTGTAGAAGGTTATCGCCATGAAGAAATTGCCAATATGTTAGGTATGGCAGTTGGTTCTAGTAAAGCACAATATCATCGAGCAAAAGGTTTATTACAACAGTGGGTTACGCTATGAATACTCAGGATTCGAAAGAAACATTACAACAACAACTTGCCCAGCTTCCCAAAGAAATGGCACCTGAACGTGAATTATGGCCAGGTATTGAGAAAGCTATTCAATATAAAAGTCAGATTAGTACTTCTGTAAATACTAATAAACCTGTCATTCCAATGGCTTGGGCGGCATCTCTTGTTGCTGCAGTACTATTAACTTGGGGAGTAATTAAACCTCAGCAGGAGCAACTTAATGCGCCAATATCTTTAGTCTCGGCCATGCAGCAAGATTTTGAGCAGCAAAAAAACACGATGTTAGTTAGTTTTGGGCAACCAAAGCTTTCCGCGTTACCACTTGAAATGCAAAAGCAATTAGCTGAATTACTTTCAGCACGTCAAGCCATTGAAAAAGCGCTAGTGGATGACCCTAATAGCAGTGATTTACTCAATATTTTACGTTGGACCCAAAAACAAGAGCTTGAATTAATTAAACAACTTTATAGTCCGCAGTGGCAAACGATATAGCAAGGAGTTATTATGCGATTTTCTACTTTTTTTGTTCCCTTATGTTTTATCGGTACCATATTTTCAAGTATGGCTGGCGATAGTATCAACGAACATTTGTCTATTGATAATGCCACTAACGTTAGAATTGAAATTTTACGTGGTAATATTACGTTAAGTGCCAGCGATGAAAATCAAGTTTCAGTTAAAGGCGAATTAGATGATGATGCCGAGCGTTTTATTTTTGAACGTGAAGGTTCACATATTAATATCAAAGTATTGATGCCAAGACTTATTGCTCAAGATAGGAACAATCGTGGTTCGAATTTAATTATCAACATACCTAGACAACTAAAGATTAATTTTGTCGGTGTCTCAACTAATACACAACTAGATGGTTTTTCTCGAAGTGTAGAAATTAAAACGGTAAGCGGAAATATCAATGCTAATAGTCTATCTTCATTAGTGGAATTGACCTCAGTCAGTGGCAACATCGCTACGGATAGGTTGTCGGGAAAAATAAGACTATCAACAGTAAGTGGCGACATTAAAGACAAAGACTCTTCTGGGCGGTTAAGCCTAAAAGCAGTGAGTGGCAATATTAATATACGATCCAGCGCAGGGGAAGTATCAGTTAATACGGTATCAGGAAATGTAGAAGTAGAGCTTATAGGGGTTGATGAATTCTTTGTTTCAACTGTTAGTGGTAACTATCAGGGTAACTTAAGCTTAAATGAAAATAGTTCGGTTAAAATGTCGAGTATTAGCGGTAATCTTAATACTGTTTTTAACAAACCCGTACAAGCTAGTTTCAAATTGGCTGTAAGTGCAGGCGGAAATTTAGTAAACGAGCTAACCTCTGACAAGATTAGGAAGGAAAAGTATGGAAAAAATTCCAAATTAAAATTTTCAACTGGCAATGGTAATGGCTCTGTTAAAGCAACAACGCTTAGCGGACAAATTAAAGTTTCTGGCAATCATTAATTTATCCGTTGTTAGTGTCTATTCTAAGTAAGAGATCCAATGTTTTTCTCTTACTTATACCATATTTATTCCTGTCTTTATTCTTCTTCGATGCAAATTCTGCTACATTAGCTACCTATAGAAAAGGATTGATATCCGACGTGAGCAAGGGTTATTAATGGCCGACCGTAAGCCAGCTAAATTTGCTAAAGAAAAGCAATTTATACGTGATAAACAAATTGATGAGTTAAAAGTTCCTCCACATTCGTTGGAGGCTGAGCAATCTGTGCTTGGTGGTTTATTACTTGATAATGAAACGTGGGATCGTGTCAGCGAAAAAGTTGTTGCTCAGGATTTTTATAGTCGTTCACATCGCCTTATTTTTGAAAGTTTTGGTGTCTTAGTTGAACTGGGTGAACCCGTTGATTTGATAACCCTGTCCGAATCGCTAGAGCACGATCATAAACTAGATGATGTTGGTGGTTTTGTTTATCTCGCAGAGATGATAAAAAATACACCAAGTGCAGCAAATATTGTTGCTTATGCAGAAATTGTTCGAGAACGTGCCGTTACTCGTGAACTCATCGGTGTTGCCAATGAAATAACCGAGGCAAGTTATGACCCTCAAGGGCAAAACAGCGCAGAGTTGCTCGATTTTGCTGAAACCAAAATTTTTCAGATTGCAGAGCAACGTGCTAATAAATCAGAAGGCCCTGAAAATATACACTCGGTGTTAGAAAAAACAGTTGATCGGATCGAAAAACTTTACCAACAGCCGCATGATGGCGTTACTGGTGTCCCTTCTGGTTTTGATGATCTAGATAAAATGACTGCTGGTTTTCAGCCGTCAGATTTGATTATCGTAGCTGCCCGTCCTTCAATGGGGAAAACAACATTTGCGATGAACATCGCAGAACATGCTGCGATGACTCAAGATAAGCCGGCTTTAATTTTTAGTTTGGAAATGCCGTCAGAACAGTTAATGATGAGAATGTTGGCGTCATTGGGGCGTATTGACCAAACAAAAATTCGTACCGGACAATTAGGTGATGAAGATTGGGCGCGATTATCAAATACCATGGGCATGATGATCGAAAAAGGAAAAATGTATATTGATGATGCGGCTGGATTGACGCCCACTGATGTCCGATCTCGTGCACGTCGAATTGCTCGAGATCATGGTGGCTTAAGCATGATCATGATAGATTATTTACAACTAATGCGGGTGCCAGCACTTACTGAAAACAGAACATTGGAAATCTCTGAAATATCACGTTCATTAAAAGCTTTAGCAAAGGAACTGCAAATACCCGTTATAGCTCTATCGCAATTAAACCGTAGTTTGGAGCAACGTGCTGATAAAAGACCAATTAACTCGGATTTACGTGAATCAGGGGCCATTGAGCAAGATGCTGATTTGATCATGTTTATTTATCGTGATGAAGTTTATTATGATGATTCAGAATTTAAAGGCATGGCTGAAATTATTATCGGTAAACAACGTAATGGCCCTATCGGTCGTGTGCCTTTGACATTTTTAGGGCAATATTCTCGTTTTGAAAATTATGCGGGCCCACATGTACTTGGTGAAGACTAATTTATTTAACGTCGTCGTCTTACTCTCCGTGAATAGTTGCAACTAAGGTCCTTGAATGGGCGTGGTTGCGATGTTCACCCAAATATATACCTTGCCAAATACCTAAGTTCAGTCTGCCTTTGGTAATCGGTATCGAAATACTACTTCCTAGCAAACTTGCTTTAATATGTGCAGGCATGTCATCACTTCCTTCATATGTATGTTGATAATAAGGAGCGTTTTCAGGAGCTATCACATTAAAATGTTTTTCCATATCTGAGCGTACCGTCGCATCGGCATTTTCATTGATGGTTAATGACGCAGAAGAGTGTTTAATAAACAGATGTAATATGCCCTGCTCAAGGGTATTAATAATGGGGAGTTCTTGAAGTAATTGATCGGTAATTAAATGAAACCCTCTTTGTTTCACTGGTAATTGAAACTCAAGCTGTTGCCACATCTTTTGGCCTCTATGAAAAGATAATAAAAAACCCCATCAATTGCTTAATGAGGTTTTATGTTCATGACATTTGTATTTTTATTTATCGAAACTAAACTCGATAAACGCTTTGCCATGTGGGGAATTTAACGGAATGATAACAATAGGACCGTCAGCTTTATGATTGATAGTATGGTTTGTTCCGGAAACGACCATAGGTGTTGCCATATCAAACTCAATGCCTTTTTCACTTAACATGCGTTTGGCTCCACCAGTAACCATATTGGTAATCTCGCCAACTAAATCCGTAATTTCATCATTGATTTCGTCAGGGCCTTCACCAACCATGTTTTTCATCGTAGCAAGTGCCAACTTACCTTGAAAAGTAATAGATAAAGAACCTTTGGTTTGTTCACTTACCATGCCGATAAGGCCAGAGACATCACCCATAGCTACTTCATTTTTTTTCAATCTAGGTTTTTCTGGCGTTAATTCCATTTGAGCCATCGTTGCCATGACATTAAGCATTGAAGATAAAAATGGATTAATAAACTCTACATTCATGAATGTTTCCAAGACCTTAATTAATACGAGTATACTGAGTTTGCACTCTTCTGTTGCAAATGTAAATCAGTCAGCGTTATTTATTATGTGTAATTTTTGTAATTTTTTGTGCTTCAGTAAAGGTCAAACTACCTTTAATTTCGGCACTTCTATAGTTAACGGTATTCACTTGTTTGGAGTAAGTATTGACCAGCAAAGCGTTTTTTACCACTAAACCATCTAAAAGTTTTTTAAATGGTGCTTCTTGATAGACAATTATCTTGCCGCGCACAAGTTCCATTCCAACCCAGTTCAAAGCTACAACTTGCTCTGAGTGTTTTAATTGGAAGTGTTCTTCAACATACGTTTGAATATAAAGTTCATAACTTTGGTGCTCTGGAGAAAATTGTATCTGCTTAATTTCAGCAATTGCATTCTCCATGTCATGTGCAGTAAGTTGATGAATAACTTCTATTTTATTGGATGACGAATTAAGAGATAACTCTGAAAGGCCAACAAAATAAGTGTGAGCAGCAAGACTAAATGCTGCTCCACTGAGCATCACAAGAGCGAACCCCTGTCGTAGTGATTTTTTCATTTTACTGCTTCTTCTCACTATCTTTGTCATCATTTAAAGATTTTAGTTCTTTATTGTAATCGCGCATCATGTCATCTTTTTTACGTTTGTATAATTCGAAGCGCGACTTAATTGGACGAGCTGGCCAATAATTATTGTTGACATCTACATCAGCAGTTTCCCAATTTGGATCAACAGCGATTGCAGTGATCTCTTTATCACGAACTAATAACTTAGAAACTGTTTTAGCGTTTTTACGCCAAATTTCAGCAGGGATGCGCAAACTTTCTTTGGTATTATCGGCGTAAGTAATATCTAGTAAAATAGGCATTACTAAACCACCTTTATTGTGAAAATCAATGATGTAAAAATTACTGTCATTACCTAAGAGATCTTTTTCCCACTGTTCAAGTTTGTCATACTCTTCATTATATTCATTACGAGCGGCATTAGTTGCTGTAAACTTGTCATGCTCGTTATAAAAATCTAACAATTCAGGATTTTCCGCTGTACGCAGCCATTGCCCTTTATTGCGTATATCTGAAATGAAGTCAGGTTTTTCGTTTTCAAGTGCACGTTCCCAAGCTTCTTCCGTATCAGGGTTTTTACTATCAGGACGATATAAATGGACATTGCCTAATGCAATATCAACATGATCTGTAGTGTAAAACCAACCACGCCAAAACCAATCAAGATCGACGGCAGAAGCATCTTCCATGGTACGGAATAGATCCGCAGGAGTAGGGCGTTTAAACTTCCAACGCTGCGCGTATTCCTTAAAGGCGAAGTCAAAGAGTTCACGACCCATAATAGTTTCACGTAAAATATTCAATGCAGTTGCGGGTTTGCCGTAGGCGTTGTTACCAAACTGAAGGACCGACTCAGAGTTAGTCATGATAGGAACTTGATTGTCACTTTGCATATAGCTGGTAATTTTAGCCGCATGACCACGACGAGAAGGGTAGCCTTCTTCCCATGCTTGTTCAGCTAAAAATTGTAAAAATGTGTTTAGCCCTTCATCCATCCACGTCCATTGACGTTCGTCAGAGTTAACAATCATAGGGAAATAATTGTGACCGACTTCATGAATAATCACACCAATTAAGCCGTATTTTGTTCGACGAGAATAGGTCTTTTCACCAGTTTCTTTATCTAATGTCGGTCTATAACCATTAAAAGTGATCATTGGGTATTCCATGCCGCCAATTGGACCATGCACAGAAATAGAGACAGGATATGGATAATCAAAAGTATATTTACTGTATTGTTCCATGGTGTGGATTACAGCTTCAGTTGAGTATTGCCCCCATAAAGGATTACCTTCGTTTGGATAAAAAGACATGGCCATAGTATCGGTATTGCCCGCTTGATAACCTTGTGCGTCCCAGATAAATTTACGACTTGAAGCGAAGGCGAAATCACGGACATTTTTGGCTTTGAAGTGCCATGTTTTTGTTTTTGTTGAGCGTGACTTCTCATTTTTTAGCGCTTCATCAGGTGTTACAATAAGCACCGGTTTTTTGGCTGTCTTGGCTGTTCTTAAGCGTTTTAACTGCTTTTTAGTTAAGATACTTTTGCTATTCTGTAATTCGCCGGTTGCGGCAACAATGTGATCTGATGGCACATTAATTTTTACATCATAGTCACCAAATTCGAGGGTGAATTCGCCATTGCCTAAGAACTGTTTATTTTGCCAGCCCATAACATCATAATAAGCGGCAGCGCGAGGGAACCAACCAGCTACCTCGTATAAGTAATTATCATCTTCTTTGAAATATTCGTAGCCAGAGCGTCCACCTAGCACTTTTTGTTCATGCAATTGGTAACTCCATTCTATATTTAATGTCGTGCTGGCCCCTGGCTTTAGCGGTTTAGGTAGGTCAACGCGCATCATAGTGCCGCTAATAACATAATGAAGAGCTTTGTTACTACTATTTGTGACTTTCGTTATTTTATTTCCACCATCAAAATCAGGTGTTTGAATCGCATTACGTAAACTTTTGTAGGTTACCTTTTTACTTGGTGCAGTACGTGTGGTTTTGTAGCCAGAACCACGTTTCATACGATTTTGATCTAGCTGTAACCAAAGATAACGAAGAGTATCTGGAGAGTTGTTTTTATAATGTATGGCTTCATCGCCAGTCAGTATTTGTGTTTTGTCATCAAGAGTAATATTAATCTTGTAATCAACTTGCTGTTGCCAATATTGATGTCCGGGGGCACCGGAAGCTGTGCGGTATATATTAGGGGTAGGTAAAATTTCTTCCAATTGACGGAATTTATCATTAGCTATAGTGTTTTTTGCAAAGACAGTAGCGCTTGTGGCGACTGTTAAGCACAGCAGTGCCGAGGTTATTATTGTTTTCATTTGAGTCTCGAGGGTATGAAAAGAATTATATTGTATAATTTCTAGTTATATCATAAAAACAGGGGCTAAGTTAGTTCCCCCATATTTTTAATGCGATGAATGGTCAATTTTTTACGGTGAATAACAGCTTTCTAACTACAGTTTTGGCATTGTCCATGTGCTTCAACTATCTGGTGGCTAATAGAAAAACCACTGGCATCAGCCATAGACCGCAATGCTAAATCGAGATTATTCGATTGAATTTCTTCTACATGTCCGCAACTATCACAAATTAATAACTGCACAGGGTGGTTGCACTCACTAAAATGGTGACACATTACAAAAGCATTGATTGACTCTATTTTATGGACAAAGCCCTGCTTGCTTAAAAAGTCCAATGCTCTATATATGGTGGCCGGTTTTGCCGAAGCATCTGTTGTTTTTAATTCATCAAGTAGATCGTAGGCACCAATGGCACCTTCGTGCTTAGCGAGCAGTTTAAATACTTGTTCGCGGGCAAGAGTAAAACGTGCGCCGCGAGTTTGACAGGCTTGCTTGGCTTGTTCTAGTAATTTATCTACGTTCATATGATGAAAAATCTTAAGTTTTTTGCAGTTTAGCACAGTCAGATTAATCTACATATACCCGTTATCATTCAAAGTGCATGATTTCAATTGGAGTCATTAAGGCTTTAGACAAAGCGTTTTTTTTGTTATGGTTTGATGTTCTTCCCCATATTTAATCAAAAAACTCCACTTGTTTATCATAGGGTCATGAGATTGAACTAAATTTAAACTCGAAAGGCCGATAGCCCCAACTATGCAGTTATTAATTAATAATATCGACGTTAACTTAACCAGCGGAATTGTTGTTAAGGAAGATAAGAGAACCAATATTCGCGCCAAAACATTGCAAGTTCTTCAGTATCTTATTGAAAACAAAAATCGCATCGTTACCAAGAGTGAATTGCTAAATGATATTTGGCATGACGTTGTTGTACAAGAACAAGTATTAGTACAATCAATTAAGGAAATTCGCGATTTACTTGGTATGGATGTGATTAAAACTTTTTCTCGCCAAGGTTATCAATGGGTTGGTGAATATACCGAACTTAATCAACGTAGTGGGATAGTTAGCAAAAATTACACTCGTTTTCTTGTTGTAATAACTGCAGTGTTATTCTTCGCGGCATTACTTATCACTTTAATTTGGCAAAATAACAAAG
>Ga0105356_10007046_pt1 | contig 10396 bp, 5 predicted proteins | sample GOMGulsemesocosm_3_FD_83502 | JGI IMG/M metagenome (GOLD analysis project Ga0105356, IMG submission 83502) | Methane-oxidizing microbial communities from mesocosms in the Gulf of Mexico - GOM9D Gulf of Mexico | ecosystem: Environmental > Aquatic > Marine > Cold seeps | place: Gulf of Mexico...
CCTATTGAAAAGAAACCAATTACGAAATCAAAAATTGCGATTGCAATTGGATCAATTCTTTTACTCTCATTTATCGTTTACCTATCAACTTCGTTTGGTGGAAATTCAAAATTATATATTGATTCCGAACGCCTTCTTATTGGTACGGTTAAAAATGGTGCATTTCAGGAGAATATTCCAGTAAGCGGTACAGTATTGCCAATTACAACGATATACTTAGATGCTCTAGAAGGTGGCCGTGTAGAAGAAAAGTATGTTGAAGATGGTGCAATACTAAAAAAAGGAGATCCTATATTAAGGCTAACTAATACAGACCTTGAATTGAGCTTAGTGAACCAAGAAACATCAGTGTATAATTTAATCACACAAATGCAGATTTCACAAAATGCGGCCAGACAAAATACAATTAATAAACTCAACCAATTTACTGATGTAGAGAGTAGACATATTGAAGCTAAAAGACTGTTTGATCTTAACACTAAACTATATGAAAAAGATGCAATTGGCAGACAAGAGCTAATTAAATCTGAAAATGAATATAATTATCAAAAACAACGACTGCAACTGGCCAAGCAAATTTTAAAACAAGATTCCGTTGCAATTAAGCAAGAACAAAGTCAAGTTCAAAGTTCATATCAACGAACTCAAAATGCACTTCAATTAATGCGTAGAAAAGTTGCCGATCTTGTTCTAAAAGCCCCTGTTGATGGACAGCTAACTTCTTTTGATGCAGAAATTGGCCAATCTAAAAACAAAGGGGAACGCTTAGGGCAAATTGATGTTTTGAGCGGATTTAAGGTCCGAGTAAATATTGACGAACATTATATAAGTCGCATTTATACAGGCCAACGTGGTTCATTTACTTTTAATAACATTCAATATGCTTTAATAATTAAAAAAGTTTATACCCAAGTTACTAATGGTCGTTTCCAAGTAGACATGGAATTTGAAAATGATGTACCACCAAGTATCAGACGTGGTCAAACTTTACAAATACGAGTTGCACTAAGCGAAGAAAAGCAAGCACTTCTTATTCCTAAAGGGGGATTCTTTCAAAAAACGGGTGGCAATTGGATCTTCAAAATAAGTGATGATGGCACAACCGCCTATAAAATTGAGATATCATTGGGCAGTCAAAATACCGAGTATTACGAAGTAATAAGTGGTCTTGAGCCTGGAGATAATGTTATAACATCAAGTTATGACAGTTACGGGGACGTGCAAGAATTAATATTAAGAGAATAAATTTATTTAGAAAAAATATATAACTATAAAAAAATTAGAATACATGATAACAATTAATGACCTAGAAAAATTCTATAGCACTGATGAAGTGCGTACAATTGCCTTAAACAAACTATCATTCAAGGTAAATAATGGTGAATTTGTTGCCATAATGGGACCATCTGGATGTGGCAAATCGACATTACTTAATATTCTTGGATTACTTGATGATCCTGATAATGGAAGCTTTGAGTTTAATGGAATTGAAGTCGCAGGTTTTAACGAACGAAAACGAGCTGAATTAAGAAAGCATAATATTGGTTTTGTATTCCAAAGCTTTAATTTGATAGACGAACTTTCTGTTTATGAAAATGTAGAACTTCCACTTATTTATACTGGGGTAAAACCTGCAGAACGTAAGAGACGAGTAGAAGAGGTGTTAGAAAAAATGAAAATCATGCACAGAAGAAAGCATTTTCCGCAACAGTTATCTGGTGGTCAGCAACAACGTGTTGCTGTTGCAAGAGCAGTCGTTCATAATCCTAAACTAATCTTAGCCGATGAACCTACAGGAAATCTAGACAGCAGTAATGGCAACGAAGTAATGGAATTACTCATTGAACTCAATGACGCTGGAACAACTATTATTATGGTAACTCATAGTGAGCATGATGCAAAATATAGTCACCGTATAATTAGAATGCTAGACGGTCATAAAGTAACCGAAAACGTCCTTAATTAAATATAATCTTTCAAAAAACGACAATCATGCTCAAGAATTATTTTAAAACCGCCTGGCGAAACCTCATAAAAAATAAGGTATATTCTTTTATAAACATTTTTGGATTAGCTATTGGTATGGCTGTGACTATAATGATTACACTTTGGATTATTGACGAACTCAATTTCAACAATCATTTCGAAAATCATGACCGCATCGCACAAGTGCTTCAAAATCAAACCTTTAATGAAAATATCGGCACAGAACGATCTATTCCGCGTCCTTTAGAAAATCTACTACGAGAAGATTATGGTTCTAATTTTAAACACCTCGCAATGTCCTCTTGGACTAATAATTTATATCTAAAATTTGGCGAAGTAAATTTATCTAGAAGGGGGAATTTTATGCAAGAACCCATTTTAGATATGTTACAATTAAATATTCTGAAAGGCGAAAAAAATGGGCTTGTTGAAAAAAACAGTATCATGTTATCTGAGTCTGCAGCAAAAGCGCTTTTTGGAGATGTTGATCCTATTGGTAAAACAGTTAAAGTCAATAGTGTCTATGACATGAATGTAACAAGTATTTATCAAGACATACCTGTAAATACAACTTTTGAAAACTTACAATTCATTATGCCTTGGAAGCATTTCATTACAACACAAGAGTGGATAATCAATTCGGCTGATAACTGGGGAAATAATTCATTTCAAATGTTTATTCAAATTGCTGATAATACTTCAATGCAAAGTGTTACTAATGCGATAATTGATTCAAAGAAAAAAGCAAATACTATAACCGCAGAATTTAATCCTCAAATATTTTTATTACCAATGAACGATTGGCATTTACGCTCAAATTTTGAAAATGGTATACAAACAGGAGGGCGTATAGAAAATGTTTGGTTATTTGCTATTATTGGTGCTTTTGTACTGTTTCTTGCTTGTATAAATTTCATGAATTTAAGTACTGCAAGATCAGAAAAACGTGCATTAGAAGTTGGTATTCGAAAAGCCATTGGTTCGAGTAGAAAGCAACTTATATTTCAGTTTATGAGCGAATCTTTACTCGTTGTATTGTTTGCCTATGCTACTTCTATTATACTGGTGATTATATCGTTAAATGGGTTCAATTATTTAGCGAGTAAAGAAATAGAGTTTCCATGGAACAATATTCCATTTTGGGGCTATTCGACAGTATTTATTTTATTCACAGCGCTTGTTGCAGGAAGCTACCCTGCTCTTTATTTATCATCCTTTAAACCAATTAAAGTTTTAAAAGGAACATTTAGGGCGGGCAAATTTGCTGCTTTACCTAGAAAAGTTCTCGTAGTTATACAATTTACAGTTTCTGTTGCACTAATTATCGGCACCCTAGTGGTAATGTCTCAAATTGAACATAGTAAGAACAGGCCCGTAGGATATAACAAGGCTGGATTAATACAAATTCCTGTAATGAGTCGTGATTTTAACGGTAAGTACGATTTTATGCGTAATCAATTCATAAATTCGGGTGCTGCTATTGAGATGTCATCATCAAGTAGTCCAACAACTCAAATTTGGTCTAGTCGTAGTGGATATACTTGGGAAGGTAAAACGGAAGGATTTCAAGAAGATTTTGCATGGACGGAGGTGTCTTATGAATATGTAAAATCATTAGGATTGAAAATCGTAGAAGGTCGTGATTTTTCAAGAGAATTTGCAACAGATTCTAATGCAGTTTTAATAAATAGAACAGCTGTTAGCTATATGGGAATCACAGATCCTGTGGGTAAATTTTTAAGAGATGATAACCCAACTGATCCAGGCCCTCCAATGCGTATCATTGGGGTCGTTGCAGATATGATAACAGAATCACCATATTCGCCAGTAAAGCAGCAGATATATGCTTTTGATAGAGAAGGAAGCGCCAGTTACTATAACCTGAGACTTAACCCTTCAAAAAGCGTTGAATCCAACTTAAATTTGGTTGAAAGCACCTTTAAAAAGTACTTTCCAAACCTACCATTTAGGTACCAGTTTATTGATGAAGAATATGCAAGAAAATTTGCATCTGAGGAGCGTGTAGCCAGCCTGGCTCGGGTATTTACATTATTAGCAATTCTTATAAGCTGTTTAGGCCTATTTGGTTTAGCATCATTTGTCGCAGAGCAACGTACAAAAGAAATTGGAGTGAGAAAAGTTTTAGGCGCATCAGTTCGCGATTTATGGATGCTATTATCTAAGGATTTTGTACAACTTGTAATAATTGCTTTAGTAATTGCAACGCCTATTGCATATTATATCATGAGTCAATGGATTCAGAAATTTGCATATAGAACAGACATCTCATTGTGGATACTATTTGCTGCTGGTTTAGGAGCTTTACTAATAACATTAATCACAGTTAGTTTTCAATCCATAAAAGCAGCGTTGTCTAATCCTACAATAAGTTTAAGATCAGAATAAATCAAATAAAAAAAGAGCAGTTATGATCTGGAATCATTTTAAAATAACAGGTAAAACATTTAAATATTTAAATATTTATTGAATGATTCTCATAATGATATAATTTAAACACATGAAGCAACATCTAATTATTACTTTATTTTTATTTCAATTCTTATATGGTATTGGTCAAAACGCTAATACTTCCTATAATTTACAGGAATGCATTGCTATTGCCTTAAAAAATAATTTAGATTTGAAATTAGCGCAATTGAAAACCAAAACTGCTGACGTCAAATTTAAGCAAGGTAAAAATGGACTTTTACCTACATTGAATGGTAATTACAATATTGGTAAATCAAATGGGCGAAGTATTGATCCTTTTACAAATAGCTACATTAATGAACAACTTACATTTTCAAATGCTGGGTTGAACTTAGATGTGAATGTGTTTAATGGATTTAAGGTCAGAAATGAAATTAGGCAAAGCAGGTTTAATTTGCAAGCTTCAGAAATGGAAATTGAAGACGTTAAACAAAATTTAATATTGGAAGTTACCCTGCTTTATATACAAATATTAAATACTAGAGACTTACTTAAACTCACTAAGGCAACACTTGTAAGTACTAAATCTCAACTCAAAAGGTTAGAATCTCATTACAAAAATGGGATAGGCAATCCAGCTGATTTCACAGATATGAAAGGGCAGTACAACAGGGATCAGGCTGGGATAATTACTGCCGAAAACAATTTAAAGTCATCAATTTTAAGCCTGGTAAAAGTACTTAACTTAGACCTCGATTCTGAAAACGAATTTGAGAGCATTTTAGGGCTGATTGCTACTGAAAAATATCAATTTTCAGCCAATGAAGTTTATTCTAATGCGCTTGAGAATTTAGCAACGTTCAAATCAAAACAATTAAGAATTGATGCTGCCAAAACAGGAGTAAAAATTGCCAATTCTGGTTATTCCCCAGAAGTATCCTTTTTTGGTTTATTAAATACAAACTTTTCTAATAATGCCCAGATATTTACCCCAACGGGAACTTCAATTATTGAAACAGGTGATTTTATTAGCCTTAACAATATGGAATATCCTGTTTTAAGAAATGAGGCCATATATCATGGGACAAAAATTAGCTATAAAGATCAATTTGAAAACAATCTTAATTCTGTGGCGGGGATATCAGTTAGATTACCCTTATTTAATGGTTTCCGTACAAAAAATAATGTAAAGATTGAGAAACTACAACTTGAAGAAACACGAGTAAATCTTAAACAAACAAAATTTATTTTTAAGCAATCTATTAAAGAGGCATATAATAATATGGCGTCTTCATTTGAGCTTTATCAAATATTAAAAAAGCAGGTTAAAGCTTTTGAGGAATCATTTCGTATTAATGAAGTAAGATTTAATAGTGGTGTTTCAAATATTGTAGAATACATTACATCCAAAAACAATATGGATGCTTCAAGGCTGAATTTAAATACAACCAAATATGAGTATTTACTTCGTGTCAAGATTTTAGACTATTATAGAGGGATCTGATTTTTCAATAATGTTCATAAAAAACCTCTTGAGATTTCAAGAGGTTTTTTTATGAATATTATTTACGAAACATTAGCTTTCAACTACTCATATTTCAGGGCATTAACAGGCTCTGAGTTTGCTGCTAAATAGGCTTGAGAACTCACAGTAATTAGTGCAATTATTAACGCCAATAGCGTTGCAAAAACATACGGCAGTACTGGCATATCTATTTGATAGGAAAAATTAGAAAGCCAATCCTTGGCTATCAAGTATGTTATTGGCCATGCGAAAATATTGGCAACAAGCACTAATCTCATAAAATCTTTAGTAAGCATTTTCATGATTTGAGATACTGAGGCTCCCAAAACTTTACGTATTCCAATTTCTTTAGTACGTTGTTCTGCTGTGTATGATGACAATCCATATAATCCCATGGCAGAAATAATAATTGCGAGTATGGTAAGAAATAAGAACATTGTTCCAAAGTTCTCTTGTTGTCTCAGTAAAGCGCCAAATTGCTGATCTAAAAATGAATATCTAAAAGGATGTGTTGGTTCCAATTTATTCCATTCTTCTTCAATAAAATTAATTGTTGCATTCATATCATTTGCAGCAATTTTAAAGGATGCATCCCATACATTATTGCTCACAGACAGAATCATAGGTTTAATAGATTGGTTAAAGCCTTCAATATGAAAATCTTTTACAATTCCAATCACATTACTATACGCAATATCTCCTTGTTGGTTAATGTAAGTTCCTATACGGCTACCTACTGCCTTTTCTATATTATAATTCTTTACTGCGGTTTCATTAAGGATATAATATGTTGTGGAATCAGATTCTTTTTCACGGTCAAAAAGCCTTCCTTCTAATAACTTAACATCTAAGGTTTTAAAGAAATTGTAATCAACCTCCAAATTCCATAATGGGATTTGGTCTTGACTTCCTTCAACAATATATACACTCTGACTAGGAGAATCACCAGGAAAATAAGAGGCTCTTGAAACATTTAATACATTAGAGTTTTTGAGAAATATATCATTATAATTCCTAAAATTATCTCTCATTTGCTCCGTTTGAATAGGAACTACAACAACTTGATCTCCATTAAACCCAATGTCTTTATTATGCAAATAAGAAATTTGATTAAAAATAATAATCATCCCAATAATTAAAATAGTAGATGCTGTAAATTGAAATACAACTAAAGCCTTTCTCAATGATCCTCCTCCTTTTGTTTTAGTAAAATCACCTTTTAAAACAGCTACTGGCTGAAAGGCGGATAAAAAGAATGCCGGGTAACTCCCTGCAAACATTCCATAGATTAAAGTAACTCCTAGAGAAAATAAAATGGTTTGATTTAAATGATTATTAAAAAGATTCAAATTGGTTTCCATGATATTATTAAATCCAGGCAAAAACAATTCAACGAGTATAAAAGCTAAAAACAGTGCTAAAAAACTTTGAATTACCGATTCAATTAAAAATTGAGTCACCAGCATTTTTTTAGATGCTCCAATTACTTTACGAACACCAACTTCTTTTGCTCTTTTACCAGATCGTGCCGTGGCAAGATTCATGAAATTAATTCCCGCAATTAAGATTACCAATAGTGCAATACCTATAAAAACATAGATATACATGATATTTCCATTTTGACGAATTTCACCATCTTTATTCGAGTGTAAATGGATATCCTTTAAGGCTTGTAATTGATACTCGAAGTTATTTCCTTGGGCATTAAACTCTTCAACTGTAACTTTTAACATTTGTTCAAGTTGTGGTGAGATTTTATCCATAAAATTCGCACTCATCTTTTCCTTAAATGCGACATAATCTACACCTTCTCGTAGTTTTACATAGGTATGGAAATTCATATTCAACCAAACCTGATCTGCATTGGAATTTCTAGACATAAACATATCAAACTGGAAGTGTGATGGTGTCTCTGGCTCTTTTACAATACCTCTTACAACTAAATCACGTCGATTGTCATAATTAACAATTCCCCCCATAGCATCGGTATCTCCAAATAATTTCCGTGCTGTCGTTTCTGTTAATACAATAGCATTATCTTCTTGTAATGCTGTGTACGGATCACCATGAACAAACTCATAATTAAACACTTTAAAGAATGAACTATCAGCATAAACTCCATGTTCTATATAAACTTTTTGTTGTTCATAACGCATCAAGACTTCTTGTCTAATTGGTCTAATCCGTGTTGCAGTTTCTACATCAGTAAATTCGGTTCTAAAAGCATACGCCATAGGGCTCGCTGACATTGGATTATCCATTGTTTGCCCCATCATATTCGCCAATATCCCTGGCCTATAAACACGGTCATAGTCATCCCATTGGGTATCATAACTTGTTTCGTATTTTACAAACATGAATACCAAAATGGTAATTGTCAATCCTAATGCTAAACCAAGGATATTGATTACAGCATAGGCTCTATTCTTATTCAAACTTCTAAAAGCTACTTTTAAATAATTTTTAAACATGATTTCTAGTTTTAATTATACAGCAGCTTGTGCTATTTTGCTTTTCTTTTCAGAGACTACTTGTCCATCCAATAAATTGATGATTCTTCCAGAATAACTAGCATCATGAGAGGAATGTGTTACCATCACAATTGTAGTTCCTGCTTCATGTAACTCACACATTAACTCCATAACTTCATTACCATGAGAGCTATCCAGATTTCCTGTTGGTTCATCAGCCAAAATTAATGGTGGTTTAGTAATTAATGCTCTTGCAACCGCAACACGCTGTTGTTGACCTCCTGAAAGTTGCTGAGGAAAATGTGAGGTTCGATGTGAAATTCCTATTTTTTCAATGAGTTCATTTACTCTTTTTTTACGTTCAGCAGCGCCTACTTTATTATAAATTAATGGTAGCTCAATATTTTCGAAAACAGTAAGTTCATCGATAAGATTAAAATTTTGAAATATAAATCCTATATTCTTTTTTCGTACATCCGATCGTCCCTTTTCATTAAGGTGTCCCACTTCGTTGCCTAGAAATTCATAACTCCCACTCTCGGGTTTATCAAGCATTCCTAGAATATTTAATAGCGTTGACTTCCCGCAACCAGAAGGCCCCATTACAGAAACAAACTCGCCCTTATTAATTTGAAATGATACTTCATTTAATGCAGTCGATTCGATTTCGTCTGTTCTGTACACTTTTGATAAATTGTTTAATTTGATCATGACTAAATTTTTTATTAATTGATTTTGATTGATTCGTAATTTTTAAAGTCGTCGTAAGAAGACGAAATAAATTTCTCTCCTATTTCAAGTCCTTCTAATACTTGATAGAAGCTTGGGTTGTTTTTACCAAGCCTGATATATCGTTTATGTGCTTCTCCATTATTATCCAGTACAAATACATATTGCCCTCCAGAAGCCTGAAAATAATTACCACGAGGAATTAATAACGATTTTTGAGCCTTTGAAAGTTCAAGCCTTACTTGTAATGACTGTCCATTTGTAATTGCTTCTGGAACCTCCTCTGCAAATACTAAATCAATTTCGAAACGTCCATTATTGACTTCTGATAATACTTTTTTAACCTTTAAGTTGACTATCTCACCATCAAATGAAAAACGTGCCAACTGACCAGATTTTACAGTACTTAAGAAATATTCATCAACACGTCCTCTGATTTTAAACCCTGATTGGACATCGACTTTAGCCACGTTTTGATTCCTTGCATAGGATTCACCAATAACAGGGTTAAATGACGACAACATACCAGTAACTGGAGCACGAACTAACATTTTTTCTATGTTCTCATGAATCATATCCAAATTGCGTTGCATTAATCCAATAGACTTATTAATTTGTTGAATTTGTACTTTATTATCTACAGCGCTCTTCTTTACATTATTGTTCATAAAATTACGCTTGTCCTGAAGATATTTATAAGATGCTTTTCTATCTGCAAAAGCATTTCTGGCAATCATTTCTTTTGCATATAATACAGAGTCGACTTTAAAAGATCGCTCCACATCAGCCAAACTATTTTCGCTGTCCATTAGTGACTCCACTAAATCACGTTGCACTTTTTCCAAGGAAAGTTTTAAACTTCTTAAATTATTTATCTGTTCAATTATGGCAGTTTCTTGATTCATGTAACCAAGGGTAACAGCGGGGTTACTTAACCGCAATAACGGTGTTCCTTTAGTCACTAATACACCATCTTCAATGAAAATCTCCTCAACAGATCCGCCTTCTAGTGTATTCACTAAAACTAAATCTATAGGTTCTACATCTCCATCTATTAAAATCACATCTTGGAAATCACCTTCAGTAACTTTCTTTACAGAAATTCGTGAAGCATCTAGCTTATAAATCTTTCTGTTAAATGCTTTAAAACCAAAAAAGGCAAGTGCAATAAATAGCAGTATTCCTCCTAGATATAAAAGCTTTTTTCGGCTCCATTTTTTCTTCTCAATTCTTTTATCCATTCCCATTTGTTTCA
>Ga0105356_10007049_pt1 | contig 10395 bp, 9 predicted proteins | sample GOMGulsemesocosm_3_FD_83502 | JGI IMG/M metagenome (GOLD analysis project Ga0105356, IMG submission 83502) | Methane-oxidizing microbial communities from mesocosms in the Gulf of Mexico - GOM9D Gulf of Mexico | ecosystem: Environmental > Aquatic > Marine > Cold seeps | place: Gulf of Mexico...
ATAAGGGGGAGCCGTTACCGGTTTATTCTATTGCCTCTGGGTTAGATTATCCTGGAGTAGGGCCGCAGCATTGCCATTTAAAAGATATTGCTCGTGTGCGCTATGAAGCGATTGATGATGAAGAGTGTCTTGATGCTTTTATGGTGCTATCACGTACTGAAGGTATTATTCCTGCCCTTGAAAGTGCTCATGCGGTGGCCTATGCCATGAAGCAAGCTAAGAGCTTGCCAGCAGACCAGACTATCTTGGTAAACCTGTCTGGTCGCGGTGATAAGGATGCTGATTTTGTTGCGGAGAAATTAGGTTTGTAAAAACGGTTGGAAATATTGAAAATAAAAAAAGGAGCGTAAATGCTCCTTTTTTGTTTTTAGCTTTGCGAATTAATACTACTGAACCTTTACCTGATAAATAAGGTTAAAGCTTGGAATAGTATTTGGACTAATGCTGGTATCTTTTGGCAGCATGCTGCCGTCTAGTGTTAGTTGAAAATCGGTAACATTATTATCATAGCCATCGGTATCTGCTACAGGGCTATAGTTGAAGCTTGCTCCATCATCGTTTGAATAACTCAGTATTCCATAGCTTAAACCGCTGCTTTCTATCCCGCTGCTGTCGATAAAAGCAACTGCGCTGCTAGTAGGTATTCCCAAGTTTAGGCTATTTACAAATAGACTTAAATTCTCAGATATTGTTTGTGAAATTACCACGCTATCTGGGCTGCTACTGATTACGGATTTGTTTTCCCCCGTAAGTGTGTAACGTAAAACCGCTCCTGGGATTGCTTTATCGTTAGCGCCAGGAATGGCTGGGCTGTCTTGTATTTCAATCGCCATACTTAGTTGAATGTCGGCATTTCCTTGGCAATGAAAAAATGCACTAGCAGGTACAATACTTATATTTTTATTCGGCTCGCGCCAGTAAGCATAAAATGAATCTTGTCCGGTATATTCTTGATGACGATAAGTGAGTCTATGCTGTCCTTTTGCTAAACCAATAGTGCCTTCATTATTAGGGCTGCCAGATGCGCCATGGCCCCCGTACCAAGCGCTAACGACGGTATCATTAATTTTTAATTCAACAGCATCGTCGCCATCAACAGCAAAGTCATAAAAACCATCTTCGGCAATAGTGATATTAGCTTCTAAAATGGTGAAATAAGTTTCGCTATTGCTTAGGTTAAATGGATTACCAGAATTATAATTAATTTGGCTAAGAATAGTTTGTCCATCCAGCTTGCTGGTGATGGCAAGATCAGTCTGCCATTGATCAAACTCAGCATTGTTATCAACTAAAGTATCGCTGTAGTCTTGGCTATTATAGAAACGAGTAAATACCCCAGAACTAGAACAGGTAGTCGGGGAAGCAGGTTCTAGTTGCCAGATAGGTAGGGTATTAGAGTGGGAATTATTATTTAATCTATTATCAAACTGACGAGGATAAATAACAGCTGATAATGTTCCATTTACTTGCGGAGGTTGTACTGCAGTAATGTCTAAATTTAATAGTGCCGAGTTGTTATTACCTTTAGCGATTATTGCTGAATATAGACAATCTATTTCTTGTTCGCTACCACTTGTACTAATAATACTACAAGCCCAATTAGTACCTGAAGAACTGGCTAATTCAATGCCTTCTGACAGAGTAAAGGCGATTCGAGTCGGAGGTATGCTATCTTCATCTCTATTCGCATTAGTCACCGCAAATGTGGCTTGCTTTGATGAGTTAAGTAGCCATGCTTCAGGATAATTATTACTGTTATTGTCAAAAGCTAAATCTATTTCACAGACATTATGTCTTCTAAAGCGATAGGTCGGTTCGGCAACTGGACAAGATCGGGAATGAATTTGAATTGAGCTAGTAGAAAAAGTCTCCCAGCCTTCAGAATATTCAGGAGGGCGAGTTGGGCGTTTAAACTGTACGGTAATACCGCCATCGCAACAGTCTTCAAAACCAAGTACTTCTAGCTTGTGGTAACCTTGTGCTAAATAGATTGAACCACGTAGGATTTGGTTATCGTTACTTGAGCCTGTACCCGTCCAAGTTCCCCAGTTATTTGCCCACCATAAATTATCTGTCCACTGTTCATCAAGCGCTGTGTTATTAACGTATAAACCACCACCACGACCGAAGTCAGCGCCGTAACGGAACTGCCAAATTCCTGCGACGTCGGCATAAAAATAACTTTCAGAAAAAGCAGCAAAATTATCACTATTCGAGAACTGTGCTTTATTGGTAATACCAGTGAAATCAGTTATATGGGTGCAGCCGTGATTGCTATCGTTATCGTTTGCGGAGTCAAAAAACGATCGGGCTTGGCTTAAGTTTCTAGGATTAGTAAACCTAGACATACCACGAGTATGAAATTTTATCCCAGGCTCAGTAAAAGTCTGCGGAGTGTTAGCTTGGGGAGAGGCGTAGTCATTGCCATAGAATAAATACAATCTTAGGCTTGAAGAAATTTCTGGGGTTTTAATCCAGATAGTTGCTGATTCAGCAGCAGCATCCCAACTTTCAATCCAGAAACTTAATACGCTAACGGGTTCTGCTGTAGAAAAATCATTTTGATCAGAAATTCGTAAATCATGGCCATCTTGGCTCCAAACGTAGTCTGGGCTTAAGTCATTGCTATCGATAACAATTTTGACTTGGTAATCCGCTGGGGTATTACCTGAAATATCTAATTGAGTACGAAAAGGCCATTCACAGGAATCGCGGGCCCAAGTTGGCAGGCTTAAAATTAATGAAGTAAAAAGAAGTAAACTATAACGCAGCATGTGTTGTGCTCATACAGATGTAAATAGATTGTATCTTAAACAATAACTTCTTATCTTTCCGTAAAAGATTGTAACTTCAAGCTTCTATGATTAATCGTGACGAACCTTACCGCGCATAGACTTAGTTTTACTGTGCTTGGTTTTTTTATCCATACGCTTATTTTGCGATGAGCGGCTGGGTTTAGTCGGGCGGCGGGCTTTTTGAGTGACAACCGCTTGGCGAATTAGAGAGACTAAGCGATCGAGAGCGGCTTGGCGGTTGAGTTCTTGGCTTCTGTGTTCTTGGGACTTGATTATAATGATGCCGTCTTTAGTAATGCGGTGATCACTGAGGGCTAATAATCGCTCTTTATAGAACTCTGGCAAGGTTGAGGCTTTAATATCGAAACGCAAGTGAATAGCACTCGATACCTTATTCACATTCTGGCCGCCAGCGCCCTGAGAGCGCATCGCTTGTAGATCAAGTTGATCGCTAGGAATAGAAACGGAGTGAGATATAAATAACATGGTGAATACAATAACCAAGGAAAAGGTGAATAATCTTTTATACTTATTGTAACGGATACCGTAGGGCTAGTCTTTTCTAATCACAGGGCTAACCAGTTTGGCAAAATAATCTTTAAGATAATCTATCAATAGACGCAGTTTTTTTGAGCCTGTAGTACCCGGGGGGAAAACGCCAAAAATGTTGATGTCTTTTAATTGATAATCATCCAGTATTATTTCTAATTTTCCTGCTTGTACTTTAGGCCAAGCATCATAAAGCGGAATTCTTCCTAAACCATGGCCACCTTCAATAAACGCGGTACGTGCGGCGGCATTGTTAGTACTGATACTACCTTTCACAGCCACGCTATATGAACGACTGCCTTTAATGAGCTCTATTGCCCCTGAGGTCAGCTTATAAATAACCCAATCATGCTGCTCTAAATCGACTGGGGTTAATGGTCGGCCATGCTTTTTAAAATAATCAGGTGATCCACACAGGCAGGTCGGAAGTGTTGATAACTTGATAGCTTGCAGACCAGAGTCGGGTAGTGGGGCACCGCGAATCGCAAGGTCGATGCCTTCTTGCATAATATTCACCACTTCATCGGTAAGCATTACGTCTAGCTCAATCTTAGGGTACAGACGACGAAACTCATTCAGCGCTGGAACCACCATGTTTAAGCCCGCATTCACTGGACAGGTAATTTTTAATAAACCTTCTGGTTCATTCTTCAGGTTTTCTATTTGCTGATTCGCGGTCGTGGCCTGCTCGGCAATGATGCGACAAGACTGATAATACTCGCTGCCTGCTTCGGTTAATGAAATTGAACGAGTAGAGCGATTCAGCAGCTTTACCCCAAGCTGAGACTCCAGCTTTTTGATGTGATAACTGACCACAGCGCGGGATAGGCCTATGTGCTTGGCCGCCGCAGTAAGATTGCCCTGCTCAACGACTTGGGCGAAGACCACCATGCTTTTGAGTTGTTCGAAGGATAGATTCATCGCTTAATTGTATCAATAATTCGAACAATGTAGTTCATTTTCTTCATATTGTTTGATTAGACTAGCAGGAATACACTGGATTCAACTTCAAAAAAGACGAGATCACGACAATGACTGCAACAACAGCGAACACAAATGTTAAAAAAGTATTAATGGTTTTGACTTCTCATGCCGAGCTTGGCAATACCGGTGAGAAAACAGGTTTCTGGGTAGAAGAATTCGCAGCTCCTTATTATGCCTTTGTTGATGCAGGAATTGAGGTAAGTCTTGCTTCACCCGCTGGTGGTCAGCCACCAGTTGATCCTAAAAGTGAATTAGAAGATTTTCAAACCCCATCTACTAAGCGCTATGACGCAGATGGTGAAGTACTTGCACTAATGGCAAATACCGCCGTTTTGGCGGATGTTAATGCAGAAGACTATGACGCTGTTTTCTATCCTGGTGGTCACGGACCATTATGGGACCTTACCGAAAATGAAGTTTCAATATCATTAATTGAAAACTTTTTAGCTGCAAATAAGCCAGTAGCTGCGGTATGTCATGCAACAGCAGCATTTTTGAATGTTAAAGATGCTGCTGGTGAGTTCGTGGTTAAGGGTAAGGCGGTTACTGGCTTTACCAATAGCGAAGAAGACGCTGTGCAGTTAACCGATATCGTACCTTTCTTATTGGAAGATGAATTGATTAAGCGCGGTGGTGATTATCAAAAGGTTGCAGATTGGAATGCATTTTCTGTTCAAGACGGTTTGTTGATTAGTGGTCAAAACCCACAGAGCTCTGAATTAGCCGCAGAAAAATTATTAGCAGCCATTATTTAAAACTATCTATATCGAACAGCAGGAATTGTATCAATGTTAAATTTTAGTTTTCAAAATACGACTCAAATTCATTTTGGCGAAGGTCAAATAAAATTATTGAGCAAAGAAATTCCAAAAGATGCCAAAGTACTAGTGACTTATGGTGGTGGCTCGATCAAAAGTAATGGCGTTTACGATCAAGTCGCTGCGGCCTTAAGCGATCATACTTGGTTTGAATTTTCGGGTATTGAACCTAACCCGACTTACGATACCTTAATGAAAGCTCAGGTTTTAATTAAGGAACACAACATTGATTATCTGTTAGCCGTCGGTGGTGGTTCTGTTGTTGATGGTACAAAATTTATTGCCGCTGCCGCATTGTTCACAGGCGAGGGTGAGAGTAGCGACCCATGGGATTTCGTTGCCAAAGGCGCAGCGATTACGCAAGCCTTACCGATGGCGTGTGTTTTAACATTACCCGCAACCGGTTCTGAATCCAATGCTGGTGCCGTTGTGACTCGCGATGGAAATAAACTGCCATTTTTTAGCCCGCTAGTACGTCCTCTTTTTGCGGTATTAGACCCTGCAGTGACCTTGTCGTTATCTGATCGTCAAATCAGTAACGGCGTAGTCGATGCTTTTGTCCATACGATGGAGCAATATCTGACGTATAGCGTCAACGGTAAAGTTCAAGATCGTTTTGCTGAAGGTTTATTGCTTACCCTTATTGAAGAAGGGCCAAAAGCGTTAGCCGCTGACAGCACCAACGATTTAGAAGTGCGTGGCAACATTATGTGGGCCGCGACAATGGCGCTCAACGGTTTGATCGGAGCAGGTGTTCCTCAAGATTGGGCGACGCACATGATTGGCCATGAATTAACCGCTGCTCATGGTATTGATCATGCCCGTACACTATCAATTGTTTTGCCAGCCGTAATGAAAGTTTGCGCAGAAGCAAAGCGTGAAAAATTATTGCAATTCGCTGAGCGCGTTTGGAATATAACTGATGGTGATGAAGAGTCTCGCATTCAGCGCGCGATTGAATTCACTGAGCAGTTCTTTGAAACGATGCAGGTGCCTACGCGTTTATCCCATGTTGATTTAGGTGAAGCAGATATTGATGGTCTGATTGAAAAGCTAACCGCTCATGGCATGGTAAAACTGGGTGAGCATAGCGCTATTACGCCAGACGTTAGCCGTGAAATATTAGTGACAGCACTTTAATCAAAATATTGGGATAGGAAAACGATTATGACTATAGTTATAAATAAGACGGAACAAACTAAAGGTGTTAACCGTCAATGGACGCTGGCTTCTCGACCAGTCGGAGCTCCGCAGTTAAGCAACTTTGATTTTGTTGAAAGCAAGCTGCCAAGCCCGAAAGAAGGTGAGATTTTATTACGCAGCGTTTTCCTATCTCTTGACCCCTACATGCGTGGTCGCATGAATGACGCAAAATCGTATGCAGAACCTGTTGCCATTAATGAAGTGATGGTTGGTGGTGCAGTTTGTCGGGTCGAAGAATCTAATCATCCTGATTATGAAGTCGGTGAATGGGTCGTATCATTTTCCGGTTGGCAAGATTATTCCATCTCGGATGGGGGCGATTTATTAAAGCTAGGTAAGCAACCAGCGCAACCCTCTTATGCTTTGGGTGTTATGGGGATGCCAGGGCTAACCGCTTATATGGGGCTGTTAGATATTGGCCAGCCCAAAGCGGGTGAAACGGTTGTAGTTGCCGCAGCAACGGGAGCGGTGGGTAGCTTAGTTGGGCAAATCGCTAAGTTAAAAGGTTGTAAGGTTGTTGGCATTGCTGGTGGCGAAGAAAAATGCCGCTTTGCCGTTGAAGAGTTAGGTTTTGATGTTTGTCTAGATCACAAGTCTGCGGACTTAGCACAGCAGTTAGCCCGAGCCTGTGATGCGGGTATCGATGTATATTTTGAAAACGTCGGTGGCAAAGTATTTGATGCGGTATTGCCGTTATTAAACTCCTGCGCGCGCATTCCTTTGTGTGGAATGATCTCGCAATACAATGCAACTGAATTACCAGCTGGCCCAGATCGCATGTTTGCGCTGATGGGTAACCTATTGGTGAAGCGCATTAAAATGCAGGGCTTCATCGTATTTGACGATTATGGCCATCGCTATAATGAATTTAGCCAAGATATGATGCAGTGGTTACAAGACGGTAAAATTAAATATCGTGAGCACTTGGTTGAAGGGTTAGAAAATACAGTTGAGTCTTTTATTGGCTTATTAGAAGGCAAAAACTTTGGCAAGCTGGTGATGCGAGTCGGACCAGACGAACTTTAAATATTCGATCAAAAAAAGCGATAGAGAAATTATTATGTTAACAGTACATCATTTAAATCAGTCTCGTTCTAAACGTGTTCTGTGGTTGTTAGAAGAACTTGAAATGCCTTACCAGCGCATTGATCATCAGCGTGATGCCACAACTCACTTGGCTCCTGCAAGCCTTAAAGCTGTGCATCCATTGAGCAAAGCACCAGTTATTGTGGATGAAGAGATCATCTTGTGCGAATCCAGTACCATCATGGAATACATCCTTGATAAAGACAGTGATAAAACTAGCGATAAGGTTTTACGTCCTAATGCGGGTACGAAAGAATATTATCAGTACATGGAATGGTCTCACTTTGCCGAAGGCTCGTTAGCGCTGCCGGTAATGTGCAGGCTTTTCATGGGCATGGAAACTCGTAGCGGTGATCAACCTATGGACGGTTATATCGCTAAAGAAGTGGCTCTTGATTTCACTTACATTGAATCGGTATTAGTCCAGCGTGATTATTTTGCTGGTAGCGAATTTACCGCCGCTGACATTATGATGACGAGCATGCTAGAAATCGCAGGTAGTATTGGTTTGTTAAAGGGCTACGAAAAGACTCAGGCTTACCTTGCAAAAGTACAACAGCGACCTGCTTATGTAAAAGCAGCGAGTTTCGGTTAACATCAGCTAGGTTAGTCCTGTAAAAATAGCTTCAAATACCGTAAAATAGTGCCTTTACTATAGCTAAGTAACCCCTTGTAAAGGCACTACCATGATTCGTCTCAGTAACATCAAATTACCCCTAGATCACGATGAGCAAGCGCTCGAACAAACTGTTTTAACCACCCTAGAGATTACTCCAGAACAATTGATTAGCTTCAATATGTTCCGTCGTGGTTATGATGCGCGTAAAAAGAGCAATATCTTTCTAATTTATACCCTAGATATTGAGGTTTCAGCCGAGCTAGAGACCACGCTATTAATCAAGTTTGCTGACGATCAACTGATTAAAGAAACTCCAGATCTTGATTATCACTACGTTGCACAAGCCCCTGAAGATCTGCAAGAACGTCCGATTATTGTAGGCTTTGGCCCTTGTGGATTATTAGCGGGTCTCACGTTAGCCCAGATGGGTTACAACCCGATTATTCTTGATCGCGGTAAAGAAGTACGTGAACGTACCAAAGATACCTTTGGTTTCTGGCGTCAGAAAAAACTCAATACCGAATCCAATGTACAGTTTGGTGAAGGGGGTGCGGGAACGTTCTCGGATGGCAAACTGTATAGCCAAGTGAAAGATCCTAAACAGTATGGCCGCAAAGTATTAACTGAGTTTGTTGCCTCGGGTGCTCCTGAAGAAATTATGTACGTAAGTAAACCGCATATTGGAACCTTTAAACTGGTTTCTATGGTTGAAAAAATGCGTGCTGAAATTATTCGTTTAGGGGGCGAAATACGTTTTAGCAGCCGCGTTGATGATGTTGAGCTAGAAAAAACGGAAGAAGGCAGCCGCATTACTGGCCTGACGTTATCAACCGGTGAAAAGTTAAAATCTAATCATATTGCTTTTGCCATTGGTCACAGTGCCCGTGATACTTTCGAGATGCTATTTAATAAAGGCATTTATATCGAAGCCAAACCTTTCTCCATTGGCTTTCGTATTGAGCATGAGCAATCGACTATCGATGCAGCGCGCTTTGGTCCTAATGCGGGCAACGAAATTTTGGGTGCGGCAGATTATAAATTAGTACATCACTGTAAAAATGGTCGCTCGGTTTATAGTTTCTGTATGTGCCCAGGTGGAACCGTTGTCGCTGCGACTTCTGAAGAACATTGCGTAGTAACCAATGGTATGAGCCAATATTCACGTAACGAACGTAATGCTAATAGTGCGGTTGTGGTGGGGATCGATCCTAACGATTACCCAGGTGGTCCATTAGCGGGCATTGAATTACAACGCCAGCTAGAGAAAAGCGCTTATGTATTGGGTGGTTCAGATTACGATGCTCCAGCTCAGACCGTCGGCGATTTCTTAAAAGGCATAGACTCGGCTAAAAAAGATTTAGACAGTTTAGGTAGCGTTAAACCTTCGTTTAAACCGGGCATTAAATTAGTCGATCTTTCTAAAGCCTTGCCAGACTTTGCCGTTGATGCGATTCGTGAAGCAATTCCAGCGTTTAATCGCAAGATTAAAGGCTTTGCCAAAGACGACGCACTATTAACGGGAGTAGAGACTCGAACTTCTGCCCCGATTAGCATCAAGCGTAATGACATTTTCGAAAGCATTAATACCCAAGGGTTATACCCAGCGGGTGAAGGTGCAGGTTATGCAGGTGGCATTATGTCGGCAGCGATTGACGGTATCAAAATCGCCGAAGCTATGGCGCTCAGTATTAATGAAAAATTTGAAAGCTAAAGCAAGGAATCAACATGAAATTATACGGTAGCTACACTTCTCCATTTGTTCGCCATTGCCGAATTGCCTTATTAGAAGGCCAGGAAAAAGGCACATTAGAATGTGAATTTATTGAAACTGATATCGTTACAAGTGGTAAGTTGTCACCAACTAAAAAAGTGCCTTTTTTAACTGATTCGAAAGATGCTGAAGAGGTAGAACTGACGGACTCAGCCAGTATCGTTATGTATTTACGCGAGCAATCAGGGCAGAAGTTTTTTAACGACGCGAAAGACTTTAATTTGTTTTGTAATGTGAATACGGTTTTAGATGCTTCCGTTAATTTATTCTTTTTAGAATTAAAAGATAACATACTGGCAACAGAAGGTAGTTATTTAGCGCGTCATAAAGACCGTGTTGAAAGTGCTTTGTCTCACATGAACGAAAGTACTTATAGCAGCCAAGCTCCATTCACTGATGGCGAATTGCGCTTAGCCTGCTTTTTAGATTGGGGCTTATTCCGCAACCGAATCAATATCGATGGCTTAAATAATCTTCAGGGGCTACTAAAAGCCGCTCGTAGTTACGATATCTTTGCCCAAACAGCGCCGCCAGCAGGGGCATAAGCCAATATTGGGATCGCGGCAACCA
>Ga0105356_10007050_pt1 | contig 10394 bp, 8 predicted proteins | sample GOMGulsemesocosm_3_FD_83502 | JGI IMG/M metagenome (GOLD analysis project Ga0105356, IMG submission 83502) | Methane-oxidizing microbial communities from mesocosms in the Gulf of Mexico - GOM9D Gulf of Mexico | ecosystem: Environmental > Aquatic > Marine > Cold seeps | place: Gulf of Mexico...
CATGCCGAATGAAATGGACCACGGCGTCATTGACGTGCCCGCAACAGCCGCTCCGCTGGCCTTAGGCGTGAAGATTTTTAAAGACTACATGTCGGGTTTTAATCTACATATACAAACGCAGAATTTTGCAATAGAGCCACCCGAGTTTGGCAATAAAAAACCAGCCACTGGTATACAGGGTCACGCCCACCTCTACATTAATGAGAAAAAAGTTGGCCGCCTGTATTCGCCCTACTTTCATATTTCCGATGCCCAGCTAAAGCCAGGCATCAACATAATCGCCATCACCCTAAACAACCATATGCACAGTACATGGCAGCAAGCAGGCAAAGAAGCCATTGTCGCGATCATCCTTAACACCGATAAAGAAGATGTCGTGCAGTCCATTCACAGCCCCTTCCCCATAAAGTAATTCACACAAAAACATTATCGCTACTAATAGGAATTTCATAATGAAAAAATACATCGCAACGACAGGCGTACTCGCCGCTACGCTCGCAGCAATAGCTGCCTGCTCTTCAGGGGGCAGTGGCACATCAAACGACGTCACAACGGGAGACGGGACGGTAAGCTACCCCGAGTTACTCACCGCCTGGGTGATGAATAGCACAGGTGAGACCGCCGCTATTATCAGCAACGGCAATGGCGACAGCACCAAGCCTCAAGTCAACGTACAGTCAGTAGCTTCTGACGGCTCCACCTATGCGATCGTCACCGCCACAGGTATCCCCAAATACGATGTGTATATTAGCCAAGAACAAGTCGACTGGTTAAACAACCGACCCAAAGCCGCAACCGACTTTGATGCTGGATCCACCATCGTATCCAGCGGCGACCTGATTGAATTCGGCACCGACATGGGCTACATCAACACCCAATGCGCGGTAGGTGAAGGCCAAGGCTACTGGCCTCCCGGCCCTGGCTGCCCCACCAATCAAAGTAAAAGTGTCAGCATTCCTCTGGCCCCTAGCGTGAACGCCGCCGACGACGGCGAAATGGGCCTAGGTGCCATAGGGTATGCGGTGAATGGAGTGTCCATTTACGGCTGGGGCGACGGCCAAACCGTAACCGGCAGTGGTAGCAGTTGGTCTACCGGCCGTGGCGGTAGCTTCCAAACTCTGGCTCCCGTGGCCGAGCTCTACGACGTCGACCTGTGCTGGGGTCACGCCGCCATGGGTGACTATCACCACCACTTCTACTCCTCTTGCTGGGAGGCGGTAACTAAGGAGAGTACGGCAACGACTCACTCCGCTATCTTTGGCTTCGCCGCCGATGGCTACCCTGTGTACGGCCCCTACCACGACAAATCGAACAACACACTAGCCACAAGCTGTTGGAAAGTACGCGACTATACTAGCGGCACAAATACAGGCTGCAGCGACAGTGCACGCAGCTGCACAATGGTCGACGCCTATGACCCTAGCCAAGGCACAACCAGTGTAACCGCCGGGCCGGGCTTCACAGACAAGTACAGCAGCTTATCCGGCAACGAGTTCACCGCAACGAATGGCTCATTCTTTGAAGACTATTACTACGACGCCAGCTGCTCCACACAGGGTGGCCAATACCTAGACCAGTACAATGGCCACGAGCACGATGAGCTGGGCTACCACTACCACCTAACGATTGATTCGGACGGTACAGCGACCTTCCCCTATACCTTCGGGCCTAAATATAAAGGCAATGTACCCAGTAGTAGCGATACTGGCGCACCTGGTGGTGATGACTGTGCGCCGCCAGCGGGAATGATGCCTCCTCCAGGCAGCACGCCACCAGAGGGCTGCCCTCCTCCACCATAGTCTGAATTGGAAAAGCCTGCGTTTGCAGGCTTTTTTTATGAGGATGGGTTGGGAATGGGTACCACTCAGAAGCGTGGGAGCAAGGTAGTAACATTAAACGTGGTCTGTCCCCCGCTTGTGCTGCTGCAAATTTAGCCCAAATACTCTTGTGCCGTTTCTCTGAGCTGTGAAGATAATGACTCATTGTTAATAACATTTGTTAGAAGCTCAAAGATCGTGAAATTACCTGCCATATCAATGTCAGCATTTAACATGCGATTTAGCATGAGCAAATTCCATTCATTTGGTTTCTTAATGACAGACTCAGCTAATAGACTTTCATAGCCTCCGAAATGCTCTAGAGAATGGATTATAGAGAAAAATACTCCAGCACCATTTTCATTTGGGAATCGTTCGAAAACACCAAGACAAGCTGAGATTTCCTTTTCAGTCATATTCTTTATGTTCGATATAAGCTCATCAAGCTTAAGCCATTCTCCATTGGCAGGAGAAAAGCCTTCGATCTCTTTTGATATTTCCATAACTCTCAAAATCTCAATGGCATGTAACAGCTAATTCAACGACACCGTGTCGTATATACACTTTGTCGTTGTTTTCTGTAGTTAGTTTTATTAAAGCCAGAAATCTACAGTATTATCAATAACTTATCAATTCCACAACAACATGCATTCCGTGCAATGCGACACCGTGTCGTTGTTTTCTGAAAGGCGTTTGTTTTTAAGTTGTTGTTTATTAGGTGTGTATCGGAAGTTGTCGGTGTTTTCGGGCATTTAATCTTTACTGTCACTGCACAAGTGGGTTCAGAGTAAGATTAAGCGCTCCCCTCCAGTAACTCTAACTAGAACCATCTCTAACAACCTATCCGCATAAATACTCCTCTATGCGGGTAGACCTCCACAATCTAGCTAGAGCTGTCGCACTCTACCCCTCCACCCGAACCCCCAAACTCTGTATAACACCCGCCAGCGCCAAGTACTGCGCAATCAAAAGCACTATATCCAATAGCTCTTTCTCATTAAAATAAGCGCCCAACTGCACAACCGTGGCTTCACTGACTTCTCTGTTTGAGAAAAATTCCTCACAGGCTGTTAACAATAAATAGCACTGCTCATCCCAGCCCTGCTCACACAGTGGTTCTGTAAGTCTGTAAATTTCATCTTCTTCTAGCCCCGCCGTTAAACCAATCACCACATGTTGATTCCACTCGTAGCGAGAGCGAGACAGCCAGGCACAGCGCAAGATAATCAACTCTGTGTGTCTGCGTTGCAACTTGCCGTAGGGCATCAGGCAGGCTGAAAATATCAGCCAAGAGAAAAATAGTATGGGGCGATGCGCCAGCGTCAAAAACAGATTGGTTGCACTCACCCCACTGCCCGAGCCGAATAAACCAGCGGCGCGGCGCAGCATTCCTTGGCCGCCAGCCAGGGGCCTGATCAAGGGGCTTCTATTTTCTGCCCAGCCCTGCTGTGGCGCTAGGCCCTGTAGTTTTTGAATTGCTGTATTGTCGATAGTTTTTTTCATGGGCCTATCTTACTTGATCACTTAGCAGCAAAACATGTGCGAAGCGGACAGGGGCTAATTAGAGTACTGCCCGGCAAGAATCGCAGACATAAAAAAACCCGTAGCTCTTTCAAGTTACGGGTTCTTTAAATATGGCGCGCCTGGAAGGATTCGAACCTCCGACCGCTCGGTTCGTAGCCGAGTACTCTATCCAGCTGAGCTACAGGCGCTTTGCTTTTCTACCGCTTAGGCAGGGCGCGAATAATGCGGATTTAGACTCGGTTCGTCAATTACTTTTTGCAAAATATATTGGTTTTTCACCAATAACAGGCATAAAAAAACCCCGCAGCTTATTCGCTTGCGAGGCTTTCTAATATGGCGCGCCTGGAAGGATTCGAACCTCCGACCGCTCGGTTCGTAGCCGAGTACTCTATCCAGCTGAGCTACAGGCGCTTTGCTTTTCTACCGCTTGGGTAGGGCGCGAATTATGCGGATTTAGACCCTACTCGTCAAACACTTTTTGCAAAAAATGTTGTTTTTCTCACTATATCTCTAAATGTAGCAGTGATTGCTTATTATCGGATTTTTCGTCGTAGCTGGGCTGGCACAGCAATAGGCGCTGGGCATCTATCTTAGACTCTTCGACTAAATACTTGCGCACCGCCTCTGCCCGCTGTTGAGACATCTCTAGCAGCTTATCCTCTGCCAGCGGCTTGGCCTGTGGGTTTGTAGCGAGAGCCGCCTGATGTAGTGCTGCGCGCTCTATGGGGCTAGCTTGGGCACATAGCTTGATACGCAGCCCTTCTTTGTTTCCCATGATCTCGCCGACTTTGGCTAGGTACTTTTTCTGCTCCTCGCTCACCGCCGTATCACCGTGGTTATATAGCAATGGGTCTAGGCGCACGGCAGTGGCTTGTTTGCCTAGCCATGAACCTACGGAGATCATCGCACCATAGGGCTGGAAGGCGTACTTCAAACCGACGATGGTGGCTTTTGTGAGTACCTTTTTCGATACCTGGCCCATCAAACTGCCTAGGCTAAAATCGGGGGAGTTGATATTGCCCTCCATAGGTAACTTGAGGTCTACGTCGCCATTTTTATCACGCAGTAAGCCCAGGGCCACACCGAGTGGCATAGAGAGGCTGGTTTTCAGCTTCTGCATTTTCTCTTCATCGCCGGGGGCGAGCTTGATGGCGTGCAGTACCACTGCTACCTCACCACCCAACTCCGCCTTTTTCAATGTCACGTCGATGTCTGTTTTAGCGCTGCCGGTACGAATAAAGTAGCCCGTGGCATCCACCGCGTAGGGAGACAGTGGCACTAGCTCTACACCCGAGATACTGCCCTTTAAGAAGCCACTGGGGTTTTGAGCCAAGGCCTGCAACTGGCCCTGCAGGTCAATCTTGCTGTACTCACCCAAGCTGGCCTTCACCACTAGGTCAGTATAGGTGGATGGGTCTGCACTATTGAAGTTCTTCACCGATATATCGGTGAGTTCTATAGTGCGCTCAAAGGCGGGGGCTATCGCCTTGTCTTTAAAGTAGACCTCACCATTCATGGCAAAGCTACCTAGGCTGACGGCAAAGTCTTGTTCTGCTGGCTTTTTTTCCTGCTTGTTCGCAGCCCCCTGCCCAACTGCTTCCTCGGCCTCTGCAACAGCCGGCGTGCTCATATAGTCTAATACCTTCTGGAGCTTTTCTAGCTGGCGATTTTTGTCCAGCACCACATCCGCATGCAGCGCCGTTAGATTAATAGTTTCGATGGCTAATGACTTCAGATCTGTCAGGCTCACGCCCTGTACTAGTAGCTCTTCGAATTTCACTAAGCCCTTATCCGCATCATCGGAAGTAATACTCTGCAAACCCTGTATCTGAATAGACTCTAGACTCAGTGCTTCGGCGCTGTAATCGATCGCGCGTAGATCCAGTGCGTCAAAGACAAGCAGCTCTGTGCTGATATCTGCCGCCTGTACCGCCACTTGGCTAAGGCTGACATGGGCTAGCACCGCAGGATCGCCGAGTAACTGGCTGAGCTTGGCTTGCACCGCCAACTTAGCACCGGCGGGGATAACAAAGTTTTTCCCCTCCTGACTCAGCTCTACACCCTCTAGACTCAAGGCCAGATCGACTAGGGTCTGCTGCGCGGGGTTTTCTGTATCGAAGTTTTCTATGCGCAGGGAGTCTAGGGTTGCGTGGGCATTCACACCGGTATTAATGAAGTGCACTTTAATATTGTCGAGAGCCAAGCGCTTTAGGCGTAGGCCTTTGATGACGGGCTCTGCTTCCTCTTCAGCTTTAAGCTCTGTGGCATCAGCTGTATCCTCTGCTGCCTCTTCTAGTGACAGTTCATAACCCGCCGCAATAATGCGCTTATTGTTCTGGTCCACTTCTACCGAGAAGTCCGCCAACTTAATGTCTTCCACCACCACATAGCCATCGAGTAAGTCCAGCATGGCGATGTCCACTTCGAAAGTGCCTAGGCTGAGCACCTGCTGCTGGGATTTTTCAGCCTTTACGCCCTTCAGTTGTAGTCGGCCACTGAAGTAGTTGATCTCTATATCCTCAATATCCAGCTTACCCTCGGGCACTAGCTCGGCGTATTGTGAGCTGGCAATGCCCTCTATAGCACTGGGCACTGCACAGAGCAGCAAGGCAAGTAGAAATACTAGGGCGAACAGGCCATAGGCTAAAAATTGCAGGATCTTCTTCATGTTGTTCCAAATACAGCAGCGCCAGCAATAAAAGCGGGCAGCGGATTAAAATTTGCGCTAACTTTGCCACAAGAACAGCCAATAGCAACAAATACGAAAAAATACTATGTATAGCAGCGAATTTGAATTAGAAGACGGACTCAGCTACCTCAACCACGCCGCCGTGGCCCCCTGGCCCAAGCGCACAGCAGATGCGGTAGCCTCCTTTGCCCAAGAGAACGCTACGCGTGGCGCTACAGACTATCCCCATTGGATGCAGACGGAACAGGCCCTGCGCGAAAAGCTGCAGTGGCTGATCAACGCGCCAAGTGTGGAGGACATCGCCCTGCTAAAAAACACCTCCGAGGCCCTGTCTGTGGTCGCCTATGGCATAGACTGGAAGGCCGGTGACAATGTGGTATTTGCCCAGCAGGAGTTTCCCTCCAACCGCGTGGTGTGGGAGTCCCTAGCACAGTTTGGCGTGGAGATACGCCGAGTCGACATCTGCAGTACAGGCACACCCGAACTGGCGCTGATCGAGGCCATGGATGACCGCACTCGTTTAATCAGCACCAGCTCTGTGCACTATGCGGATGGGCTGCAAATGCGGCTGCAGGAGCTGAGCCAGGCCTGTAAAGAACATCAGGCGTTATTCTGTGTAGACGCCATCCAAAGCATTGGCGTGATGCCCTTTGATGTGCAAGCCATCAATGCCGACTTTGTTATGGCCGATGGCCACAAGTGGATGCTGGGGCCGGAGGGGCTGGCGGTATTTTACTGCCGCGCCGAGCTGCGTAAACAGCTCAAGCTCAGCCAGTACGGCTGGCATATGCTCGCCGACAGCAGCGACTACAATAGCTTAGACTGGGAAGTTAGCCCAACAGCAACACGCTTTGAGTGTGGCAGCCCGAATATGCTGGCCTGCTACGCTCTGAATAGCAGCTTATCCCTGCTGCAAGATGCGGGTATGGATAAGGTATGGCAGGCAATACAAGATAATGTGAACTATTTAAGAACAGCGTTAGGCGATATAACCGGTTTGCAGATTAACAGCCCTGACCAGCGCCCCTCTGGCATATTGAACTTCAGTATTGATGGTGTGGACAGCCGGGAGTTGCAACAGGCCTTGATGCAAAACAAGGTCATCTGCGCCCATCGCGGGCAAGGTGTGCGTTTCTCCCCGCACTTCTATACTGATCAACAATGCCTAGATCGCGCGGTAAACCTAGTTAAAGAAATTTCTAGCCGTTTACGCTAGCTCTTCGTCTATAGGCTCAGCCTGCAGCCAGGGCTGAGTCTCTCCTACCATGTCATAGACCTGCTGCAACAACTCAGCCTGTGAACCATTAACCTTCTCCCACAACTTGCGTCCTGTTCCATGCAAGGGGAATAGCTCCTCAGGTGCATGGCTAGGCGCGGGAGTATCGTGATGATACTGACATAGAGGCAGCTGCTTGGCGTGGCTCCACGGTTTAGTGCGACCATCAACATGGTGCATAGAGATAAAGTGCTGTCCCTCCTGGTTGTTCATCGCCTCGGTATACCAGCCCTTGTTCTTGCAACAGATACAGCCGATGCGCGCCAGCAATGCCTCTAAACGTTTCTCTTCCGCCGTTCTCGCCCTGCCCTTAAGGCCCTTACTCTTAATCGGCTTAGTACTAGGAGATAATTTTTTATGCTTGTGATACTCAGGGCCGTCTAATTGAGCCTTTTGTTTATCACGCTGTTTTTGTTGCTGACGCTGCGCGGTGGCTAGCTGCTTAGCACGCTGGGCTTCCACATCGACAGGCTTAGATGATTTTTTCCTAATCGTTTTTATCGGCTTAAGCCGAGCCTTAGCTCTCTGCTCTTCCTGCTTAGCCTTCGCCTTGTCCAGCTGCGCTTGGCGATACTCGGGGTCGGTCAGTCTCTCCTGTTGTCGATCGCGCTGCCGTTGTTGCTGACGCTCAGCCGCCTCGCGCTGTTTGGCTAACTGCTTTGCCTTATATTCAGGAGAGCTTTGTTTCTCGCGCAACTTATCCGAGCGGCGTTGTGCGGCGGCTTTTTGCTTATCGAAGTCGGAGAGTTTAGACATGGTTCGTGGATAAAGGCTTATTCATACGGGCAATAAAAAAGGCGCTAGAAGCGCCTTTATCTATTTTACATGGTATGTGTCGGCCGGTCAGCCTTTAGTGCTCCACCGAGGAAGCCTTCGATCTTGCGGCTGGTCTGGCCGTTGTCCTGCTCGGAGAACTGCACGCCGATACCGGCGGTCTTGTTGCCCTGAGCACCAGGGGGGGTAATCCAAACCACTTTGCCGGCTACCGGCAATTTTGTTGCATCATCCATCAAGGTCAGTAGCATGAATACTTCGTCACCCAGCTTGTATTCCTTAGGTGTAGGAATAAACAATCCGCCATTTTTCACAAACGGCATAAAGGCTGCGTAGAGTGCGCCTTTATCTTTAATCGCTAAGTTTAATATGCCCTGACGGCCGCCTGGTGCGCTCATGCTTGTACCCCGGTTATTGTTACTCTAAAGATACACATAAAATCAGTCTTCGGCTAGCTCAATCAACACCTGTTTTGGCTTCACCTGGGTGCCCACCTCAATGCGGATAGTCTCTACCACACCATTGCGTGGCGCTTTGTAGGGATGCTCCATCTTCATGGCCTCAAGCACTGCCATAGTCTGGCCCTTCACTACGCTTTCACCGACTTCAACTTCCAAGGCGACTACCGCTGCGTTGATCTTACTGCGCACCACTCGCTCCCCGGCACCGTCGGCTGCGCCGCTATCACGCAGGTGGGTAGTGTTATCAAAGGGGAAGCAGCCAACGCTGTTGCTCAACCACAGGGTATCCGCTTGGGCTAAGTAGTGAGCGCTGTGGCGCTTCTCGCCGATACGAGCATGAATAGCACCGTCGTCTAACTCAATCTCACTCAGTGTTAGCAATTCACCAGCCACAGAAACAGCAAACTCACCCGCTGCCGCTTCGCGTACGCTCAACTCAGTATTTTGCTCACCCAACTGCAGACGCACGGGCCAAGGCATAGACGCTGCACTCCACCAGCCGCGGCGAGCCTCGTCTGCTACGTTAGCATTCAAGTAAATAGCCAGCGCCGCCAAGGCCATTGTCGGACTATCCGCATTACCGTCATAGCCGTGCAGGAAGCCCTCTTCTATGTATTGAGTGGTCGCCTCGCCATTGCGGAAAACCTCAGTATTCAGCAGCTCGCTCAAAAAGGCAGCATTGTGCTTCAAGCCCAGCAGCTCTGTATCTGCCAAGGCCTTGCGCAACTTGGCAATCGCCTGGGTGCGCGTCGGTGCATAGCTGATCACCTTGGCAATCATAGGGTCGTAGTGAGCACTGATTTCTTGGCCTTCGACGATGCCGTGATCGTTGCGCGCAGATTCAGCTGGCCGCCAACGCAGCACTTGCCCTGTTTGCGGCATAAAGTCCTGCGCGGGGTCTTCTGCGTATAAGCGCACTTCGATGGCATGACCACTCAATGTTACGTCGGCTTGAGTAAAGCCCAGCTCCTCTCCTTGTGCCACTTGTAGCTGCAGAGCGACTAAATCTAAACCGGTGATCATTTCTGTCACGGGGTGCTCAACCTGCAAGCGGGTATTCATTTCTAGAAAATAGAAGTTACTCTCGCTATCGACCAAAAACTCCACTGTGCCGGCGCCGCGATAGTTACAAGCCTTCGCCGCTTCTACCGCAGCATCACCCATGGCTTGGCGCAATGCTTCACCAACAAAGGGAGAAGGTGCTTCTTCTACGACTTTTTGGTGGCGGCGCTGTAGCGAGCAATCACGCTCACCGAGGTAGACGGTACTACCCTGCTCGTCGGCAAATACCTGAATCTCAATATGACGCGGCCCAATCACTGCCTTCTCTAGAATCAACTCATCCGAGCCGAAGGCGTTCTGTGCCTCAGAGCGCGCAGATTTTAACGCCTCCAGCATATCCGCATTGCTCGCCACCACACGCATACCGCGGCCACCGCCACCGGCAGAAGCTTTGACCATCACGGGGTAGCCAATTTTATCTGCCTCGGCGACAAACACATCATCTGCTTGGTCTGCACCTTCATAACCCGGTACGCAGGGGACCTGTGCAGCTAACATAGCGATCTTCGATTGGCGCTTAGAGCCCATCAATTCAATGGCCTCTGCGCGAGGGCCTACAAAAACAATGTTAGCGGCTTCACAGGCTTGCGCAAAGTCTGCATTTTCAGATAGAAAACCGTAACCGGGGTGAATGGCTGTTGCTCCCGTTTGTTTCGCTGCGGCTAAAATTTTATCCGCACACAAATAAGATTCGGACACCGCGGCGGCACCGATGCAAACCGACTCGTCCGCCAATTGCACATGGCGCGCCCCGGCATCTGCCTCGGAGTAAACCGCTACAGTTTCATAGC
>Ga0105356_10007051_pt1 | contig 10394 bp, 8 predicted proteins | sample GOMGulsemesocosm_3_FD_83502 | JGI IMG/M metagenome (GOLD analysis project Ga0105356, IMG submission 83502) | Methane-oxidizing microbial communities from mesocosms in the Gulf of Mexico - GOM9D Gulf of Mexico | ecosystem: Environmental > Aquatic > Marine > Cold seeps | place: Gulf of Mexico...
AGCCGTGGTATTAATGTCGGTATTTCAGAGTTTTACTCCGAATACTGCTAATGAGCAACAGGTTGATTACACCCGTTTTATTCAAGATGTCCGTCAAGGACAAGTACGTGATGCAGTAATCGATAGAAACGGTGTTATTCAAGGCACTAAACGAAGTGGAGAAAGCTTCGTAACTGTTATTCCTGGAGCGTATGATAGAGATTTAATTAATGACTTGGTGAAACAAGGTGTTCGAGCTTCAGGGAAATCACCTGAAGAAACGAGCTTTTTAACCACTATATTCGTTTCCTGGTTTCCAATGATCTTGCTTATTGGTGTTTGGATTTTCTTTATGCGCCAAATGCAAGGTGGTGGCGGTAAAGGGGCAATGTCTTTTGGTAAATCAAAGGCCCGTTTGTTGGGCGATGATCAAATTAAAACTACTTTTGCCGATGTTGCTGGTTGTGATGAAGCAAAAGAAGAAGTTTCTGAATTGGTTGACTATCTAAAAGACCCTTCCAAATTTCAAAAGCTTGGTGGTCGTATCCCCTCAGGTGTTTTACTTGTGGGTCAACCCGGTACAGGTAAAACATTATTAGCCAAAGCAATTGCTGGTGAAGCAAAAGTACCATTTTTTACTATATCAGGCTCAGATTTTGTTGAAATGTTTGTTGGTGTAGGTGCTTCTCGTGTTCGTGATATGTTTGAACAAGCTAAAAAATCTGCTCCTTGTATTATTTTCATTGATGAAATTGATGCTGTTGGTCGACAACGTGGTGCTGGTTTAGGTGGCGGTCACGATGAAAGAGAACAAACGTTAAACCAAATGTTAGTAGAAATGGATGGTTTTGAGGGTAATGAAGGCGTTATTGTTATTGCTGCAACTAACCGTCCAGATGTATTAGACCCTGCGTTATTACGTCCTGGTCGTTTCGATAGACAAGTAACTGTTGGCTTACCTGATATTCGTGGACGTGAACAAATTCTTAAAGTACATATGCGAAAAGTACCTTTAGGGGATGATGTTAACGCTTCATTAATTGCTCGCGGTACACCAGGATTCTCAGGTGCTGATTTAGCTAACTTAGTCAATGAAGCTGCATTGTTTGCTGCTCGTACGTCTCGCCGTGTTGTTGGCATGAGTGAATTCGAAAAGGCTAAAGATAAAATAATGATGGGCTCTGAACGTCGCTCAATGGTAATGAACGATGCTGAAAAAGAGATGACTGCATACCATGAAGCCGGTCATGCCATTGTTGGGCGATTAGTACCAGATCATGACCCTGTTTATAAAGTCAGTATTATTCCTCGTGGCCGTGCATTAGGCGTCACTATGTACTTACCGGAACAAGACAGATTCAGCCATAGCAAGCAACACTTGGAGTCTAATATTTCTTCACTTTATGGTGGCCGTATTGCAGAAGAAATTATTTATGGCGCTGAAAAAGTTTCAACAGGTGCTTCTAATGATATTGAACGAGCGACTAACTTAGCGCGTAAAATGGTAACACAATGGGGTTTTTCTGAAAAAATGGGTCCTATGTTGTTTGCTGAAGAAGAGGGTGAAGTATTTTTAGGTCGCTCTTCAGCTAAATCATTACATATGTCTGATGAAACAGCTCAACATATTGATGATGAAATTAAAGGGTTTGTAGATCGTAACTATCGACGTGCAGAACAATTATTAAAAGATAATATGGATGTTTTACATGCGATGAAAGATGCATTAATGCATTTTGAAACAATCGATGCTAATCAAATTGATGACTTAATGGCACGTCGTGAAGTACGTCAACCTGCCGATTTTGATAATAAGTCTGATAACAACAAGGATGATAGCTCTAAGAATGAAAGTACCTCAGAGCAAAAGCCAGAAACTAAGGTAGAAGCTGATTTAAATAAACCGTCAGATATGCCTGCTGAATAGCAAGTAACAGTAAATGATATAAGCCCCGTTATTATTCGGGGCTTTATTTTATCTGCAGTATTATTTTATCTGCAAGATCCATGTTAAATAAAACCTAAATAGAGAATCGTTTTGACAGTTAGCGTTACCAATAAAGCCCCAGAACTCTGTATGCCTAAAGTTATGGGAATATTAAATGTCACCCCTGATTCATTTTCAGATGGAGGTCAGTTTTCAAATATCAACAATGCCTTAGCGCAAGTTGAAAAAATGATTGAAGATGGTGCTTTGATTATCGATATTGGTGGCGAGTCCACTCGCCCAGGCGCAAAGGATGTTAGTGTTACGGATGAGTTATCCCGTGTTATACCGTTACTAAAAGCGATTAAATCACGTTTTAAAGTCGATATTTCCATTGATACCAGTAAAGCTGAGGTGATGGCTCAGGCAATTGAGCAGGGAGCAGATATTATTAATGATGTTAGGGCATTGCAAAATAAAAACTGTTTAAAGGTACTAGCACAAACTAATATCCCTATTTGTTTAATGCATATGCAAGGTTTGCCACGAACAATGCAAGCTGAGCCCAAATATGATGACGTAATTTCGGATATAAAATCATTTTTTCGTCAAAGAATTATCGCTTGCGACTCTGCTGGAATTAGCAAAGATAGATTAATTTTAGATCCAGGGTTTGGTTTTGGTAAATCTTTAGTGCAAAATTTTCAATTGCTTGCCAATTTTTCTCAGTTTCAGTCGTTTGGTTTACCGTTGTTGGCAGGGATTTCTAGAAAATCTATGATTGGCAAGTTATTAAATACTGAGGTTGATCAGAGATTAGCGGGCAGTTTAAGTGCTGCAATTATTGCCGCACAACAAGGGGCGAATATTATTAGAGTGCATGACGTTAAAGAGACGGTAGATGCATTAAGAGTACTTCAAGCGGTTAACAGCAATAACTTTTGATAGTTACTGTAGGTCAACCATCACCAAATAAGGCTCGACCAAATTAGATAGCTGAACATTAAATTAAAGTTCAAACATAAACGCAGTTTCTACGTTATAGTAGGCAAAATAGTCCTGCAATAAAAATAATACGAGAAGGATTTAAAAATGGCACAAAGAAAATACTTTGGTACTGATGGTGTTCGTGGTTTGGTTGGACAATATCCCATTACGCCAGAATTTGTTATGAAACTTGGTTATGCCGCGGGTAAGGTCTTAGCGGCACAAGGTACTAAAAAGGTTTTAATCGGTAAAGATACCCGCATATCGGGTTATATGCTTGAATCTGCACTTGAAGCTGGTTTTTCGGCAGCAGGTATAGACATAGGGCTATTAGGCCCTATGCCTACACCTGGAATTGCCTACTTAACAAAAACCTTTAGAGCTGAAGCTGGCATAGTGATCAGTGCCTCTCACAACCCTTATTTTGATAATGGCATTAAATTCTTTTCTCAAGATGGACAAAAGTTACCCGACTCGATAGAAATCGCTATTGAAGCCGAACTCGACAAGGCGATGGGCTGTGTTGATTCCGCTTTATTAGGTAAAGCGACTCGTATAGATGATGCTGCAGGTCGTTATATTGAATTTTGTAAAAGTAATTTCCCAAGCCAATATTCGTTGAATCACTTAAAGATAGTCGTTGATTGTGCTAACGGTGCGACTTATCACATTGCTCCTAATGTATTTCGTGAGTTAGGTGCAACTGTTATTGAATTGGCGTCATCCCCTGACGGCTTTAACATCAATGAAGGCTGTGGTGCTACTTCTACCGAATTGATTAGCAAAGCCGTAGTTGAACATGGAGCCGACTTAGGTATCGCACTTGATGGTGATGGCGACCGATTGATGATGGTTGACCATACGGGTTATATTATAGACGGCGATGAAGCCGTATTTATTATCGCTTCAAACGATATTAAGACTGGCAATATGCGTGGAGGCGTTGTTGGTACATTAATGAGTAATATGGGCCTAGAATTGGCATTGGCTGATATGGGGGTTCCTTTTGCTCGAAGTAAAGTTGGCGACCGTTATGTTATGGAAATGTTGGCTCAAAATGGATGGCACTTAGGTGCTGAAAACTCGGGGCATATTATAAATTTAAACCATACCTCAACAGGTGACGGAATTATTGCTGCGCTGAATGTATTAACGGCAGTATGTCAAAGTGGCAAAAATTTACTCGAACTTCGTCAAGGCATGAAAAAACTACCACAAGTTCTAGTTAATGTTAAATTTAAGGGAGACAATGACCCTTTAACATCAGAAGCTGTAGTTGCAGCAGTGCATCAAGTTAATGAAAAGTTAACAGGCCGGGGCAGAGTACTACTACGTAAATCAGGTACAGAACCATTAATAAGAGTTATGGTAGAAGGGCCTGAGTTGGAGGAAGTTACCACATTGGCTAATAATATCGCAGATGCAGTAAAACTAGCCTGTTAGACCTATTCAATAAGTAAATATTTACATTGTCGGTTGAATATTAGCCAAACGAGAAAGATATTGAGTTAAATACTTGTATCTTGTTCTTAGGTTGGTTAATATCTCGCGGCTTCGATATGGGATTTTTATTTAAAGCCTACTGGTTTTATCTAGGAGAGAGTAATGACAAGACGTGTAATAGTTGCAGCTAATTGGAAAATGAATGGCAACTTGGAACTAGTCAACAGTATGAATGCAGGGCTAGAAAGTTTAGTCTTATCAAACAATGTTGATGTAGTACTTTGTCCAAGTGATCCTTATCTAGTGCCTTTATCGATAGTTACTAAAACTGAGAATATTCACTTGGGTGCTCAAAATGTTAGTGAACATCTTAGCGGCGCTTTTACTGGTGAAGTTTCGACCACTATGTTGCAAGAAATGTCAGTACAATATGTTATTGTTGGTCATTCAGAACGTAGAAGTTTTTATAAAGAAAGCAGTACAGAAGTTGCGAGAAAAGTTAAAGCTGTATTAGCCGCAAACTTAACGCCAATATTGTGTATTGGTGAGAGTGAAGCGGAGCGGTCAGCTCTGAAAACTGAAACGGTATTATCGGCGCAATTACAGCCGGTAATAGATGAAGTCGGTATTGAAAAATTTATTGATGTTGTTATTGCTTATGAACCTGTATGGGCAATTGGTACAGGAAAAACAGCATCTCCTGAAATGGCACAAGAGACTCATCAATTTATTCGCCAGTTTTTAACTAACGAAAATGCAGATGTAGCGAATAAAGTGCCATTGTTATATGGTGGTAGTGTAAATGCTGCCAACTGTGAAAAATTATTTGCACAAACTGATATTGACGGCGGTCTTATTGGTGGTGCTAGTTTAAAAGTCGACGAATTTAAAGTAATTTGTTCGACAGCAAAAGGGTCCTAAAGATGTTATATCAAGTTTTAATTATAGTGTATTTAATCGTTGCGCTTTGTTTAATTGGTTTAGTGCTGATTCAACAGGGTAAAGGCGCAGATATGGGCGCATCGTTTGGCGCTGGTTCTTCAGCAACAATATTCGGTTCGAGTGGTTCAGGCAACTTCTTAACGCGTGCGACTACTTGGTTAGCCGTTGCTTTTTTTGTTATCAGTTTAGTTTTAGGTAATTTAACAGCTAATCGCGTTAAATCTACTGATGAATGGAATAACTTAGCTACATCTGAGCAAACTATTCCAGCAACAGATGCTATTCCAACAGAAAGCGCTGAAGCAAGTACAAAACCTGTTGTTAACAGCGATGTACCAGCAAGTGACGAAAGCACGACAGCTGACGATAGCGACGTGCCAAAGTAATAGGTTTAAATACTTAAAGTATTTGCGGATATGGTGGAATTGGTAGACACGCATTCTTGAGGGGGATGTGCCGTAAGGCGTGAGAGTTCAAGTCTCTCTATCCGCACCAACTTATAAAAGACCTGTAGTGATGCAGGTCTTTTTTATTGGAAATTTTATTTGGAATTAAAAATAAATATGTACAAACCATAATTCATGTATATTTAAATATAATATTTTAACGTTACTAATAGGTTTGATAAGTGAAAAAAGAAATAAAGATCAAAATAAGTTTAGTTTTATTCTGTTTTCTTATTTCGCCTGTAATTAATACATCACATGCTAACCCGCAAACGTTGTTATTCGTAACCGAACATTCACCTCCTTTTCAATTTCTCAATAAATCAAATGATGTTGAAGGCTTCACTACTAAAGTTATAAGAGAAGCGCTTAAATTAACGCCTTATCAATATCAAATTAAAATATACCCTTGGTCACGTTCTTTCATTTTAGCTAAAGGTAAAGATAATACGTGCATCTTCTTGATGTCGAGGGACAAAGAAAGAGAAAAAGATTTTCAATGGGTCGCGCCTATCGTGTCTACAAACGATTACTTTATTGGATTGTCGGCGAGAACAGACATCAAAATTGATAACATTGAAGATGTTAAAAAGTATAATGTCGCTGTTTTAAAAGAAGACCGAACCTATTATGAACTGTTAAAACGGGGCTTTGTAGAAAATAAAAACCTTTATGTGATTAACAATAGCACTTCAATGTTGAAGCTCTTAACTTTAAGAAAGAAAATTGACTTCATACTCGCCGATACAATAAATGTTAAGTATCGAGCTATGTTCAATGATATAGACTATGAATTATTTGAAACTTACTTTAAGTTAAATGAAACGCCCATCGAGTTATATCTCGCGTGTAGTTTGCAAACCCCTAAAAAAACCGTTGAAAAACTTTCAAAAGCAATTAACACGATAAAAGAAAATGGCACTTACGAAAAAATACTTGCTAGCTGGAAGTAATAACTGAACTCTAGTGGATTGAGTTTCGGTTAGAAATTGACAGTAATACATCGTGCTTAGGTATAAATTCTAACCGAACTATAAACAGTCAATATATCCATTTTGCAGAGTAGATATAATTCCGTGAACGCTTTATCTTTATCTATAGTACAGTTAATTTAGTTGTTACTTTACACTTGATTTAGCCTAAGCTTAAGCTCAACAATTTAACTTAATGTGGTTCAAAATGGAAAATACTAATATTTGTAATAAAGTAACTGAATTAATCGGTAATACAGACTTATTAAGAATAGATAGTCTCAGTCAATTAACAGGCTGTGAAATTTTGCTCAAATGTGAACAACAAAACCCCGGAGGCTCGATTAAAGACCGTGCGGCTTTACAAATGGTGCTCGATGCCATTGATACCGGAAAACTTAAGCCCGGTATGACAATTGTTGAGGGAACTGCTGGTAATACAGGTATAGGTCTGGCTTTAGTTGCTAAAGCGCTAAACTTCAAACTGTTGGTGGTAATGCCAAAAGGGCAAGCTAAAGAAAAAGAAAAAATGATTGAATTATATGGTGCGCAGTTAAAATTGGTAGATGCCTGTCCTTTTTCAGATCCAAATCATTTTTATCATACAGCCAAACGGTTAGGCGAAGAAAATGAGCACTATTGGTGGGCTGATCAATTCGAAAACATTAGCAATTACCGAGCTCATTATCTACATACAGGACCAGATATTTGGCAACAAAGTGAAGGGAATGTTGATGCGTTAGTTTCTGTTGTTGGAACAGGGGGGACTATCGCAGGCAATTCAGCTTTTTTATCAAAGCAAAACCCCAATTTGCAAACATGGTTAATTGATCCCGATGGTTCAGGCATTTATAGCTTTTTAAAAACTGGGCATTATCAAGCTACTGGCAGCTCATTCACCGAAGGCATTGGTATTATGCGAAGTGTTGAGAATTTTCGTCAAGCGAATATTACTCACGCAATTACCTTACCTGATCAGGACTTAGTGACCCTCTCAGATCATGTTAGTGCACAAGACGGGATTTTTCTCGGCAGTAGCTCTGCGCTAAATGTTGCAGGTGCACTTTTTGCTGCCGCAAGAATGGGTCCCAAACACACTATAGTGACTTTTTGTTGTGACTTGGCTGCACGTTCTTATGGTAAGTTATTTAACCCAGAATTTATTCATAATAAAGGTATTATCCACAACAAAGAAAGTTTAGCTGAGATATATGCCCGATATCGAAATATAGCAGAAGAGCATATTATTAAGTTAAGTTGATAAACTATGCTTTTGTAAAGAAACCTTTAGCTAATTTAAAACATTGAGAGTGGATATAGGTCGTTAAAAGTCATTTTTAAAATCGCTGCTATACTTTGAACAGTATCTGCCCACTTTTTACAAATTACATATTTGTAGCTCGTTGGTCAAATCAGTTACGAAAAATAATCTCTTTTAGTTGGAGTAAATTATGATCAGACACTTTTACGTTACAGAAGATCTTGATGAACTTGAAATAGTTGAAAAAGAACTCGAATCAAAAGGTTTTACAGAACCACAAATTCATGTGCTTAGTGAGAATGATACCGAGGTTGAAAATCATCACTTGCATGAAGTTGAGTCGGTTTTGAAACAAGATGTGGTGCACTCTACGGAAGTCGGTGCACTTTATGGTGTTATTGGCGCCATTTTTACTTTATTTATTGCATATGCTATGGGCTGGACAGAATCTTCTGCAGGCTGGATGCCATTTATCTTTTTATCAATTATAGTACTCGGTTTTTGCACGTGGGAAGGGGGCTTCATTGGGATCCAAAAACCCAATGTCAACTTTGAACCGTTTCAGGAAATGCTGCATAAAGGAAAGCATATTTTATTTGTCGATGTCGACCCTGACCAAGAGATGGCAATAGCTTCGGTAATGAAAATGCACCCTACTGTTGAAGTAGCGGGTATGGGAGAAGCAACGCCACATTGGGTGGTAAGAGGGCAGGATAAATTTAGACGTTTTATGAAAATTATGCCTTGATCTTAAATAATTTAACTAAATAATTAGTAATTTAATTTTACAACGTTAATTTAGACTATCAATTATTCATAATACTTCGTTATTCCAAATTAATGGCGAAGTATATTTTGTTGCCCATCGATAAATAATTATCCTTTTTTTTAAAGAGAAATCAAGGCACTTTTGCCAAAATGGTCTATGGTTTTAATATATCTATTAAAAATAACTTGGATAAGTAATGGCGATTGCAATTGTAATTGTTCTATTGGTTATTGGCTCAATAATATTTCATTTTATTAGTCCTTGGTGGTTTACCCCTCTAGCATCTAATTGGCAAGCCATCGATGATACTATTAATATTACTCTATGGGTCACAGGCGTTGTTTTTGTATTAGTTTCATTTTTCCTTGCTTTCGTTGTTTTTCGATTTAAATACGATAAAAATAAACGTGCCGATTATCAACCGGAAAATAAAAAATTGGAGTTATGGTTAACAGCGGTCACCGCAGTTGGCGTCATTGCGATGTTAACACCTGGACTTTTTGTTTGGGGCCAATTTATTTCGGTACCTGAAGATAGCGATACTATTGAAGTGGTCGGTCAACAATGGCATTGGAATTTTAGATTGCCCGGAGTAGACGGCAAGTTGGGCCGCACTTCAATGGGACTCATTACACAAGATAACCCTTTTGGAATAGATGTAAATGACCCGTTTTCCCTTGATGATATTGTTATTAATACAAATGAACTACATTTGCCCCTAGACCGCCCTGTAAAAATCTTACTTCGCTCCAAAGACGTATTACATAATTTTACTGTGCCACAATTTAGAGTAAAAATGGATTTAGTCCCTGGCACAACAACTTATTTTTGGTTGACACCAAATAAAATCGGACGCTTTGAAATACTTTGTCTTGAACTCTGTGGTATGGGGCACTATACCATGCGAGGTCATATCGATGTTGAGTCGGCTCAATCTTATGATAAATGGCTTGCGAAGCAACAAACATTTACCCAGAGCTTGCAACAATCTAAAGGGGATATTGTAAAAGGCCAGCAATTATATAATAGCTGTATACTTTGCCACGGTGTGGATGCCCAAGGCAAACAACAAACAGGGGCTCCTCGGTTAGCGGGTTTGTCTCGCTGGTATATCAAAAGGCAGCTTAGTTATTTTAAAGAAAAAGTACGAGGTGACAATAAACAAGATAGTTACGGCATGCAAATGTCTGCCATGACAATGGTGTTAGACGACGATACCGCCATTAAGGATGTAGCTGCTTATATAGATTCATTATCTGCTGAAAACTCTGCCGGAAGAACAACTCAAGATCAGCTAGTTACGGCAAGTACTATCAATATTAGCAATGGCGAAAGGTTATATAAGCAATGTTCTTACTGTCACGGTAAGCAGGCACAAGGGGAGTTTTTTATGAATGCACCTAAATTAAATAACCAACATGCCTGGTATTTAAAAAGACAACTTAAGTATTTTCAGCAAGGTATTAGGGGGCAGCATCCACAGGATTTGTACGGAAATCAAATGATTCTAATGTCAAAACTTTTACACAGTGACGAAGACATTAATGATGTTGTCGCCTACGTTGGCACATTAACTACTACTTTGGCACCATGACGAATGACTTGTTTAATTTAACTTATAGACTTTGAATATTTTCTAGGGAGAAGTTAGTGCAAAAAACACATATCG
>Ga0105356_10007052_pt1 | contig 10394 bp, 12 predicted proteins | sample GOMGulsemesocosm_3_FD_83502 | JGI IMG/M metagenome (GOLD analysis project Ga0105356, IMG submission 83502) | Methane-oxidizing microbial communities from mesocosms in the Gulf of Mexico - GOM9D Gulf of Mexico | ecosystem: Environmental > Aquatic > Marine > Cold seeps | place: Gulf of Mexico...
CAGGGCTGTCCCGTATAAAAGCCTTATATTTGAGTAGTAATAATTTTATCTAATGTCTTGTTATCCCACCCGGCCTTCTTTCTAAGCCGCTTAATACTCATATCTTTACTGAAATGGTTTTTTGCTGACTGCAGTTGGTTAAGCGCTACATGCTTCATGATCGCCATATTCTCTGCCGCATTCCCAGTCCGAACGCGACTATCATCTTCCCGGAACACAACGTCTAGTACCCAGTGCAATGAATTCTCTACTCCCCAATGCGACCTTACAATACGATTGAGTTCTGCTGAATCAGCTTCAAGGCTACTGATATAATAGCGTTTCTCGATACTCTTCTCGCCATTTACCGTTCTTCTACTCTCAATAGCAACAATGCTTTTCAGGCCACTCCACGCGTCCCGTCCTTCAAGCCAGTCGATTTTACTTGTGGCAAGGCATGTTCTGACCTCTAATCGGCCACGACTTTTCTCTTCACTCATACTATGACTGACATGCTTGTTGTGCTGCATATCGTAAAAGCTATTGAAATGTTTGATTATCTGCGAATGCAGTTTCTTCTGATTCCCCTTCACCGCAATAGCATAGTCACCACCGCCGTCGATTATGCTATTGGTAATTGTCTTTTGGCAGCCCATCGCATCGATCGTCACGACAGCGCCTTTTAACTCCAGCACCTTCAGTAATTTGGGTATGGCTGTTATTTCATTCGATTTCTCATCAACTTTCTGTTGCGCCAAGACAAGCCTTGCATCTGAGGCGAAAGCGCTAACCATATGAATGGCAGATTTTTCATTTCCTTTGTCAAAACTTCGTCTGAGTGTTTTTCCATCGATCGCAATAACATCGCCAAGTTCTTGCTGTATGCATTGAATCCAATTACTGAAGCATGTTTTAAATCCTTCTGGGTTCAGGCTGGATATCACTCTATTAAAGGTGTTTTTCGATGGAATACCATTCTCTAGCGGGGAGAATCGTCGTAAGTAATCAATCTTCGACTCGCCAAAATCAACAAAATCACGCCAGCTTTCCGCGCCACAAATGACACCGCAGAACATAATGAGAAGAATGTCTGGCAGCGGATGGAGCTTATGCCTATCTATTCTGGGGTCTTCCATTGTCTCGAAGTGCTGTAAAAAACTAAGGTTATCTATTTTAGCGGACATGTTTTTTCTAATTGGCCATAAAGCGCCTTATCTTAAAGATAAATGCTAGAGATTTCAGGTATTTATATGGGACAGCCCTGGTCACAAGCCCTATTCCTTAATCTGTTTCACTGAAGGTCTTCTATAGCTTGGCCAGAGTCTTCAAAGTCGATATTAACCTCTCTGCTCCCTGATTTCTTCCAGCTTTCGATTAAATCTGTATTAAGAATTTCGGTGCCTTTAATTGATTGTAATAAATCATCAATTGATAAAATCGCGGTTAACATATTAACGCCATCTCGCATATAAAGGCTTTGAATTGTATTTTCTATCAAAAAAACTCTATTAATAGAAATCAAGTGTTCTATAAACATTTTAACCTCTTTCGGGCTTAATATTAGTTGCTTAACGTTTGATAGGCTTTCCTCAGAAGGAAAAATGATAACAGGCCTATCCAATCTTGCGTTTATTAGAGCTTCATGCTCAAGTATTTTTTTAAGTAGTGTCGCGCTCTTGTTTGTCATTATTCATTCTTCCTTATACTGATTCACGGTTTTAGTCGTTATCTTCCAGCTCAAACCGAACCGACGACAAACCCATTTTTGTAGCCTCTTTCAACAGCGCATCAGATCGCTTAAATAATCTGGGCTTATCACTGAGATAAGTGGATAACACCATTTCATCCTCAGCCGATTTAATGTGCAACAAAAAACCCTCCACAATATCACTGGAGAGTTTTCTGGCTATCGCTTCTATATCCGCCTTGGACTCGACCAGAGCGGCTAGGGTTGCGGTGTTAATCAGTTGCTTACTCATTATCGACAGTCTCCGCTTTAATCAAACCGTGACGTAAAAGCACTTCTTCATTAATTTCAATAATCCGGCTAGTAAGATTTAATTCCCTCTGCTCCCACTCAACCCGATCCCGTTTTTTACTGCGAAAATACCTATCACCACCTATGGCCACTGCAATCATAACCCCTATAATCATCATTATTTGAACAGTGGCAGAAATTGCATTTATTAGTTTCAATATTTCTTGATTGGTTGCAGCCCTAATAGCGTCCAGCGTGGAAGCATCTATTGTTAATAAAGCAATAACGCTCAAACATAGAAAACCAAGAAAGAAAAAGTTAACAGCAACCACAAATAAACGCCCAATAGAGCGGGCAATTTCAAGCGCCTGACTCCCCCTTAGCAGGTTTTTATCGTCCTCGATTCGCTCGTTAATTTCGCTCTCATATTCAGCGATGATTGAATTTCCAATTTCCGTCATACGTCCTCCCGGTGGACTGTTTTATTAGTAACGATCACTAAGGGAATAATACCGCAATATAGCGATAATGCAATATTGCATTATCGCTAATTCGCTAAAATTGGTTTATGAGGGGTGAGATTGGTTAGCCGCCATCAAGGGCGGCTGTGCATTATAAGGTTTCAGGCTATATCAGGTTTGCCCAGCAATAGATTTAACATGCGCTGGCCGCTAATAATATCAACATCATTTCTATTCGCTCTAGCTTGCTTGCCGGTACGTCCGGTGTGAACAAACAAGCCCTTGCAACCCCTGCGCCTACAAATTCCCTCAAATTCTGTTACATGCTGCGCAGCAATATGGCCCTTATATCGCTTAGCCTGTATTAGAGTCATTGCGCCATTGATAACCACCTTGCCATCAATACCGCCATCCCCTGTATAGCGTTTATTTCGCTTTATTTTAAGCCCAGAATCCTTGAGGGCGGTTAAAATCATTTCTTCAAATACAAAAGGATCAACTTTTCTAATATAGGAAAATTGCTTGCCTGGGTCTGTTATAGAGCGGAACGTGGTTAGTTTCTTACGCGCCGATCTGATTTTTTTGAAGTGCTTAGGATTACCAATGTAAATCCTAAGTATAAAAATCGTTACCAATAAAAAATATACCCACCAAGGCAGGCTAATTAAAGACTGATATATCACGACTAAAAAACGCTGGAATAGATCATCAAGTATCATTCTTATTACTCACTGGAGACGGTCATATGCGTTGTTTGGTCACAATAAACAGTGCTGCAGCTGTCAGCACTGTGACCACAAATATAAGCTACTGCTGAAGCTCACCTATGATCACAAGCGCGATACCGATAATGATGATAAACGTACTGGAGCTTTCAAGAGCCCTCACCATTAACATTGACCAATAACCGGAATGCTCTTCCACTCCTGCACTATTCCTGCGTTCAAAGGCTTTTTTCTTAAAATAGACCTTCGAGCAAATACCCACTATTAATACGATTATTCCAAAAATATACATATAGATTTCCCTATGATGTGAAAATAGCCCGATTATATCTTATGCAAAATTGCTAGGCGATAAACTACCTTAATTGGTCACAGATATTATTCCTCGATCGCTAAGCAATGTGACCAAATCCTGATTGGTCACATTCACCAGCTGCCGGCGGCGGTTTTTTGTGACCATTCTAATTCTCTGATCACATTAGATAAGGCGGTTTCCAGTGTACCTAAAGAATCTTGTACAGCCTGTGCCTGTTCTTCAAGAGCATCATATTGGCGTCCACGCTCAAGGGCATCTAAAGCGGCTTGCTGCTTTACCGGGTCAGCCCCGACATAATCAAAAGCCCTCTTCTCTCCAGCTTTGGACGGCTTCACAATTCGCAGATACTTACCCTGTTTATAGTGCGCGCTCCCGTAGTTGATCCCTGCCTTTTTTAAAGCGGCTTGCTCTTTACGAATCTGCTTAACCGTGGTGACTCGTTGATCATGGGTTTTCTGAATTTTCGCCAATAGTTGCTTAACTGTTGCCATGCTTCCGGCCTCCGTGATTGGTCACAAGATCCTTAACCAGGTTGATCAACCTTGTGACCAATTATTGTAACAGGTGCCAGCCCTTCAAAGGCTGGCTTGTTTGTCTCTAAGAATCCGTGTAATCAAACAGCTCAAATTTCAGCTTTTCAGCCAATGAACTGCACTCGCTCAATATCAGCTCTCTATTAACTAAGCCAACAGGGAAATCATGGATACACTCACAGCCACCGCTTTTTAAATGGGCATATAGAGAAATAAATTTTGCGTCTTTCATTTCTTCCACACGCTCAACGTAGGATTCACCGTCTATGTCCTCCTCTGCCACACCAGCAAGCTCTAAAGCATCATAGGCCGACCAGCTAGGTTCTTTTCCATCAGTGCAGCAATTCCAGCTAATTTTTAAATTATCGCGCTGGGTATATACAGTTCCTAGAGGACGTTTTTCTACTTCTACCAACTGCCTAGATTCAACCATCGCACGAAAGTCTTTTTTCCACTGGTCAAGATCACCTTCATGGTGCCAAGTCATAACCGCAAAATGGGTAAACACTTCATTGGTGAATTTACGCTCTAAAATCTCGGCTAAGGTTGTTTTTTTATTTTGCATTGGGCTGTTCCTTGTTTGTTTTTTAGTCTTTAAACACATCATCCCTCTGGGATTGAAAAGACCAGAAGAAAGCGAGCATAGGCGAGTGCCTGCACTTACTTTTTCGGTGTGTCCAGGGAGGGGAATCACCCGGCTTGCAGTGAGCGACCACAGGGAGAGAGTGAAAGTTGGGGATACCCTGGACTAAGCCGAAATCAGTGCGAGGCTAAACCTCTCTCAGAGGGATGCACACCGGCAATGGCCGGTGATAAATTAGCGACTTGTCGCGGCCTTAGTGTCCGCTCCCCAGGAGCGGCGAAAAAACCCCCGGCACCGGGGGTCAAAATTCCCTTAATAAATCTCTTCAACAGCTTTTAAGCGCTCTAACAGTCGCCTTGCTTCGGCTACACCGTTACCGGTAGCTTTGCGAACCCAAGCAACTTGATAGCGTGACCACTTAAAAGCAGAGCCCCGGAGCATGGCCCGTACATCATCGGAAGGCTTGCCGCCTGAAAACTCAATACAAACCCGGCCATTATCAACAGCCATAGAAAAATCTTCATTTTCAAATTCTAGCGGGTCGCTGTTTCTCAAGCTATCCAGCTCCTTTATACGTTTTTTCGTCCGGTTTATTTCGGCGTTATTATTCGATAAAGAATAAGAAGCAAAACCAGCTTTACAGCAATGACTCGGTTTTAAAATCTCGACGGCCTGAGTCTCTGAAAGCAGGCCAGCCGCGACGATCTCCGCCGTTTTTTCTTCGTCGGTCAGTTTTGCAGCTCGGATAATCTTATTAACCGTTTTCATGGTCTCTTGTGATTTCTCAAGCCCTGCCAGCTTGCTTTTTAGCTTTTCGATGGCTTCCGGGTCATTGGATGCTATACCCGTATTTCCAACGGTTGCCGCTTTCTGCCGGTAGTGGTCGGCCTTGCTATCCAGTTCAAAGGCTTTGCCAAAAGTGTTATGTATCTTATTGCGATAGTTCCGGTCTCGTTGTTCGCTGTGATGGCCAACTAGAATAGGCTGACCAAAGGGAATAACTGAGGCCATATCTTTAGCACGGTTATAGGTCGCTTGAAAATCTGCACTTGCTTTATCGGCCCGTTCTAGCATCCGATCCTTGCGGGCTTCCTGCTGCTCTTGGTAATCAACGGTAACGAATGGGGAAGGCTCGCCGGTCTCGTCTTCCTCTTCTGCCTTTGGCTCTTCAATGCTGCGGCCTGTCTCATCGAGACCGCGAGCGGCCAACCAACGTACAGCCCCGGCCCTAGTTTTAAACGGCTTTGATTCGGTGAAGGTCATAGCCATAAAATCACCGTTAGGCTCTGGAAATAGGCCACGGGTTAAGCTTTCATTGTTGCCCATATCTTGGGTGTACTGGGTCGCCGCATCGTTGGCGGCTTCGGCCTGTGGTTTCTCGGTTTTCTTGCTAGGCGTTGGTGGTGTTGGCTCTGGCTTGTCTGCTAGATACGCTTTAACTTTGGCAATAATGGACGCTAAGCGCTCCAGATCGTCGGCCTTTGCGCGTGGGCATTCCATGACCTCAAGGGCAGCAAGTACACGCTTGGCACGGTCGCACCATCTCGCTTTTTCCTTGTCACCTACGTAAGCATGACGATCAACATTAAAAACGCGCTCTAGGTGTTCAATCTGGCCGCGAAACTCTGCTACCTTCACCTTTTCAACTGGTTTAGTTTCTTGCTCTGCTGGGGCCGCTTGGGGCTCCTGCTTTTCGGCTTCCTGGGACTCTTCGCCGCCCTCGATGGGCTCAACCTGATTTTCAGTAAACAGGCTACACATAGGCCAGAATCTAAAAGTTTTTTCTGCATCGGTTTTGCTTTCCGTTGCTGGCTCGGCTTGCTGCTCTTCGCCCTGCTTTTTAGCTTTCAACGGTGAACCCCAAACCCTAAAAGACTTTGACCCCTTCTTAACTTTATAGCCTGCCTTTTTCCAATCGTGGAAAGTTTTAAACTGTTCGCAGCCGGTGGCTTGCTGGTGCATTACTAACAGAAAATCGTTTACTTTTTCGCAACCCTCAAACCCTGCTAACTCCATGCCATTCTCGGCCATTTCCATCATGTCTTGGGCTTCTTGGCTCATTGCAATTAATGCTTGTCTAGCCGCTACCGTTTCAGGATTTACTTTCTTTGTTTTACCAACATGCACTTTTTGAGCTTCCCCCCGGAGGGAAGGTTTTGAATTTGATTTGTTTTGGCTGTCGTTTTTTACTTGAGTGTTGTTCATAGCTGTTTCTCCTGGGGTAATCCATGCTCTCTCGTCGCTTCGTGTTCATATCAGTGAGCGTTTTCCAGTAATTCAATAGCCTCACCGGAAGCCGCAGCTAAGGGAGTGAGCGCAGCGAGTGAGTCTGAACGGGTGAGGAAGGGCCGAAGGCTTTACTATGGAATTACTGGAAAACGGGAACATGAATCACGAAAGTAAAGCGGCGAGAGGGTATGGCCCAGGATATACGGCGGCAGCTCAAGTTTTGACAGCCAAGACAAATCCATAAACGGCCAGTTATTAACTGGCCATAAGTGTAGTGTCGATAGACACTACTTCTCTATATGCCAAGCGGAGCGCTGGAGCGGTAGCGGAGGACGGTAGGGATTGATAGGGCCTGTCCCGAAGGGATGAGCGATTAGCGAACCCGGTAAAGCCCGCTAAGCCGAATAATTATTTAGAGGTCTGTGAGAATTTTGCTAACGGCCTGGGTCGAATTCCATTTCAACAAAACGCTGTTTTTCCATATAAACTGAATCAAAGTCGTCCTCTTCCAAGAACGACTCTTCACCGCCACTCAGTTCCCAGCGTTTTCTTCCTTTGGGCGCATTAAGACAAATTCCCCACCGACCGGAATAGAATTCAAAACGACTCTTACCCCTTCTTTTTCCTCTAGCAGCCAGCCAGCGCCAACGCGATTCCAGAATGTTTTTTCATTGTCACCTTTACCGCTGGTAATTGGCTGCAATGCGTGAAAGTCGGGTTTACGGCCCTTTTTTTGCTCTTCGGACATAAGAAGTCTCCTTTGACAGTCCTTAGTTAAATACCCTAACTTTATCGACATTTTCCATTAAGGTAGTGATTAGCTCCTGCTCTGCTTCGGTTAAAGAAACACCATTATTATGTTTCAGGGCCTCGAACAGATAGGAGCAAGATTCTTCCAGATTTTTCTTTTCAGCTTGGTGAGTTAGTTCGAATCCGGCTATTCGTAAATAGCGAATATAACCAGCGAGAAATCTAACTTCACGGCGAATTTCTGCACTATTATCAGTTTCAGCAGTACGCCAAAAAATCAGGCTGGAAAGCTTGAATTGCTTTAAACGCTTCACTATTTTCTCCTAGTCAACCTGCTGGTCAGTCCTTTTTTCGCTGTCGATTTTGACTTTGACTTACTAGACGTTTTACGGGCGCCACTCAATCCCTTCTTGGGGTTCCAATCAGGTTGACCGGCCTTGTCTGGCCGGGACTCTTTACAGCCATCTTTAAAATTACTGCAACCCCAAAAATCCCCAGTTTTACCGGGTCTTTTCGTAAATTGACCATCGCAACTCTCGTCTGGACAATCAAAAACGTAGACACCGGGAATAGACAATTTACCTTGCTCTGCACCACGGCTTATCAGCGTAGAAAGTTGATTCTCTACGCCGCTGATAAATTTATCTAGGGACATTTCACGTTCAACTATGCGGCCCATAGCTGATTCCCAAAAAGCGGTCATATCTGGAGTGGTGGCCACATCGGGTAAAACGCTAATCAAAAAGCGTCCAAGCTCTGTCGAGAGAATGGATTTACCTTTTTTCTCGATATAACCCCTAGAAAATAGGGTTTCAATAATTTGGGATTGGGTGGCAGGCGTTCCAATGCCGTCAGACTCTTTAAGTAATGCCTTGATATTTTCGCTAGTCACAAACTTGGCTATGCCACTCATAGCCGTAACAATGGTTTCATTGTTAAAAGGCTTTGGTGGCGTGGTTTTCTTTTCCTTGATTGCAGACTTTCCGCAATTCACTGAATCACCACCGGCAAGCTGTGGTAACTGAATGGGGGCCTCTTTCTTGTCGGTATCATCAGTGGATTTAGTGACGCCCTTCCAGCCAGCCTGGACGACGACACGGCCCTTAGCTGTGAGAATTTCATCAGATAGAGAAACTATTATTTTAGTTTCCTGGTATTTATGATCTGGGTAGAACTGGAGCAAATACCTCTCACAAATTAAGGCGTAAACCGCTCTTTCTTTTTCAGTAAGCTTGGTGGCATCCGCTTTGGTTGGTGTTGGAATAATGGCATGGTGAGCCGTCACCTTGCCGTCATTCCATGCCGGTGAACGAATAGCTGTGTCAGTTCCAGCAGCTAAGTTCTCCGCTCCAGGGAGATTGGCAGAGATAGCGCCAATAACTGCCAGGGCATCGCCCAAATGCTCCTCTGGTAAGTGTGAGCAATCAGACCGGGGGTAAGTCGTTAGCTTGTGGGTCTCATAAAGACCCTGGCAAGCGTCTAGCACCTCCTGGGCTGAGTAGTCATATTTCTTAGCGGCGGCAACCTGTATGCCATTCAGTGAGAATGGTAGCGGCTGGCGTTCTTTCTTGTCTTTTTTATCCGCGTTCTCGATTGTGCCTGTTGAGCCCTGAAAGCGCTCCACCAAGGCTTTTGCATGATCGAGGTTTATCAAACGCCCTTCTTCGTCAAGGTAAGAGTCGGCAGACTCGTCAGCTTTCCAAGTCGCTTGAAAGCTTCCCCCTGGGGCGGCCAATTCAGCGACAACGGTATAGAACGGCTTTGATACAAAGTTGGCTATCTCGCCATCCCGGCGAACAATCAGGCCAAGTAGCGGAGTTTGCACTCGGCCAACTGACAAAACGCCGCTATAACCACCGTTACGCCCTAGCAGCGTGTAAAGGCGGGTCATATTGAGGCCATAGAGCCAATCGGCACGGCTGCGGGCTAAGGCTGAGTGTGACAAGGGCAGAAAGTCGTTGTTATCTCTCAGGTCTGCCAGTGCTTTTTTCACCGCTGGAGCGTTCAGGTCGTTGACCAAAATACGCTTCACCGGCTTAGTGTTGCCGATATGGTCTAACACCTCATCAACCAGTAATTGCCCCTCTCGATCCGGGTCGCCAGCATTAACTATGCTGGTCGCTTCCTTGGCCAGCTTCTTAATAGTTTTAAATAGGCCGGGGGTCGTAACGTCCAGCTTCCAATCTTTTGGAATGATGGGAAGGTGGCCTATCTCCCACTGTTTATAGCTATCGCTATAAGCTTCTGGAGGCGATAGCTCCAGAATATGACCGGCACACCATGCGACCACATCGCTATCGCCGCATCGAATGCAATCACCATCCTTTTTCTGGGGCTGTGGCAAACACGCCGCAATCGCCCGACCCAAGCTTGGCTTTTCCGCAATAAACAGCCTCACTGCTCTACCTCCTATATAAAGTTAGATTCAATCTTTACAAAACTGTGGCACCTTATAAATTTCAAACTAACAAAAAGGCGTTTTTGCTGTTTTGTTAGCTCATTTGTTCATTGACAATACTACAAATGATGTTTAGCATCAACGATAGTTAGATCGCATCTAACTTTTAACACTTGAGATAGGAACCCCCTAATGGAGGAAATTCAAGCACTCGACGGCTTCACGCCCATCCAGGAGAAAGAACTCCGGGCGGCTGCGTCCATGAATAAAAGTCTCGTCTTCGAGCTTTTATCTCTGGAGGGTGCTGGTTATGCCCTTTGCACTACCGGCGTCAATGAAACAACTGGGTTTGTATTGGTGGCTCATGCCAGCAAAAAGCCCAGATTGTTTCGCTCTCTGGATACGGGTGTCGAGCTAGTTAAAAGCTTCAACCCCGAAATTA
>Ga0105356_10007054_pt1 | contig 10393 bp, 7 predicted proteins | sample GOMGulsemesocosm_3_FD_83502 | JGI IMG/M metagenome (GOLD analysis project Ga0105356, IMG submission 83502) | Methane-oxidizing microbial communities from mesocosms in the Gulf of Mexico - GOM9D Gulf of Mexico | ecosystem: Environmental > Aquatic > Marine > Cold seeps | place: Gulf of Mexico...
GCTAGCCCCTTGGTTAGTTTTCATTGTATTGGCAATTATTGCCTGCTGGTTAATCAAACTTGCTAGAAAGCGAAAAGGCATTGCCGTGGCATTTGGCATTTTTGTCCAGATGTTTAGCCCCGATCCTATGGTGGAGCAGACCATTAAAATGGTACAAGTAGATAAGCAGGTTATTAAACAAAAGGAAGAAGAAGCAGCAACTAAATAAGAATAAGGACTATTCATTCAGGCTGCTTGGTAAATAAGGCAAAAAGTAATTTTTTATAGTGAGGGAATTATCGGCGGCTTTTTATTAAACCAATGCCAATCAAGCCCGCTGATAAAATTAGGCATATACCCACACCAATAAGATCTTGTTGCGCTAGGTTATATACCACACCTAGCGACATCACTATTGAAGCCCAGTAATAATTTTTTGCCCTTGCAAAGAACTTGCTCATGCTTAACCCTTTCACAAAACTTGTTAGTTTAACTATAGACAAGTTTTTGCAAGCAGTGACAGTAATGTTAACTACACTCAGTTTTGCCAACCACTATTTCAAATCGGCATTGCTCGTTAGCATTTGTTTCGCACTCTTATAGTTTTGATAAAACTCAAGATGAGCAGCTTTAGAGAAAGTATCTTCTCGAACATCATATTGAGAAATCCAATCAATCAACATAGTTAAATTGGCATCTTGCGCTTCTTTAGACTCATACTTATGAGGCTCCCAAGGTCGCTTATTAGCATTAGCTATGCATTTTTCAACAGGTAAATTCATAAAAATAATTTCTGTTGATTCAGACTTGGCTATTTCCAGTAAGTCGCTATAACAGCCTTCAATAACCCAACTATCATTGAGCTGCATAAAGTGTTTTATAGCTTGAGCGCTTTCTACTAATGGTGTTCTGGTAGGTGGGTTTGTTGCTTGCCATGCCAATAGATCAAGGTCCAAATGGGCAAGATTTTCTGACTGGGCTAATTGTTTCGCCAGTGTTGATTTACCACTGGCAGAATTGCCAAAAAGTAATATTTTTCTCAATAGTTATCTCCTAAGCCTTAAAAGTACACAGAAGAATATCACATACTTTTAAGTTAGGAAAAACGGTTAATCTTGCCCCGAAGGCACAATTGTAATAACAATTACTGAGTTAATGCTTGCCACGCTTTAACCGCATCGGGCTGACCATTTTGTGATTTGATATATAAGTTAAGTAACTTCAATTCATTACTTTGTCTTTCTTCAATCGGCTTTGCCTCTACTTCAATCAAGGAAATACCTGATTGTTGCTTACAAAGTTTAAAGTAGTCTTTAAACTCGCTAACACTGGTGCAAGTTTTACTATGACCTTGGTAAGCTTTAACTAAACTATGAACATCAAACGCTTTATCATTACAGTGATAAATAGGGCCTTCACCACTTTTTCCTAAGTGAAAAATATTATTACGCATATAGATAATAGTGATATCTGTTTGATCTTTTAAGAAGTGAATTAACTCATTAAGCTGAAAGTGAAAACCACCATCACCAATAATGACTACAGCACGCTCTTTTCTTTGTTCAGTCTGTGGTGCTTGCTCAGATAATGCTTTTAATCGCTGCGCTACAACTCTGCCATAAGGTAAAGCCGTGCCCATAGCGCCATACCAAGGGTTAGTTATCCATGAACGTCCCAGCTTTGATTTGCGAACTTTCAAGCTGTAGCTAGCAAAATATGAGTTACCTACTTCAGGTAAGTACACATAAGTGTCATCATCTTGGCTTTGTAAGTCATTAAGTGTTTGTGCCAAATTATTAAAATCTAGATCATCAGAGCCTATAGCTAGGGCTGTCTTCTCGTGGTATTGGTTTTTATCTACTAAGGGGTCAAAGGTAAATGTTTTACAATTATCAGCAAGCAACCCCTCAAAAATAACAACCAGATCTTTTTCTAGCAGTGAACCACCTTTTAGTAGGGTTTTATTTTCAAAAGTTTCAATTTTATGAGTACCGGTAGCAAAAGCAATATTACAATCTTGTGGAAAAATGCTTGTCGCGACATCAATCACATAATCTGCCGATTTTTCAATATACTCCCTACCTGGTGTTTGGGTAAAGACACCATTATAAGCACCTAAACACAAGGGTGCATACTCATCAAATAACCCCTTAGCAAACCAAGTAGTGGCATAAGGAATATTAAACTTTTCTGCAAACGCCAAAATTAACATTTTAAGCTTTTCATTATGTTTAAGGCGATCACCAAGGTACAGCATAGGTGACTTTGCTTGCTCAAGTTTGCTTATAATATTATCTACAATCAACTCAGTGCCAGCCAATATATTACTACCACAACAAATATTCTCTAATGACTTAGGTAGTTTAATTGGTTGGGTTTTAGCAAAGACTTGGTCACGTGGTACTTCAATAAACACTGGTTGTTTATTTTTATAGGCTTCTGCAACAATTTGATAAAAACGCTGGCCAGCAATATTAGGATGCCCTTCCACACGCTGCCCTTGTAGACGTTCAACACGCATACCTAAGGCGGAAAATGCCTCTAAAGCATTGTCATACTCTGCTTTCCAAGAGGCATTAGGTTGAATGGTGTGGTGAATGGCAACTTGATTTACTTCACTTTCAGCTGGTGCGCCTGAAATGAACACTACCGGTAAACCTTCGGTTACCGCTAAAGCCGCAGCGCTGGTACAAGGTAAACTGCCAACCATATACGTTGTTAAACAAAAGCCCATACCGTCAATTTCAGCTTGCGCACACGCAGAGAAGCCCGCATGCATTTCATTACTTGAAGGGTTTATTTGAATGCCATCGCCGTGTTCATTATTACTAAGGGCAGCAATTAAATTGGCTGCAAAGTCTCCGCCAACACCATAGATATGTTGACCACCAAAAAAGCGGATCACTTCGCTCATGGTTTCACCTAAACTAGGCAGTTGTTTATTATAGCTTTGGCCAAAATTCATTTCGTACGACATCTTTGTCTCACCTTTAAACTGATAAGTTAAATTTTAATGGCTATACTTTAAGGGCATTAAAATGCATGCATATGATTAAGATCATACTTTGCTAAATTGACCAGTAAACGACAACTTCCGCGCTGTTCAAGGATTTTTACAGTTTTTGTAAACTAGGGGCTGTTGATCTTTCAGGGTTAAAATTTATTCAATTTAAAACGGATTTAATCGCGGCGAGAGCTTTGTAACATAGTTATTCTATTAAAAAAGCGAGCAACAATGAGTAAATTTGTTTTAAATGCCCCCTAAAGGGCAGCACTTGTTTGAAATTTATACTTCGTTATCGTATGTTCGAGTAGCCAGCTACACGCCACATACTCTGCCTTGTTTAAATACCAAACAAATTGCTGTAAAAGCAATTTCGAAAGATCAATAGCCCCTATTATCTGAGGCAATTAATTTGCTTGGGTAGTATTAAAACAGAGGATTGTCTTAGTTTTAATTTAAGGGAGCAGATGCAGAGATACTTACTAATCAATGCTTAGATAACATCATTTCAGCAAGTATCTTCTTCTAGGTTTGTTAACCTTTGTAGCTATATTTTCTCAAATAACATCACGAAGCGATCTGTGTTTCTACGAAGCTCAGGTACAAACACTAACTTAGAATGATCATCTTTTGGGTTTTCTAGAAGCTTTGAAGTTTTGATTAGTTTAAAACCACGCTTTTCCAAATCTGTTTTGACAAAAGCACTATCAATTCGATGCAGAGTTTTTACATCTCTGATACCACTTTTATCTGCAGCATCATGATCTATAACTAATAATTTACCGCCCTTTTTCAGTGATTTTAACACTTGCGGCATAACCACATCTGCAGTGAAGTTCCAGCCATCTTCTTGAAAAAACATGTCATGAAAACCAAGTACTAAAAAGGCACTGTCATAGTGATTATCTGCCAATTTAAGATCATCGGCTTCACTGAGTAAATAACTGACATTCTTTAGTCTGTCATTAGCAAGACGTACATCTAATGCTTTTTTTGCATACTTTAAATAAGCTTTAGGGATTTGTAGTGTTACCTCACCTTTGTCCCCAACAACACGTGCTAACAACTCAGAGTAATAACCACCTCCAGCAAGTAAATCAAGCACCTTGTCGCCTTTTTTCACTCCAGAAAAGTTTATTATTTGCGCGGGTTTTCGACCTTCATCTTGTTTGATATCACTCTCGCTTCGTCCTGATAAATCCACTGTTCCTGCAAATACAGAGGTACACATGGCAAATAAACTCATGGCAGAAAAAGCCACGAGTTTAGTGGTCAATTTACTTGGGGTTGTTTTGATAGTCATTGATACATTCCTTATTATTATTAGTTTTATGAATTACCTGATAATAGCTACTGAGTAAATTCTAAATATTTACCCTTAGATGACAGTTTATAACAGCATTTTCTTTCAGCAATAAGTAACTTGTTTCAAAGTATGTAACTCTTTTATAATGATGCTAATGCAAGTTTTTTCTGGTTAGTACCTCAATGCGATTTCGACCTTTTTCTTTAGCTTGATACATAGCTTTGTCAGCATCATTGATCAGCTGATCTAAACTTTCATGCCATTCACTAAACATACTTACGCCAATGCTGAGTGTCACATTGATTTGTTTATCTTCAACAGTCACACTATGTTTCGCTAATGAGCTTTGGATACGGTTAGCCGTTTCAATACCGCCTAGAGTGTCACAACTAGGTAATACAATAATAAACTCTTCACCACCATAACGAGCTAAAAAATCTATATCGCGGATTTCCTCTCGGCAAACATCACAAATATGAATCAATAATTCATCACCAATTAAGTGACCAAATTCATCATTAATTGCTTTAAATAAGTCACAGTCGAGTAACAATAGTGTTAATTGATTTTTACCTCGTACAGCACGAGAAAATTCCATATCAGCTCTTTCAAACAAGGCCCTACGATTGGCAACTTTGGTCAGAGGATCGGTATTTGAAAGCTGTTCTAATACATGTGTTCTTTCTTCTACCACTTTTTTCATAACAGCTAAAGAAACAGTCGTTTCACTTAGCTTTTCATTCATACCATTAAAGGCTTTGACGATACTATCAAACTCTTCAGATGGGTGAGATAGATGTATTTTTTGAAAGTGTCCGCTGTGATTTTGTTTGAACGCACGTTTAACTTCATCAAGAGACTTTCTCACTATGTGCATTAAAGAAAATGAACCAAATAATAAAGCAACAATGCTCGCCGCAGACACAGAGATGATAAAAAAGGCTTCATGTTTTATGGTATTGTAAATATCAGTATGAGCAATTGAAGATAACTGTAATGAATCGGATCGAATAGCTTCCAATTGCATCATTAGGCGTGCTTTAAGGTGTACTTTAATGGCCGCGCTAGCATTTTTCAGTTTATTCTTTGTTATTTGGGAAAATAAACGTTTAAGGTTTTCATTTTGGCTTTTAATACTGTTTTGAACTGTCTGCTGAGAGGGGGATAACTTAGGTGGTGAGTTAAGTAAACGTGCTAATTTTTGCTGAAGAGACTGCCAATGATTGACACTGTAGTTGCTTGCATAAATATTATCACTAATAATCAGTTGTTTTAATGAATTGGTCTGGTTATCAACCTGTTGTGCGTAATTATCTCTTGCAAAAGCAAGCTCTACTGAATGTGATGACCATATGACACTACCAAGTAAGGTCGCAAATAGCACACAACAACTTAAGGTAAAGAGATATATCCGTTGTGATAGACTTCCATTCATCATTTATTCCTCTTATAGGGGGATATTAACTGCACCGGGATCAACCTGTAGCATTGCCCTACTGTCAATAAAATTCTCTACGCTAGGTAACTCTGCATGTTCAGTCATTTGTGTTGCCACAGCCCAGATTACTTGTGATTTAAGACTCAATATGAGCGACTGATTTAAACTTAATTTAAAGATATAATCTGGCCAGACCCATTCAATAAATTCGCTAGAAAGTTGCAGTTCGTCAATCACAACTTTTTTAGCTTTTTCTGGATGTGAAGCTATATAGTCAATAGCAACCGCCAAGCCCTCAATAATGCACTTTGCTTTTTCAACCACTATTTTATCGGCTTTAAGGGAAAGTAAATTAAAGCTCAGCGTATTTAGACTTTTTGTATCATGGATCTTTATGTCTTTATCTAATAGCTGTGCACTGTTAAAAGCAAAAGGCTCCCAAGGTACAATGGCATCGACTTCGTGCTGAGAATAGCCATTAATTAATTCATCAGGTTTAAAATGGTGAAGCAGCACATCTTCTGTCGTTAATCCCTCTAAGGCGAGTAAGGTACTTAAAAAATATTCACTCGCGGTGCCTTTGGTAACCCCTATCCGTTTACCTTTGAGATCGGCAGCAGAGTTAATTTGTGCCGATGGATGCGTAATCAATTTGACGTCATTATCTGATTGAACAAACATTGCATGAGTTACAAAATCTTTATTAGCCAGGCTTTGAAAAGCAATAACCGAATCTGAACTTGTACCAAAGTCTGCTTTACCGCTCATGACTTCACTAAATGCCTTTTGCCCACCTACAACCTCAGAAAATTTAACTTGAACACAGGTTTTGTCAAAGGCACCAATAGCCTTAGCAACATAAAAGGGGGTTGATAAAGGTGTTTTTGAAACAGCGATGGTAACTGCATGTTTAGGTGATTGCCAAAACGATTGGTACTTCACATAAGACACAATGATACCCACACAAATAACGAATGTGAGAACAGAAAAATGTAGTGCTTTTTTATTCAAGATTCACAACCAAAAATAAAGCCTTTTCTTAAGTATAGAGAAGGTTTAGCTTTATTGGGTCAGTGAAGTTAAATTTAATCAGGAAAAGCTGAACTTATCCATTGATGATGAAAATTCAGATAATTTACGTCATCAATGGCACAACAAGCACGCTTTTGTCATGAGGATATTTTTAAAGAATTGTTTTGTGGCGATACCAATATTAGTAGTACTAATATTGGTAACTTGAGCAACAACGACTTTAGTGCTTTGACTACTACTTCTCGCTACTTACAGCGCACACTGGCTGCTTCGGCCGCATCCTTTGCAAAATAGATATGACTTATCGACAAAGATAATGCTTCTTGGCTTCTTAATTCAACAGGCACTACCACTTTATCAAACTGAACTCCCTGCTTAGCAAAACAATTCAAATCAACTGACAAATCTACCCATTGATTTTGCATCGTTTTATTTAACGCTTTATTAATATCTACTCCTGCACGGCAACTGCCTTTATCGTCGCTTAAACTTTCACAGTTCATTGATAAAATGACAGAGCCCTGCACTGCTTCATTTCTTTTTAAGGTTAATATCAAGGCGGCATGACTATCTTGTTCTACTGAGAGGCCTTCGCTAAAGCCATCGTCACTTATAAATTTAATACCCGCATTCCTTGAACCATCAAGTGTTAATTTAAAGGCATCTTCTTGGATTATTTTATCAACGGTGCGGTATTGAATCCCCGTTAAAGCCTGAGCACTCGAATTGATAGCCACTTCTTCTCCATTCGACGTTAAGCGCATTCTCCAAGGCTTTTGTACTTTACCGTTAAATACTTGCCTAGCTGTATCCAGATTTTCATTAAGTTCATAGTTTTCAGGTAAATTCGTTAACAAGGTTGACTCTTCACCGTATTGTAAGCCGTAACCGTAAGGTAGTAGTGGCTGATTATCTTCATCAAATCGGTTAACAGTCTGTGTCGGTGAATCAGGCCATGAAAAAGACAACTTACCTTTAAAATCATGCTGAGATTTTCCCTTCTTATCCGTAAATAATACATCCGCAATTGCTTTGCCTTCAGAGCCAGGTAACCAAGCGGCAACAAAAGCATCACTAGCATTCATCTCTGGGTTCATCCACATAGGACGCCCACTGATAAATATAGATACCACGGGGATCCCTTGTGCTTTGAGTTTTTTAAGCAAAAACAAATCCGTTTTATTACCTTGTTGATAAAGTAAATTATCTCTATCGCCATGGCCTTCGGCATAAGGCTCTTCACCATAAACCACCACAGCAACATCAGGCTTGCCTTGATAACTGCCATCATCACTTAATTGAATTTGACCACCAGCAGCATTCACATGCTCGGCAAAACCATCATAAATTGAGCTGCCACCAGGGAAATCTGCATTTTCATTATTGGTGCCTTGCCAAGTGATAGTCCAACCACCTGACTGTTTACCAATATTGTTAGCCGCATCACCGGTAAGTAAAATATTCATCTTGGGTGAAAGCGGTAAAATTTGTTTTTCATTCTTAATCAATACCAAGGATTCTCTTACCGCTTGCCTTGCTATTTCTCTATGATCTTCACTTCCTATCAATGACATTTTACCAGAGAATTTACGATTTGCTGGGCTAGGTTTATCAAATAAACCCGCTCTAAATTTAACGCGTAATATGCGTGTAACTGCATCATCAATCCGTGTTATTGGAATAATACCCTGCTCGACTTGCGCAATAGTATTTTCTAATAAAGGTTTCCAAGCGCCTGTTGGCACCATATATATATCAAGCCCGGCATTAGCCGCTTGCGGACAACTTTCATTGCTGCAGCCTTCGACTTGACCATGTCCATTCCAGTCACCAACTACAAAACCATCAAAACCCATCTTGCCTTTTAATACATCGGTTAGTAAGTAACGGTGACCATGAAGTTTTTCACCGTGCCAACTATTAAAAGAAGCCATTACCGACTGAGCGCCGGCGGTTAAACCACCAACATAACCTTGAGCATGAATATCAAATAATGCCTGCTCTGATGAGATATTATTGCCTTGATCATCGCCAGCAACCGTACCACCATCGCCAATAAAGTGTTTTACCGTACTGATCACTCTGTCATCACTTAAAAAGTCTGTGCCTACTCGACCTTGTAAGCCATGAACAATCGCTTCAGCATAATCCTTCACAATTTTAGGATCTTCAGAGTAACTTTCATAAGTTCGGCCCCAACGATCATCTCTAACCGTAGCAACTGTGGGTGCAAACACCCAATCAATGCCTGTTGCCATCACCTCTGTTGCTGTAGCCTTGGCTATTTTCTCTATGAGTGCAGGGTTATTTGTTGCGCCTAAACCGATATTATGTGGAAATAAAGTCGCACCAATAACATTGTTATGTCCATGAACCGCATCAGTACCCCACATGGTTGGAATGCTGCTGCCATCAAGTGAGTCATCAATTGATGCTTGATACATAGCTTCTGCCAAGTCGATCCAATCTTGAGGCGTTGAGTGTTTGTTATTGTTTGGAAAAGAACCACCACCATTAAAGTATGAGCCAAAACCATAACGTCGCATGTCTTCTGGGGTAACATCCTTAATTTCAGGTTGGATCATTTGAGCTACTTTCTGCGCTAAAGTCATGTTTGATAACAGCTGCTGTACCTTAGTTTCAAGTTCAGCTTCTTGTGTCACTTCTGATTGTATTTTTGGCCATATAGCTAAATCATGACTAGTCCTACTTTGCACTTTATCATCTAGATTAGTTGCTTTACTTGTATCAAAGGTATTTGTTGGCTCGCTGTTACAAGCCGATAAGCTTGCAGTGATTAACACTGCTAATAAGTATTTTTTTGAATATTTCACGAGGTTAACCTTTTTGAACAGCAGCGCTAGGCTTTGAGCCACTCACACCGTAATAAGCGATAAAAACATAACAAACAGCAGGAAGAATGAAAGCGAGTTGCACACCGATACTATCGGCCAATACCCCTTGCATTAATGGCACAATTGCACCACCAACAATCGCTAAGCACAAAATGCCTGCGGCATTACTGGTCGCCTCACCTAAGTCTTGAATAGCCAAGCTAAAGATGGTTGGAAACATAATTGAATTGAATAGACCTACCGCAATAATTGACCACATAGCAATCGCGCCATCAAAACTAATAGCTAGAGCAATGAGCACAATAACCATCAGCGCATTAAAGGCGAGCACCTTGCCGGCAGCAATATGCTGCATAACAACAGCGCCAATAAAGCGGCCAACCATAGCGCCGCCCCAATAATAGGCAATAAATTGAGCAGCTTCTGACTCTTGCATACCGGCAATGGATGGCTCACTCAAAAAGCTCACCAAAAAACTGCCAATTGAGACTTCAGCACCAACATAAAGGAAAATACCAAAGGCACCTAACCTTAAGTGACGAAATTGCCATGCGTTACTTGATGAGGATTTTTCTTGTTGATTCCTGCCTAAGTCAGGCAGTTTTATCATTGAAAAGATAAAGGCTAAGGCCAGTAAGCTCGCAGCCAGCAATAAGTAAGGCATTTTAACTGCTGACGCACTAGTCGTTTCAACCTGCCCAAGACTATTTTCTAGGCCTGCTTCAACACCATTAAAAATTAACCAAGCACCAAAAAACGGTGCAACTGTTGTTCCCAAA
>Ga0105356_10007057_pt1 | contig 10390 bp, 10 predicted proteins | sample GOMGulsemesocosm_3_FD_83502 | JGI IMG/M metagenome (GOLD analysis project Ga0105356, IMG submission 83502) | Methane-oxidizing microbial communities from mesocosms in the Gulf of Mexico - GOM9D Gulf of Mexico | ecosystem: Environmental > Aquatic > Marine > Cold seeps | place: Gulf of Mexico...
ATGTCATTATCTAAAAATGATGTTGTTCGTTTAACAGCATCAATAATAGTAGATGTTTCAGAGAGAGATGAAATAACGATGGTTTCTTTTCCTACTGTTTCAGCAAAAATTGAAATAATTGTATTTATATCCTCAACGGATGTTGCTTCGTTTATTGAAATTGATACTGTTTCAGTATCTGGATAATAAAAGTTTACACCATTTGATTCTGCTATAGCTTTTACTTTTGAAGTCTCAATTTTAATTTGAATGGTATCAAAATAAGACGTGTTCGCTTGGAAAAGTCCTAGTTGTTCTAATTTATCTGCTAAAGTTGTCGCCGAATAGTGGACTTTATTAGCGATATATTCTAGTCCTTTCGGACCGTGATATACAGCATACATTCCTGCCATTACGGCTAATAATACTTGAGCAGTACAAATATTAGAAGTAGCCTTATCACGTTTAATGTGTTGTTCACGTGTTTGAAGCGCCATTCTAAGGGCACGATTACCATTAGTATCTTTAGTAACTCCAATGATACGTCCAGGGATATTTCTTTTGTAAGCTTCTTTAGTTGCAAAATAAGCTGCATGAGGTCCGCCGAATCCCATAGGAATTCCAAAACGTTGTGTGGTTCCAACAACAACATCTGCACCAAATTTACCAGGAGCTTCTAATTTCACTAAACTTAATATATCGGCAGCAACAGCAACTTTTATTTGCGCATTATTTGCTTTAGAAATAAAGCTTGCGATATCATTTACTTGTCCTGATTTACCAGGATATTGTAATAAAGCACCGAATACTTCTGATGAGAAATCAAAAGTTTCAGAATTTCCTATTATAAGTTCAATTCCTAACGGGGTTGCTCGCGTTTGTAATAAAGATAATGTTTGTGGTAAGACCTCTTCAGAAACAAAGAATTTCACCACGCCATTTTTCTTTTGTGCTCTTTCACGAACAGCAAAAAGTAATGCCATGGCCTCGGCAGCGGCTGTACTTTCGTCTAAAAGTGACGCATTGGCGAGTTCCATACCTGTTAAATCAATTACCATAGTTTGATAATTGAGAAGTGCTTCTAATCGCCCTTGAGCGATTTCAGCTTGATAAGGCGTGTAGGCAGTATACCAACCTGGGTTTTCAAGAATATTTCTTTGAATAACGGCGGGTAAATTTGCAGGATTATAACCTAATCCTATATACGATTTATAAACTTTGTTTTTCAATGCTAATTCATGAATGTGAGTAAGGTATTCTTGCTCACTCATTGCAGGGTTTAATTTTAGGCTTTTTTCAAGCTTAATATTATCTGGAATGGTTTCATAAATGAGTTGATCTAAATTGTCAACTCCTATAGTATCAAGCATTTCTTTATGGTCGTTTAATCTTGGACCAATATGACGTAGTGCAAAAGAATCTGTATTCATTCTTGAAATTTGTTGTGTTTTTCGGGAGCAAAATTACATAAATATTAGCGGTTTTTATCTACCTGAATTGAAAGTTTTTAATCAATTAATTTTACTATTATGAGAATCCCTATTTTTGTGGTATGCGAATCCTAAAGCATATTTTCGATTTTTACATTAACAGTAGTATTCATGTGGCTTTAGCCGTGTGTAGCTTGTTATGGATAACTGTTATTGAATTTAATTTGGAACTGAATACAAACCTTATGTTATTTGTGTTTTTTGCGTCAATAACAGGTTATAATTTTGTAAAATATTTTGGATTGGCAAAATTTCATCATCGACACTTGGCAAACTGGCTTAAATTGATTCAGTTATTTTCTCTTTTTAGTTTTGCAGGTCTTTGTTATTTTGGGTTACAATTAGAGTTTAAAACACTGGTGTATATTGCGGGGTTTGGAGTGGTTACATTTTTATATGCGATCCCGTTTTTACCTAAACGGATATTTTTAGAAGAAGGAAATAATTTAAGAGCAATTAGCGGATTGAAAATATATATTATCGCTTTTGTTTGGGCAGGTATAACGGTTGTTTTGCCAGTTGTTGACCAAGGTTATCCTTTAGAGTTAGACATTATTATAACTGTTATTCAACGTTATCTATATGTGCTTGTAGCTATGCTTCCCTTCGAAATTAGAGATATGCAGTTTGATAATTTAAAATTATCAACTATACCCCAACAAATTGGTGTGAACCGTACAAAACATGTCGGCGCCTTATTGTTGATTGCTTTTTTTATAATGGAATTTTTTAAGGATGAAACCTCAATTGTTCAGTTTGTTATATTGGCTGTTGTATCACTAGTACTTGGATTGTTTTTAATGTTCAGTCAAATAAAACAACGACAGTATTATAGTTCTTTCTTGGTGGAAGGGATTCCTGTATTTTGGCTGGCTATGATGTTATTATTAAGCTAATCGTGTTTTGCGAGTTCTTCGTCAAAATTATGTTTCATAGTATCTTTTTCTGAAGATTTTAGAAAATCTAGCTCAGAATTGTTCATCAGTTTTGTGAGCTTAGCATTATTACTGGAGTATTTTCTACAAGCTCTACAGTAGAGTAGGTGTACATTCAACTTTATTTTTGCCCAAAAAGAGGCATCATTATATTGCGTTTTATTGCAAGTATGATTCGCTTCGGTACAGTTCATAAAGATTCTATTTTTTTCACTCATGTTTTACTCTTAAAACCAGTTTTTTTCTAAGCAAGAAGCTAATTGTGTTCTTGCCCTATGAATGATAACCCAAAGGTTAGACGCTGTAATATCTAATTCATTACAAATAGCTTCGGTGTCATATCTTAAAATGGTTTTCATTTTAAAAACCTGTGCTTGCTTTTCTGGCAATTTAGCAATACAATTGTGAATAGCAATACCTAGCTCGGTGTTTTCTATATTATTTTCAGCGGTTTTATCAAAAGGATCGGCAACACGTTGCTCCATCCAATCGCCTTCATTTTCACTATCACTGTTAAAAGCAATTCTAACCTCTGCCTTTCCTTTTTTTGAATTTATTTTTCTATAATGATCAATTATTTTTCGTTTTAATATAGAAATAAGCCATGTTCGCTCACTAGCTTCACCCTTAAAGTTTTTCATCGATTTTAAACCAGCAAAAAAAGTGTCTTGAACTAAATCTTGGGCTGTGTTTCGATCCTTTACACGGGTAATGGTGTAATTGAATAAATAATCGGAGTACAAATCTATCCACTTATTGGGATTTATTTGATGGTTAGTCATTATGGCGCTTTTGTTTTAGTTTACTCAAAAATAGGATAAAATGCCGACTTGTGGTGATTTTGTGATAAGTTTAAGCCTTTCGGGTATAGATTGGATTTATGGTTTTTTTAGGTGCAACCGAAATGTTTGATCCCAGTGCTAATATTACTGATGTAGGCTCTTGTTTATTTAAAAACTCAAATTTTGAACCATAGCTAAGTTCAAAATCAACATCAATTTTGAAGTCTTTAATCTTTAACTGTTTCCATTTTGGGTGCTGTACTTCATACTCGTAAGTTGTTTTGTTGTGTTTTGTATATCCATAATAATGCTCAGTAATAAAATTTGTTACCGAGTTAGATGGAATCTCTAGAGGTGTTTTTTTTGAAGTCACCGACATTCGTTGCCATTTATTATTTGTCTTCCAAGAATATTCAACGGTGGAAGAGATGTCATCTTCAATCCATTTATGATCCATTTTTAGGGTTTGGTAATGCTCTTTGTAGATGCTATTTGCGATTTTTGTGATCATTGGTTTTGGAACCATTTCTTTTATAAACACAACACCTCGGTTATTGTTGTGTTTTACATAAAATCTGAGGTTGACTTCTTCAAAGTTGACATGCCTAGGGACTTTGATTCCGATTACTTTGGTGTCTTTAAACATAAACCCCACAAGGCTTATATAACAGGTGTTATTATATAAATCTAAGGTGGTGCCTTCAGGAATGAATGGTTTTAATATACTCGGATCTACCTTATAGTTTATAAGGATTAAGTTTTGCCATTTTGCGGTTAGAAATTTCATGATACTAAGTGTTTTATTGCTAATTGAATGTTGGTGAATTTGAAAGTGAAGTTATTTTCTAATAGACGTTTGGGAATAACATTTCTGCTTTTTAGAATTAACTCTGTTTCAGTTCCTATTAATTTTGCGCCTAGTGTTAGAAGCCATTTTGGTTGAGAAATTCCAAAAGGAAGCCCTATTGCTTTACGGATACTTTTCATTAGAGTTTTGTTATTGGTTGGCTTAGGAACGCAAAGATTATAATTACCTGAGAAAGTATTGTGATCCAAAATATATGCTACAGCACGAGCAAAATCTGCTTCATGAATCCAACTAACTTTTTGTTGTCCATGACCATGTTTACCTCCTAAACCAAAAAGAGCCAATAACTTTAAGGGTTTTAGTGCACCACCATTTTTACCCAATACAATTGATGTTCTCAATACGATTTTTCTTGTTTTAGGATTTGGAATTGAATAAAAAGCCTCTTCCCAAGATTTGGCTATATTCATAGAGAAATCGTCGCCAATGTCTTCGCTAATTTCACTCCTTTCTTTTGTTAAAGACGATTTGTAAATTGTGGCAGTGGAGGCATTCATCCAGATTTCTGGTGGCGTTTCACATAGATTAATAGCAAGCCCTAGAATATGGGTCGAATCAACTCGAGAGTCGTGAATTAATTTTTTGTTTGTATCGTTGTATCTACAATCAACTGATTTACCAGTGAGGTTGATTAGAGCGGTAATGCCTTCGAGTTCAAATTTCCATTCCCCTACGTTTTTAGCATCCCAAAATATATCGTTTGATCGTTTTGGCTGCCTCGTTAAAATCTTAACGTTATAATTGTTTTCTGTAAAATGAGATTCTAGAATTTGTCCTAGAAATCCGCTTCCGCCTGCTATGATTATTGTTTTCATTTTGTATATTTTAAACTTTCAGAAAATATTGAAAGTATAGGTTAAAAAAATAGTTACTTCATTATTTTGAGTATTGACTTGGTCAACCAATTCTGTTCTTGATTAACAAGTTTTGTTAACATAGAATCTGCATTCTCAGTTAAATCATGAAGCGCCTTGGTTTGTTTTATAAGTTCTTTGGTTTTTTTAGAATTGTCATTTCTAATACTAGAGACATCTTTTAAAACTTTTATTACGGGTTGAATTTCCCTTCGACTACGTTCCTTTGCAATAATTCTAGCCAATTCTTGGACATCCTTTTCTGTAACAAAAAACTCTTTACGCTCACCAGGGATTAGGGTTTTGGTAACGATGCCCCAATCTATAAGTTGCCTTAAGTTCATACTGGCATTTCCACGAGAAATTTTTAAATCTTCCATAATTTCCTCCATGGATAAGGGATCGATTGAAATAAAAAGAAGGGCCTGAATTTGTGCCATAGCTTTATTTATCCCCCAGAGAGTACCTAAACTTCCCCAGGTGCTGATAAATTTTTCTTTTGCTTCTTTATATTTCATAGGACAAATATATGAATATTTTTGAACTTTCAATAATTATTGAAAGTTTATTTTATTTGGAAATGTATATGATCATCATGACGTACCGCTTGGCAACCTTGAAAACGAATTTTAGGTTCATGATCTAAGTCTAAAGTATGCTTAAGGTGAGGTTCGATAAATAATTTTTGAGTTTCAGGATTATTCAGGAGTTGCTCAATAATTTTACGAGTCCTGGTTTTATCCAATTTCAAATCATTCAAGGTTCCAAACGTTAAGTATTTAGGAAAATCATACTGCCAATAGCCTTGATCAATGCATGATTGAGACGATTCGTTATTATCGGAGTTCGCATAAACACCATATCCAGTAAGAGAGGGCTTTTTGTTGGATGAGTTGTTGTCTCCATCCAAATACATAAACGAGAGATCTATTTTCTTTCCATCATTATGACTTAGATGGGGAAAGAGCGGAAAACCATTTATAAAAGGGAAGTTGGCATCCAAATACGTTAGGGTGATATTATCATTCCCTAAGGCATCGCTCGTTTTTATAAGTAGCAATTTCAAATTTGGATTGACATAATTTCTAAATAATAAGGGATATACCCAATTCCTAGGTTGTATATGCTCGGCAAATACTGGGAGTCGTTCTCGTCCAAATAATTTTGCGATAGGAGGCACAAGAATCAAATTACATAACAAGTAGAGTGCTGGGAAAACAAAACGTTTTCGTGTTTTAAATTTAGTGGATACAAGAAGGCTTATGATCCAAATTAATCCTCCAATTTGAGTTAGGAGGGTGAGGATTATAATCCAAATGCTATGTAAAACTACTTTTAAAACATTCATTTTATTTAATCAATCCGGCACGTTTCAATAAGGCTTCAGGTTTAGGTTCCTGACCTCTAAAACGTTTATATAACGTCATAGGGTCTTCGGTACCACCTTTACTCAACACATTGTCTTTAAATTTTTTAGCTACTGTCGTATTAAAGATGCCTTCTTCTTTAAAATATTCAAAGGCATCAGCATCCAATACTTCTGCCCATTTATAACTGTAGTATCCTGAGGAGTATCCACCTTGAAAAATATGCGCAAAAGCAGTACTCATACAATTTTCGGGAACATCAGGATAAAGTGACGTACTATTAAAAGCGTGTTCTTCGTGGGCTTTAACATTGGTGATGTTTGATGGATCTTGACCATGCCAACTCATATCTAGTAAGCCAAAACTGATTTGACGGAGTGTTTGCATCCCTTCATGAAAGGTTGCAGAGGCCTTAATTTTCTGAATTAAATCCATTGGTATTATCTCGCCAGTTTCATAATGCTTAGCAAATAACTCCAAAGCTTCTTTTTCAAAGCACCAGTTTTCAAAGATCTGACTAGGGAGTTCAACGAAATCCCAAAAAACACTAGTTCCAGATAAACCAGGATATGTAGTATTTGCTAACATGCCATGAAGGGCATGTCCAAATTCATGAAATAAGGTCGTCACTTCATTAAATGTTAGAAGTGAAGGTTTGCTTTTTGTCGGTTTAGTGAAATTACAAACTATAGATACATGCGGACGCTCATTAGTTCCTGCTTGTACATATTGAGGTTTAAAAGAGGTCATCCATGCACCATTTCGTTTTCCTGCTCTTGGGAAAAAATCGGCATAAAAGATAGAAACTAGCTCTCCTTGTTCGTCTGTAACTTTATAGGTTAAAACATCCTTATGGTAGATGTCTATCGTATTAATCTCTTCAAAGTTTAATCCAAATAATTTATGTGCGACAGTAAAGGCGCCATCAATAACATTTTCTAGTTTAAAATAAGGTTTTAATAACTCGTCATCTAAGCTAAAGAGTTTCTGTTTTAATTTTTCAGAATAATAGCCAGAATCCCATTTTTGAAGTTGATCAATACCATCTAAATCTTTGGCGAAGGCTTCCAGATTATTAAACTCGGTAACAGCAGCAGGCTTTGCTTTTTCTAAAAGATTATTTAAAAAATCACCAACATTTTCAGGTGTTTGAGCCATACGCTCTTCAAGAACAAAATGAGAATGTGTGTTATAACCCAAAAGGACCGCACGGTCATGACGTAAATTAGCAATCTTAATTACGATCTCCTGATTGTCTAAAGCATCATTTTTAAAAGATTTACTTCCAAATGCTAATGACAATTTTTGACGTAATTCTCGATTGTCAGCATAGGTCATAAATGGAATATAACTAGGATAGTCTAGCGTGATAAGCCATCCTTCTTTTTTTTTAGATTCAGCAAGTTGTTTAGCCGCCTCTTTTGCGCCTTCTGGTAATCCCGATAAATCGTTCTCATCAATAAGTAACATTTCAAAAGCATTTGTTTCTGCTAATATATTTTCGCCAAATTTGAGTTTTAATTGACTAAGTTCTTTATCGATGTCTCGAAGAATTCCTTTTTTGTCTTCTGGCAAATTCGCACCATTTCTAGAAAAACTTTTATAGTTTTTATCTAATAAGGTAGTCTGTTCTGGAGTTAAATCTAAGGTGTTCTTTAAATTATAAACCGCTTTAACGCGATTAAATAAGCCTTCGTTTAATGCAATGTCATTGCTAAAATCAGACAAAAGCGGTGACACATCTTGTGCTATTTTTTGAATCTCATCATTTGTTTCTGCCGAATTCAAATTAAAAAAGATACTAGACAGTCTATCTAGTTCCTGACCAGAATAATCTAATGCTTCTATAGTGTTTTCGAAGCTTGGAAGCGCATCATTATTTACGATGGTATCAATCTCAATTTTAGCCTTTATGATAGCCGCTTTAAATGCAGGAAGAAAATCGTCATTATTAATTTTTGAAAATGGAGCCGTGTTATAAGCTGTTGAAAAGTGCTGATTTAAAGGGTTCATTTAGGCAGTAAGTGATTTATTAAAAGAAGTATTAAAGGTTTGGATTACAATTTTACTAAAACGTAATACAATTCTTTCTAACTTCTTGATTCAAGGCGATTTAAGCCTTAATTAGTTCGTTTATTTTTAAAAATTGACTATTTTCGCCAATAATTTTTCACTGAGTTCTTGAACTCACAAAAATTATTGATTAATAGCAATTGTAAAACCTCGACTCAATCGAGGTTTTATTGTTTTATAGATTTAGCAGCCTCAATAACTTTAGCTTTTAATCCTTCTTTATACATTACAATTTTATCTTGAACACAAGTATCTGAAGCTCCAATAATTTGAGCTGCGAGGATGCCTGCATTTTTAGCACCATCAAGAGCAACGGTTGCCACAGGGACACCACCAGGCATTTGCAATATAGACAATACAGAATCCCAACCATCAATAGAATTTCTCGATTTAACAGGAACTCCAATGACAGGCAATGGTGATAGAGAAGCTATCATTCCAGGAAGGTGAGCGGCACCACCAGCTCCAGCAATAATCACTTTTATACCTCGTTTATGAGCTTCTTTTCCATAGTCAAACATTTTTTCAGGTGTTCTATGTGCCGAAACAATATCAACTTCAATCTCAATATCGAATCCTTTTAAAACGTCTATGGCGTCTTGCATCACTGGAAGGTCGCTATTGCTTCCCATAATAATACCAACTTTACTCATGCTTTATAAATTTAAATGTCCAAGTCTAAGATTAAATCTTAAGCTTTAGATTATATATTCTGAATTATTCACTAATTACTTTAATCGTATTTTTTACGGCTTCAGCAATACGTCTTGCTTCAGCAATATCTTCATGGACTATAGTTACATGTCCCATTTTACGAAAAGGACGGGTTTGTTTTTTACCATAAATATGTGGTGTAACCCCATCCATTTCCATTATGGAACTAATATTTTCATAAACAACATTCCCATTATAGCCTTCAGCACCTACCAAATTTACCATAATTCCACCAACTTTACTCTCTGTTTTTCCTAAAGGTAAATCTAAAACAGCACGAAGGTGTTGTTCAAATTGAGAGGTATAACTAGCTTCAATAGTATGGTGACCTGAATTGTGAGGTCGTGGTGCAACTTCATTAATTAAAATATCGTCATCTTCTGTCTGAAACATTTCCACAGCGAGAAGACCAACATGATCAAAAGCCTTTGATACTTTTAAAGCGATCGCTTCAGCTTTTAAGGCTACGGCTTCACTAATTCTGGCAGGACAAATAACATATTCCACTTGATTAGCTTCAGGATGAAATTCCATTTCAACTACCGGATACACTTTTATATCACCATTAACAGCTCTAGCTACAATAACAGATAATTCATTTTTAAAAGGAACGAGATCTTCAGTAATGCATTCAACATTTGGGAGTTCGGTTAAATCTGACGCCGATCTCACAACTTTTACGCCTGTACCATCATATCCAAATTGAGCGCTTTTCCAAACAAAAGGATAGTTCAAGGTCTCGTGTTCAATAGCTGTTAGCATTTCATCTTTATAAGCAAAGCGTGAAAATGCTGCTGTTGGCAGATTATGGTCTACATAAAATAACTTTTGCCTCGCCTTATTATTTATGAGTTTTAAGGTCTTGGAAGATGGGTATACTTTAATACCTTCATTCTCGAGTGTTTCTAGAGCGTTGACATTTACATTTTCAATTTCTATGGTCAATACATCTACATTTTTTCCGAAGTTATAAACCGTATCATAGTCCATTAAATCCCCTTGATAAAACTCATTAGATGCAATTTTACAAGGCGCCTCATTACTAGGGTCTAAAACGCAGGTATAAATGTCGAATTTTCGAGTGTCATTAAGAAGCATTTTTCCTAGTTGTCCTCCACCAAGAATGCCTAATTTAAAGTTTGAAGAAAAGTAGTTCATGTATTTGAAGTATCACTCAGTTTGTGTGTTTTCAATGCAAAAATACATTTAAATATTGAACCAATTTCTAAAAAGCTAAATCAAAATATCGTATATACTTAATCAATTGATTATCTTTGCCTCTTTCTTAAAAATGTTAAGATGATTAAGCTTCACGATAAATACTTTAA
>Ga0105356_10007059_pt1 | contig 10389 bp, 8 predicted proteins | sample GOMGulsemesocosm_3_FD_83502 | JGI IMG/M metagenome (GOLD analysis project Ga0105356, IMG submission 83502) | Methane-oxidizing microbial communities from mesocosms in the Gulf of Mexico - GOM9D Gulf of Mexico | ecosystem: Environmental > Aquatic > Marine > Cold seeps | place: Gulf of Mexico...
CCATTAGTAAGCAGAGGAACTCATGCGTTTGTAAAAGAAGGGAAAAAAATTGTTGGGCATGGTGGGATCAGCTTACATGAAGTTGTTGTACCGCTAGCCGTTATAAAAAGAAAGTTGTAATAGATATGTCTAAAAGGGTTAATTATAGTCGTCATATAGAGGCTCATTGGTTAGATCAAACGGCACTTTGGGTTGCCGAAGGGCTAAGCAAACAAGAATTACACGATAAAATTAATTCAATGCTTTCACCGCTAATTAATTGCAAGGTTAACTTAGGGAAAACGAGAAACCAATTAACATCGTTATGGTTTGATAAGAACGAAAATGTCAGTAGTGAGTTCTCAGTATTCGCAGTAGAGTACGTGAAAGAGAGCCATGATATTCCTCTAGTTATTCATTGGGGCTTGTTGATAGCTAAAAAGAAATTTTTTGCTGATGTAGCAAGGTTTATAGGTAGAAACTCTAAGCTAAATGATTCATTTACTTATGCTCAAGTGCAAAAGCGGATGATTGAGATGTATGGTGACACTGAAACAGTTAAACGTGGGCTGCGTTCAGTGCTTAAGACGATGGTTGATTTTGGTGTTTTGCTACGAAGTAACGCCAGAAGTTATCAAGTAAACCCAAATAATTTAACAGTACCTAATAAGTTAATGAATTGGCTATTATGTGCATTATTATTTAGTGAAGGTGTAATGAGCAGAACATTGTCAGATATGATTGATGATGCTGTATGGTTCCCTTTTGATATTACCATTGAACCAGAAGACATCGATAAACAATGGTTTGAAGTGCATCAGCAAGGTTATGACTTGATGTTGTTCAGAAAGAAATAATAAAAAATAAGAGAAGTAATTTGAAAGTATCAATTGGTTTTAATCGACACTTAGAGTCGAACTGGCTTGCTCAAACAGCATCTTGGGTAGCAAATGGCATTGAAGGTAAAGAGTTAAAAGACAAAATAGACTTGTTACTTACCCCTGATTTTACAAGCCAAGTAGCCAAGGATAAAACACGTAATTTACTTTTTGGAATTTGGAGTAAATTACCAAAGCATATCCCAAATGATTTTCAACGAGATGCTGCTAATTTACTGATGGAATATAGTGAATTGAACTTAGTTTTTCACTGGGGAATGATGCTTGCAAAATACCCATTCTTCAAATCGGTAGTTGAACAAATTGGTCGATTAACCAAGTTAAATGACTCTTTTTTATATTCTCAACTTGAACAGCGAATTACTGAGAATTATGGTGACACTTCAACCATCAAAAGAAGTATGCAATTCGTGGTAAGAACGTTGATGAACTTAGAGTTACTAGCTAACCCTAAGCAAGGTATATATCAACTTAGAAAGCCTATTCAAGTTAATAATCCATCAATAAAATCTTGGTTAGTTGAAGCTAGTGTTTATTCTGAACAAGTTACCAGCAGAAGCTTAACCGCCATAAACGATGAACATGTGTGGTTTCCGTTTGAGCTTTATTTCGATGAGAATGATCTGAGTCATAATGATCGTTTAGAAGCACACCATCAAACCGCTGATGTGATAGTGTTTGTTTAATACAAAAACAAAAAGATGTTAAAGGAGTAACTGATGGATGACATTAGTAATATTAAAAGTACAGCTCATGAGTCACTAGATGTATTCTCTGAAATAGAAGGAAGTGCATCTGCAAGTCTTGGACACCAAGCCAGTGATGGAGCACAAAGCCTTGCATATCAACAATCCTTTACTAATGGTAAAGCTGTTCAAGTCATTAGTGATAGTGCTACTCAAAATAGAGTCAGCTATCAACATTTACAAAAAGAGCCAGCAATCAGCCGTGTAAAGGTTCTAGATGATAATGATAAAGAAGATATTTATTATTTTTGTCGTACAACACCAATAGGATTAAAAGGTAATCAAAAACTAGCTGGTTATAGATCTCCCATAGGGAAGATTGCTGCCGCATATGTTGGTGATGAAGTTACTGTTGAAATTGCCGGAAGAATTCGTACTTTTGAAATTATTGAAAAAGTAAGTTTTACTCCCGTAAATAAAGAGCGCTGGGATTCAATAAATACAGTCTTTGAACTTGACGAAGACTCAGTTCCTAAGACAGTTAACTCACTACGAGACCTATTAGGGACAGGAGGTGAGAAAGAGGTTGATGACATTCTTGCTCAGTTGTTGGCAGAAGATGAAAGCTCTACTTTCGTTGTAGAAGGCATTCGAAGAGAAGCTCTAAAGTCAATGAGTCTTCGAGATAAGCCTGTACTCGATAAATTTCAAGATGAGATATTTCGTTTACCAATTGATAGTCAATTACTTATTGTTGGACCGCCAGGAACAGGGAAAACTACCACTCTGATTAGGAGATTAGGACAGAAGCTTGATCGTTTCGCATTATCGGAACAAGAGACTAACTTAATTGAGAAAAATGATTTAAATTCAAACTCGCTGCACGAAACGAGTTGGTTAATGTTTACTCCTACAGAATTACTTAAGCAATACGTTAAAGAAGCATTCAATCGAGAAGAAATACCTGCATCGAATGAGAAAATACAAACGTGGGATAACTACAGAAAATATATCGCTCGTAATGTACTTGGGTTGTTAAAATCAGCATCGAGCAATGGACGTTTTGTTTTAAAAGAAAAAGAAGGTTTTATATCAGATAGTGTTATTGCTGAACCGCTAAAGTGGTTTAGTGATTTCTCTAATTATCATGACCAAAGAATTATTGATGATGTTAAAACTAGTTTAACTGATTTAGAGAAATTAGGTGAAGCTGAGTTAAGTTCAGTTTTAGGTAAGTTGAAATCTGCATTAGCAAAAAGTTCGACACCAGTTAATATGTGCAGTGATCTTTTTAATATAGAAGGAGAAGTAACACCTTTGCTTATAAAGTATAAGGAAATTGCAGATACTGGAATAAGAAAAACTCTCAATTTATTGCTTAATACTCAAGGAAAGACATTTCTTGCCGAATTTGCGAGCTTTATTGACTCTTTAAAACATGACTTAACTGATGATGAGGAAGATGAAGCATCCATTGAAGATGAAGAAGAAAGTGACTCACCCAAAACATCAATGCAGCAGGCTATTGGCCAATATAATAGATTTATCCGATCATTAGCCCATAACTCATACAAGAAAAGAAAATTTGGTAAGTCTTCAAAAAACAATCAAATTCAGCTTTGGTTAGATAAAAGATTACCTACAGAGTCTATTTTATCTGAAATTGGCTATAACATCGTATTGCAGAACTCATTACGAAAATTTGTAAATATGTCCAAGCGCTATGTTTATGATATTCCAGCTAGTTATCGAAACTTCAGAAAAACACAAAAAGATAATACTGATTTATATCGATCAATTCCAAGTAAGGTAAATGAGTTAAGTCCATTTGAATTGGATGCAATTATCTTAAAGAAATTGCTTAGTTCGAGAGAATTAATTGAGCAAAAATTCGTTAAAAGTAACTTAGAATTAGCAAAGTTTTCAAATATTCACACAATAATAAGTTTGTATAGAACTCAAATATTAGTTGATGAGGCGACTGATTTCTCTCCGATTCAGTTAGCTTGTATGTTTAATTTGACTACACCTAAAACGAATTCATTTTTTGCTTGTGGTGATTTCAATCAACGCATCACTAAATGGGGGTGTCAAACAGAAGAGCAGATACAGTGGATTTCAAATGGAATAAATATTAAGGCTATAAATACAGTTTACCGACAAAGTAAATTGTTAAATGACTTTGCGAACGGCCTAATTAGCGTGATGGATAATGCTCGTGATGTAATCATAGAGTTACCAAAACATGTAATCCATGATGGCTTCTCTCCTGCTTTAATCGAAAATGTAGACACAAATGAAAATATCGCCAAATGGATATATGATCGAATTATTGAAGTTGAAAGAAATGTAGGGGAACTCCCAACTATTGCTGTTTTAGTCAACGATGAATCATTAGTTCAAGGACTAGCTACACAATTAGATGAACTTTTACAGGAAGAAAATAGCTTAAATGTTGTTGCCTGTCTTGAAGGGAAGGTTATCGGAGAAGAAAATGATGTCAGAGTCTTTTCAGTTGAACACATCAAAGGACTTGAGTTTGAGGCTGTATTTTTTGTTGGAATTGATAAATTAGCTTCAGTGTTACCCGATCTATTTGATAAATACTTATATGTTGGGACAACGAGAGCTGCAACTTATCTAGGTATGACGGCTGAAAAGGCTATACCGTCAAAACTTGAATCACTCAGAGACAAGTTTGTAGATAGCTGGCAGGTCTAACAAAAGGTCCGTATTTATAACCAATGCTCCGGTATGATTAAGTCGAAAGATTTAGCTGCATATTTGAGCATTGATAGTATTTCAGCATGCTTACTTTGATCATAAGACTGATTGTTTTTTCGTTGTTCAATAATCGACTGTAATAGCGGTAAGTTGAACATACCTAGCTTGTAAAAGTTATTCCAACTAGGCTGACCAAATAGGTTATAAATAACTTCAGTTCCGTCACGTTCACTGGCTAGGCGTTTCTCGCCAACTATTAGAGTTTCAGCCTTTTCCGCTTCGTCGCGATCTTCATACGAATTAAGTAATTTCAAACTTTCAACCTTATTAAGCTATAGGTAATATTTTATTTATAATGATTATGCATGATTTAATACCTTCAACACAGTTAATTATTGCATGATAATCACAGATATTAGATTAATATAAAGCTAAAGTGTCTCCCCTAAAAAGACTAATTTTAAGTTAAAATACTGAATTTTTGTATTCAATAGTAAGAAATAAAACCGTTGTAAATTACTTTATAACGGCTATAACTTTTTTATAGCTTCGTTATAGATACTGGGATGTGTGAATTGAAGAAAATGCTGTAAAGCGTAAAAGTCTTATCTAAGCACTTATAAATAAAATATCATCATTCCAAAAGGCAACATAATCTTAAAGGTTATTCTCTGTGATAGTTTCAGTTATCCTCCATCACTAATTTTTCTTCCTAAAGTAGCTTATATGAAAATAAATTAAAAAAAGAACACTTTTCGCGATCCAAATCGACTATCATATTTAGGTGGCTAATATTTTAGTCATCAGTTGACAATGATGTTTGCTGTTTACGTAAACAAGGAATAGTTATCATGGTAAAAAATGTTATAAAAGAATATTTCCCTCGCAGTGCAGCTTACATACAGTCTCTTCTTGAAGCTGGTGATGTAGAAAGAGTTGGACACCATAACTATGTAGCTACGCAGCATATGTTGAATACAACTGTACCTGTAGCGGATCAAACAACAAGCCAACTAAAAAGATCTGATACAGCACTATTAAGGCGATTAAAAGCTTTGGATAGTCACGAAGTAGCTTAGTTAATTACAGTAAAGTGCATTTCATTATTTAATTGTGAGGTGCAATTTATTTTAGGCTATAAAGCATACTGTTATATCAATTGAACAGATATTCCAGCCCATCTACAAGCACTATTTCATGTCTATTTAATAACCTTAAAGGATGGGTGCGGTTCTCTTTATTACCCTCTTTAGAATAGTCAATCTGCATTTCAGGAAGCCAGATGGCTGCTATAGAGACATTCATATTAAGGTTAATTACTGGTTTATCATGTAAACCTAAATCGAATAATATTGGTGCTTTGTGAGCCAAATTTGACTTGGGCGCTATAGTGAGTAGGATAATATCTCCCCATTGTAGATCAGCTTCTTTTCTTTCTTCATTTTTAACCATAGATGAATGACTTGCACTCGTCGTTATACGCGACATTTTAAACGTTCTAAATTCATATTCATGGTAATCAAATGCTCGAACATACCAGTGCTTGGATACCTCAAAAACACTATGTGGCGCGATTGACCTTTCTGTTTGACCTGATACTCGAGAGGCGTATGAAATGCTGATTGTGGTTAGTTGATTAATAGCACGTGTTATTGAAGAAACAACACCATTAACTAAGTTACTTCCTAATACTGGAGATACTTGTCCTATAGAAGCGACAGTATGTTCGATTGTTTCTTGCCATTTCCCCGTAGTGAGAAAGTTGAGTGCATTGTTATCGTTGTGCTGATATCTCGTTTTAAATGAAGCTGTATTGGTTATGTAAGCTCTTTGCTTTACATCATAATCAAGATTTTCTGGGTATAGTTCTACGTATTTATTAAGATCTCGTGAGGCGGTAACCGTTCCAACACCATAATGATTGCAAATGTATTTTCGATTAAATCTACCCGTGTAAGTTAAATAAAAATCAATCAAAGCTAAACGTTTTTTATCAGCTATCATTTTTATGCCCAGTTTATAAATGTAATGTATAAAATAACGAGTATGTTTATAAATGTACATATGTATAATGGAAACATAAGGTTTAATATTAAGGATTAGATGTGGCCAGAAGATTTGATTACTACCTAAGAGAAATAAAGGTAGGGGAGTCTGTCAATTTTAAGGAAGTAGTAAAGTCTGCTGAAAAAGTTGATATAGACAAATCACTTTTGCTTAAAGTTTTTTCAGTTAGTAAAAACTATGCTGAGAAAGAAATGCATAAAGTTACTATTTTGGAAATTGAAACGTTCGTTAGCTGGCTCTGTAAGTATGATCGACCTGATGGCTTTGGTAATCGTATTGATGCTGGAAAAGGCCAAAGTAGCTCACATGATGTAAAACTCTCATCTACTTTGATGCACTTGCGTAAAGGTAATAAGTTTCCCTTTACCATGAAGGTTGATGAATTTGGTGATATTCAGCCCCAATTTACTCATTCAAAATCGCTTCTTATTATTGAGAATGAAGAAGTATTCAATAACATTTCATCGGCGGGAGCATTCCTGAAAGAGGAATGTGGAGTTGATCTTTCTGATATGGATATTTTATTTGGTAGTGGTAATCGCTCAGCAAACAGCTATTTAAGTAGTTTGTATAATCGTTATCAAGAAGTGTACTGTTTTTTTGATTTAGAGTTAGGTGCACTTCGAACAGCTAAATCAATTATTGATGGCTCAACTCAGTGTGCTATTCAGTTTATTATGCCTACATCAGTAATGGAGTATATACAAAGCCATGGAAAGAAGCTTTCACCTTCGCACTATCAACAATTAAAAGAAATAAGATTAACAACACCTGCACTTAAATTAGCTGTAGATGTGATGTTGCGTACTCGTAAAAGATTAGAGCAAGAGGCATATTTATGATATTTGAGAATGAATCCTTACTGGATATGAAAGAAAAATTTGGTTTTAGACAGCTCTGTTTAGTTAACAGCTCATCAAACGCTTATGCTGAAATGCCTGTACATAAACATTTAGTTTTAAATGGCGGTAATAACCAAGGAAAAACAGCATCTTTGAATGTCATCAAGTTAGTATTGTTTCCCGAGTTTAACTTTTCAAATTGTGCGTCTAAGTTTGGCTTTCAAGGGCGGAATGGGGACTACTATTCAAAGCAAGATACCTTTGAACATTATTTCCCAACCAATCAATCTTATATCATTGTTGAAGCTACAAACCCCGAAGGTAATTTTTGTATTGTACTTTATCGTGCTTCAGGGGACTTTTCTTTTGGCCGGATATTGGTGCCTAAAAGTTTAAAAGAAATCCGAACACTTTTTTGGGACTTTACTACTAATGATAATGAAGGCATGGGATCTCCAGCACACATTGATAAAGTGCAGCTTCTCAGCCAACTAAAAGGGCAGGGTGGCATCCTTGTAAATGATGTAAATACGCTTTGTGAGCATATTTTTGGTGGCGCGCATTCGCTTGGCCAAAGAAGGTTCTGTTTAGTTCCGCTAATTGATGGTGGTAAGAAAGAATCAGTAAAATGCCTTCGCTCTCTCATCAATCTAGCTTTTGATTTAACTGCTAGTAATAGTGATACGCTACCTAAGGTACTAGCTTCAGTTATTGAGATGAAAAAAGATAGGGAAGAGAGCCAGGTTAAAGTTAACTTACTTGAGTCGATTGATAAGTACAAAACACTGGCGGAAAGACAGCAAGCTTTAGATAAAGTACGAGATAATATATTTGTTTGGCAAAAAGCGGATGAGTCTGTTTTAAGCTATAAAAGAGCGATAAAAACACAAGCAGTACGCTATCACTCTGTACTAAATACAATCGATTCGATGTTGACTGAACTTAAGCCTAAAAAAGAGATACTAGTTAATAAGGAAATCGAAGCAGGTGACAAATCAGTAAAAGCACATAAAGATGCTAAGTCGCTGCATGAACAGTTTTTATCTGACAAAGGCGTTTTAAAACAAAAAAGCAATGAATTGAAAGAGTTTTCAGAGAAGAAAATAAAGTTAGACTCAATTAGAGGTGCTTGGGGAGCAAGTTTTGATATTACTCAGGCAATTACTGATGCTAGTGAAGCAGTGTCTGAAGCAAAGAAAAAAATTGAAGGTATTAATAATGATGCTAAAGCGCAAGAAAACCTTCAGCACAAGATTAAAGAGAAAAACGAATTAATTGAGCAGCAACGGCAGCTTAAAGAAAAGCTAAATAACCACAGTTCTTTGTTGCTAAGCCAAGTAAGTCAGAAAACAGCCAATATTTTATTTAATATTAATCCGCGCTTTGCAGAAGTCTTTCACCATTTGTCAGACGAGCAAACAAGTGTAATTGAAGGCTTTGTGGATTTATTTGAAGATAATGACCATCAGGTCTCGTTATTTGGTTTGCCTATTCACCAAAATAGTCGATCACTATTTAGTGCTAATGATTTAACTGAAACATTAAATAAGCAGCTATCTGAAATTAATAGTCATCTTGTAAAAGTAGGTGATGCTATAAGTGATTACCAAGATAGCTTAAAGGCTTCTAATGCTGATAAACCTGACATGTTAAATGGTTTTAAGAACGACTTAGCAGAAGCAAAAGAAGAGTTAACGATATTAAATAGGGCAAATGAAATAGATCGCCGTTTTAAGGAGTTAAGTGATATCTATCCTCAAATGAAGATAGACAATGAAACGTTAGAAAAAGAGCATCTTGCCGCTAAAGCATTAGCAAAAAGTTTAAAAAGTGAACATGAAGCACTAACAAAAGAAAAAAAAGAGTTACTCCCCAACATTACTAAGCTTGAGTCCTTTAAAGTACGATTGAATAACTCAGCTCTACCTTACAAACAAACGTTTGATGTAATCAAGGTGGAGCAGTTAATTGAAGAAAATATAGATGAGGAGCTTATTCATACACTTGATAGTTCCATTCAACAACTTTCTACCAAATATGAACAAGCAATTGGAAGCCTAAAAGCATTATTTGGCCTAGAGCTAATTAGTAGTTTTAACTCCCTTAAATATACAGAGTCGTTAACTCAGGGTGATATTACTAGAGCTTTAAGTGAGTTCGGAGAGTTGTTCAATACTTTAGAGCAATCTCAAAATTTGCTTAGCAATGAAATTGGTACTCATAACAATGACATTAGCCTCAAAATAAATGAAATTAAGCTGGGTACACGTTTAATTGACAGTAGAGTTGAAGAGATCAATCGTAACTTCGAACACTGCGCTATTTCTGATTTAGAAACCGTTAATATGGTTGTAGAGAAGAACCCTCAATTTGCTGAGCTTGAACGTCACCTGGCACGAAACAACCCCGAATTTAGTGATAATTTAATCGATCAGGCATTTTATGAAAGATTAAATAAATTCTGTCTGCAGCATTTTACCTCTAAAGATAATTCAACCGTTATTAAGATGGAAAATCTTATAACAAAAGTTCGTTATGAATATCAAAAAATAGGCTCAAGTGTTAAAACTAGTAAACCACAGTCTGGCGGTACAACGGCAACTACCAACTGTATATTACTGTCTTATTTACTGCATCAGTTAACGGTACCTGAAACTGAAGTTAATATCCCGATTGTTATGGATGAAATCGGCAATTTAGATAGTACTAATATTCCAGAAGTGAGGAAAATTGCGGATGAATTTGGCTTTACCTTATTTGCGGCAACACCTGATTTAAACCCATCAGTAATTGATGCATTAAATAATTATGTCACGTTGGGTGAGTATATTTGTGATACGCCTGTAGCTGAAGAGGCGTTAACTATTTGTTTTAAACGTGAAGAGTACTTTGGCGATGAAGTTGATGAAAATACGTTAAGAAAAGAAGAGGAGCTTATTGAGTGAGTATTGTTCGTGTAGATGCTGCTAACACTATTTCACTTTTCCTTGCGCACAAAGATGTCGTTTTTGATCTTATTGATCATATGGATGAAAAGACAGATAGCTACGGTATCGATCTAACCAGATATAACTCGACATTCAGAAGGTATATTAACAAGTTAAAAGCTAGTAAAACTGAACGCACAGAAGCAGAACGTTTACAAATAGCTTTTGAAATAGAAAACCTTCAGCAGAACGGTTTAATAGTGAG
>Ga0105356_10007060_pt1 | contig 10388 bp, 5 predicted proteins | sample GOMGulsemesocosm_3_FD_83502 | JGI IMG/M metagenome (GOLD analysis project Ga0105356, IMG submission 83502) | Methane-oxidizing microbial communities from mesocosms in the Gulf of Mexico - GOM9D Gulf of Mexico | ecosystem: Environmental > Aquatic > Marine > Cold seeps | place: Gulf of Mexico...
AATGTCATGCTTTAGTTGTTCACGGATATAATTTAAATGAGTGGTACGTTTAATCGGTCGATTATTTCTGACGATGGGTTGTAAATTGTTAGCAACCATAGCCGCTTTAACTGCAACAGGGTCAGATTGCTGATTAATTAGTGTTAATAGTACGACAAAAAGCAATATCCCAGTTAAAAGGGAAAGTCCTGCGAGTATAATAAGACGACTATTACCGGACAGGACTTTCTTATCTTTATTAACCGCGCCTTGCCAATGGTTGGATAATTGTTTTAACGGTGCGGGGCGGTAGGTAGAGATAATTTGATGTAAGTTATCTTTTATACTCGCAATTTCCATACCTCCGGTATCGCTGATTCGATATCGGCCTTGGAATCCTAGTTCTAAAACAAGGTAGCATAACTCGATTAAATCGATGTTCATTGCTGGGCTTTGATTTAAGAGCTTAATGATTTCGAAAAACTGAGCGCCACCTTGATTATTCTTATGAAATGTCATTAAAAGGTTTCTAGTCGCCCATAAGCTTTGTCCACCCCAAGGGGTCGACATGACCATTTCGTCTAAGTAAGCACAAATTATATAGCGCGCAGTAATGATCGATTCTTTAGCTAACCCTTGATTCTTTAGTTGAAGGTCAATCGTTTTTAAGCTGTCTGCTATTTGTTGATACAGTGCTTTAGGGTCAGGATGATGACTCATTGAGCGAACATTTATCCCGAGCGTTAATAGCGGTGTAGCCGCAGAAACAATGGTATTAACATCAGATTGCAAAGACAGTTCGGGTGTATTTTGAGCATCAAAACTTACTGGTTGTGGTATGCGCTGATGATTCATTGCGCGATTAGGCTGACTACTGTCTCTATTGTTATCCCTGTTTCGTTGTCTATTACTCGCAGGACGCGAGATGAAAACGGTGCGGTCTTCATCATCAGCGACACTACTATCCTGAAAAAAACGATCATCCTGGCTCATAGTCATTACCTTTGAATAGCCCAGAGTTGTAGTTTTAGGCCGGGCACTTGGTCACCAATATGAATGGCCATGCCGGTAGAATTTTTTAAGTCTTGCCAAGCTTGGCAATTACGATCAAGTTCAAATGGGATAAAACCATCATGGTAGGGCAGTTCTCTTGGCATATAAGGTAAAAGTTTCAAATTAATACCTGGTAAACTGACCATTATGAGCTCTCGAATTTTCTCAATTGAGCTGATTTTCACTAAGTTAGTAAAGTTCTTTTGTATTTCGTCACTGGGTATATCGGCATTGACGGTAAGAACAAATGTAGCGCTATCGACAATCTGCGGATCGGCAAGTATGGCGCGGTAAATACCATATTTAGGGTCTTTTAATGGGATGTTGAAGGCGCGTGCTTTAGTTGATAGTGAGGATAGGCTGTCTTTAATCAAATGTGATAGCGGTGCGAAAGTCGCGGCGATATCTTCATGACGGTAGCCATTTAGCTCAGGCATAATTCGCTTTTCAGAGAATGAAGCCAGTTCACCGACGAGCATCACCATGTGTTGATAGGCTTGCTCAGGATGAAGTCTAGGTAATGTAGTTAGGTGATGCATTAATTGAGTAAAGCGGTTGACGAGTTGTAAGCTTAAGAAATCTTCAACTTCGGCAACACCACCTGAGCCCGAAGCGCTTGCTGAAATACGCCCGCTGAGATCTAAGCCGCGTTGGCATAATAAATCTTTAGTCATCACCAGGAGATCTGATAAATTATCGTTGGCTTGGCAATTAATTAGTGGTGGTATGAAACTATTATCAAAACTTATTTTCTTGTCTTTAGAGCACTCAAGTGCTTTTGCTATAGCCAAGCAGCTATATTGAGAGCGAGAATCATTTTCTAATAAAATATTAAACCTTAACCCCCCGATCATCAGCGTTGTATTATTGGGGCGATTACTTGACGAGTCATTGGCGTCGAGGGTTTTAGAAGTATAGCGTTGTAGTCCTTGCTCAGAATCAGGATAAAAGACTTCGACTTCACTAGATCGGATGGGCAAGCATAAGTAAACTTGCTGATTAATCATACCTTCTTTTAAATCGATCGGTGCTGGAGATGGATCTTCTTCTGGTATATTAAACGGTGTACCGTCCGGCATAATTCCTGAAGCTGATTTAATCGAAATTTTCCCCAATTCTAGTAGTTGGCTATCTAGAGTAAGTTCGTCGAATCCCCAACCATAAGGGCCGCTTAACTGCCTAACTTTATTTATGTAGGACTCAAAATATCGATCATTTTGTTGGAAGTGCGCAGGTTTTATAAATAACCCTTCAGTCCATAATACTTTGTTTTCTCTAGACATAATTTAATCAACTAACTTAGTTTTAGTATCTAACTCATCAATTGAGATAAATATTTTAGAGTTGTGCAAAATGGATTTGCAATTGATTCCAAAAAAGCAGGTTTCTGGGGTTGGGATCAGCGCGAGCCATTGTGATTCTTCTAACTGTCGAAACTGATAAGCCACGCCAATCGCCCCGACCTGCTTAGAAACTTCTTCAGTATGTATTTTATGGTCATTAGGTAGTACTAAAACATTAGACTTGGAGATCAAGGTTCCAGCCAAGGGATTTTTTTCAGCTTGAAACAAGTCGTAATAATCAGCTTTTAAGAACTCACTTGAATCGGTTAAATAGAACAATGTAATATTTAAAGGGCGGCTCTCACCATAGTCATCTGGATTAATATAATCAGAAGTGATGATATCAAAGCGTGCATCGACACCTGGCTTCTTGACAATAGTGCAGCCTGAGAACAAGACCATGAAGAATAGAGCTAGTGTGAGTGAAAGACTCGTTGGAATATGTTTCATTAATAATAACCCAAGCTAAACATCTGAATTAAATTCGCTATAAGCATCTGCAAAGTTCTCGCCAAATATACGTTGAAAACTGTCGTCGGAATCAATTTTGTATTCATTGTTATATAGATCTTTATATTGTTGCCATAGTTTTGCTTGAGCAGCTTTAGTTGATCCAATCTTGTCTAAGAAGTTAGTGCTTTGATGGCTGTTAGTGAACTCTTTTTCTAATGACTCAGCATCGAACTGTTTTAATAATCCCATCATCGCGACTCGAACACCGTGTAATAAAGCAGACTGGTGCATATTAATGTCGGAGAAAGCTTGTTCGAAGGCAGGTTGGGCAGATTGAAACCCAGGACGGTTTTGGTGAAATAATGAAAGAATTGCATCCTCAGCGTTGACTGAAAATTTTAAAGGATTATTTTCAGAGGTATTTAGTAATGTTTTACTCACTCTAAATTCGTTTTTAATGGCTGCACGCGCTTGTAATAAATCAAGCGTCCCTTGTATGACTGTTGGCATTAGTTCTAACCATTGTAGAGCGCTCTCTTCGGTTAATAATTTCTCGTCTATTCCTTGCTGTTTAAATGCGGCTTTGGCGGAATCTAATAATTTATTATTAGGGTTTGCCTGAGTGCTAGACTGCCTTTTTCGTGGCCGTGTGCTTTCAGGTCTAGTGAATTTAGCTGGTGCTTTTATGGGAGTTGCAGGTTTTGGTATCGCTTGTTCGTGCAAAGCTTCAGTATGTACGGGAGCACCCGTATCAGTGCTTACTTCTTCGGCAAAGAAATTATCGGTTTCTAACCCTTCGAAGAATGCGTCGTCCTCACTCATCACATGACTCAAAGCTTCAGGTATTGCGGGGCTCGGCACTAAAGGTTTAGATATCGAGATTTCTGCTTTTGCCTTCTCTGGAAGTGAAAAGCTTGTATTGTCCCAGTTCTCAGGAATCCCCGAGCTGCTTACTGCTTCATGGCGGTTGTCACTTTCAAATAGGTTCGTATCCGCAGCAGGAATGGAGTCGGATGGGGCGAAACTCATTGCTTGCTTAAAGGCGGGTGTTCGCTCAATTGCATTAGAAAGGGAAGGGATGGCTTCATGAATATCGGAAGTATTGTCTGTCTTTGGTTGATTGGAGGCAAGTAAATCCAGTGGGTCTGAACTATTCCCCCAAAAATCATCCATCTGATTTTCCCATTGAGCATGTTCGTCTGCAATAGCTTGGCTCTCGGGGTCTGTCACTTGATTGGTGGAACTTTCGAGCTCTGCTTGAATTAAATATTCACCTATTAGGAATTTTTGATTGTTGGATATCGGTAATTCTTGGTTCTTACCTATTGCTTCATTCGACTCTGCGTTAATGATGCCATTGGAACTGATGTCTTTTATGTAAAAAATATTATTACGTAAATGTATTTCTGCATGCTTGGAAGAAATAAATCGCTCAGGATCGGGCAGGACCCAGTCAGAATTTTGGTTACGGCCGATGATGGATAAGGTTGACTCAAAAACCTTACTATTATCTGGCAGAGCTCCATTTTCAGGATTACTAATAATTTTAAAAATTAACTTCATGAAATCCATTTCACTTTTAAAGTAGTGCGCTACCAAATAGGTAGGTTAAATAATTTTCGCAATGATAGCATTAAATATGACGGTTAACATTTATAAAATATTATTAATAGTGAAGATATTGTAAACAAAAAATAATAATTATATTCCCGAATAAATATCTGTTATTGTTCCTGCGATTTTTTATGTAAGTGATGATTAATACTTGTATTTAATGCTTTATCTAATACTTGAGTATTAGGCCGTTCAAAAAAGGGAAGTTTTGACGTGTCAGATGAAATAGAAAATGAAGTAAATGTTGATGAGGATGATTGTACGATTCTTGTTAAGAAAACTTTTGTAGCATCCGAAGAAAATATAATTTCAGAAGATGCAACCCAACTTGCGCAAGGAAAGCGACGAGTTAGTGCCCAAAATAAAAGCGTTGCTCAGTGTGATGATGAACTGACTCGTATTTCCCCAAGCTCTGTGAAGACCAACCCTTCTTCTGCTCTCTCTAGTATTGTTTCTAATGCAGAAGGACTGGAAGTGTCTGATTATTCTACATCTGATTTGACTGGATCTTCGACGGGTACCTCTTTAACAGATGCGATTAATAGAACAAATCTTGAAGTTAAAGGTTTAAAAAGTAGAAATAAACAACTTAAAATAATCAATCAAAGATTCCTGCTGGCATCTAAGCTAGGCGTTGGTGGAATGGGGGCGGTATATCGAGCTAAGGATTTAAGAAAGGTAGAAGCACAAGATAAAAATCCCTGGGTTGCTTTAAAGTTATTGAATGAAGCCTTTAAAGAGCATCCAACTGCATTCATAGCATTGCAGCGTGAGGCCCAAAAAAGCCAAAAGCTTGCTCATCCAAATATTGTAAGGGTGTATGACTTTGATCGTGATGGTGAAACCGTCTATATGACGATGGAGCTATTAAAAGGCGAAGATCTAAATCATATCATTAAGCGTAAAAAGAGGGGGCTGGAGCGTGAAGAGGCATTAAGTATTATTCGCCAGGTTGGTGGTGCTTTAGCGGAAGCGCATAAGCATAATATTGTTCACTCTGATTTTAAACCGGGCAATATTTTCTATACAGAAGGTAAAGTCGCCAAGGTATTTGATTTTGGTATCGCGCGAGCGGTCTCTGAAATTGGCACAGGGCCTTTCAATGTAGCTAAAGGTGCTGCTATTGATAATGACAATACAATGTTTGATGCCTCAACTTTAAATGCACTAACCCCTGCTTATGCCAGTAAAGAAATGCATGACGGACAAGATGCATGTAAAAGTGATGATGTTTATGCTTTAGGTTGTGTCGCTTATGAGGTACTTACTGGGAAGCACCCTTACGGAAAAACGCCATCTAATAAAGTTGTGGAGCATGGACTTAAGTTTCCTAATGTTGATGGTATAAAACGTAATCAGTTACGAGCTTTACGGAAATCAATTGCTATAGATCGTAAAGACCGTTATCAAACTGTCGATGAATTTCTAAATGATTTTTTACCTGAAAGAAATAAAATAAGTACAGTAGTTAAAGTATCACTTTCTCTTCTTGTTCTCGCCTTGTTGTTAAGTGGTGGACTTTATTACAAGCAGCAACAAGATATACAGCTTAAAGAACAGGCCCTGTTAGCGGAGCAGGAAATAGTTAATGCTCAAAGGTTAGCAGCAGAGAAACAGGTAGAGTTATCTCGGGTAAGAACTAGAAACCTTGAAGATACTAAATTAGATATAGAACAGGTTTTTGATAAGTATGAGCAAAATGCTATTCGGTTGAAAAAACGTTTGGATGAACATGCTTTTGTATCATCTGCATCCGACAGTCTAGAGTGGCAGTTATCTGTTACCCGTGATATATCGTCTCTAGAATCTATCTATATCAATAATGATTGGATTTCTGTTATCTCTTTAAAGCACTCGGAAGAATATATTAAGCCGATTATAAGTAAGGCCTTAAGTGATTTTGAAACGAATAAGCAGGCAGTGGAAGTTTGGTTGAATGGTTATCATAAGAAGGTTTCAAATGTATATCTGGCAAAAGCTCGTGATGAAATTTACGTAGAGAACTACCCATCAGCTAAAAAACTGATTACTTTAGCGCGTCAGTATTATAACGAGAATAACGAAATACCTCCTGTGCAAGCATTGTTGTCAAAAAAATGGAAAGCAAAAAAAGGGCAGGACAAAGAGTTATTGCGCCAAGAAAATTACAGATCGTATGAAGTTTATAATGAATCGGCCGCTCGACACGTTTCATCTTGTACTGAGCTGTTATCCAGCACTGGCAGTGGTTTTAGTTATGATATGAAAGTATTGCAGCGGAAACTTACCTTGTTGAATAAAAAATATCGTTCGATAAAGAGTGAGGTTAGTACGGCCAATAAATCTCATGTTAAAAGCTTAGGTCAATGTATTCGTCTGTATGGAGAAACGGACCCTAAAGAGGCTAAGGTTGTTTTGACTAAGGCAAGGAAGCTATTTCCAAGTTACGCTACGGCATTAGCGAATATTACTATTCGACCATTCGATTCCTGTAATCCCAACTTTGCCGGTAAGGGAAGGCGGTATTCTTGTTCCGATAGGCTCATTAATAACTCTGGTAGTACAGGTCCTGAACTAGTTGTGATACGCAGTAAGTCATCCGGTATTTTTGCTATTGGTAAGTATGAGGTAACTCAGGGGCAAATGGCCATTTATTGTCGCCAAAAGCAATGTGATATTCCTAAAGAAAAAGACTTCATGTTGCCTGCAGTAGGTTATTCCCTAGGGCGTATTAGCTCTTATATCGCATGGCTAAATAAAGAAACGGGTTTTAATTACCGGCTGCCTAGTCACTCAGAGTGGGACTATTCTGCAAGGGGGAGAGGAGGAGAGCTAGATAATGATAGGAATTGTCAGTTAAATTCACGTGGTTTGGTCAAGGGTGTTCGTCTATTGCCCGTCGATATCGGGAAAGAAAACAGCTGGGGGTTAGTTAATCATATTGGTAATGCACAAGAGATTGTTAAGGATGCTTCTCACTATCGCGTTGCGGGAGGATCGAAACTTACCCCGATGGAAAGTTGTGGATTAGAGACCTTAAGTAAATATCAAGCAGAAGATATTGCTGTAACAGGCTTCAGAGTCGTTCGAAAGATAGTATCGAAATAAATAGGATGTAATGTGAAGTATATTTATGCGTGCTGTATTTTATGGATGATGACAGCACAGCCATTATGGGCAATAGATTCTACTGCTCATATCATTAATGATATCCCCAAATTAGAAACAAACCTGCAGATTGGTAGTTATAAAGGTTGGGACTTATATCTAGATAGTTATGTTGAAACTGATTCTTCTGGTTTTGGGTTTTATCAGCTGGCACCCAGGATTATCAAAGAAATCCATAATGATAACGTGCCGGAGAAGCAACATAGTAGTGAGCTTGTGAATTTTTCTAGCTTTTTAATTAATTTGTTTTCAGAAGCTGTGATGGAAAAAAAGACTCGCTTACCTGACCATCAATTAACAGAACTCTTTAATCTTGCCTATGAAGTTAATTTTTCCAAGCTAGATGCCGCAAGATTGGAAATTCAGTCAGTTGAAACTGTGGCTAGTTTATTATCAATGAATGAGCACCTAGCGACTGTTTCTAAAAGAATTGAAGAATATTACATCTCTCAGATTAATTGCCCCGTTAGACTACAGTGGGAGCGAGTAGTCAATAAGCCGATACTATCTATTAAATTTGTTGTCATTGAAGAGTTTAATGAGGACTCTGATATCGATTATCTTGGCTGTTTCAATCGAATAGATAGTCGGTCTGCTCAAGCTGAGATGCTCTGGGTTAATGACATTAAAATTAATCAATCTTCTGATGGTAGTATGCAAGGGGTAGCTGCAAACGCTAGAAAAATATTGGCTAGAGAGTTAAAGGAAAAAACAAACTACAACCCTATGGGTGTCAATGGTTTTTCTGAGGGAATGCTTGTTTTACTGGCGGACAAAGTCTCAAAGCTCTATTACAAGTCGGGTGGTGGCCAGTTGAATAATGAGCAAAGCCGTATGCTAAGTAATCATCTAACTGAGATTTATCGGACCCGAGGGATAACCTTTAATCGATTAGGTGAAATTGCTGACAGATTAAAAGCATATTATCGTGATCAAGGTTTTATTATGTCAACGGTGTATATTCCAAAGCAGGATTTTTCCAAGACCAATGGTACGGTTTATTTATCTGCGCAGAGTGGCGTATTAGGTAAAGTGAAACTAAATAGCGCTAGCGATTTGGTTTATAGTGACGAAGTAGTCTCAGGAATATTTAAGAACTATCTCGGTCGTGGAGTAAAGGCTGACATATCGGATACATATTTTAAACTTGGATTATTACCTGGTTTATCTGTTAAATCAGGTTTTTTTGAAGTTGGAGATAATCCTGGTGAGACAAACCTGATTGTTGATGTCGATAAGAGTTGGGGGAATGTTTCGCTAGTTAGTGATAATTATGGTTCAAAACTTACTGGTGAGAATCGCGCCTTAACATCTGTTGATTGGCATAATCCATTAGGCTACGGTGATAATCTTACAATGGGTTATTTATATGGTTTTAATCCTGATAATACACAGTTGGGTTATTTGAACTACCAGTTTCCAATCGTATTACCGAGCAGCTACCTAGGGCTCTCTTATGAACAAAATATCTATTCAGCGTTAAAAGATTTAGGCGGTAATACTCCTGTCATTGTCGAAGGTGAATCCGAAAATTCAGGAGTATCAATCAAGCAGCACCTCGTCAACAATAAAGATATCAATGTACGGATGGATTTACAGGTGAATAAAAAAACAGCAATGGTGAATTCTGAATTTAAAACAGACCCAAAGCCAACCATTGTAGAAAGAAAAGAAATCTCAGAAATTTTCTCTTTGGGGCTTCATATAGATTTTCTTCTTAATTCTATTAAAACAGCCGTACTCATAGATACCCAAGGGGCTTGGGGGGAAGTCAGTGATGCTGATGAAATAAGTCTTGATCAGGAATTTGTTAAGTTCAGTGCATCGATTAATACCAGTACATTAATGGTGTTTAGTCGGCGATTAAAATCCAAGTTTTCATTCTATATATCGGGCAGTTATAGCGATAAATCATTGCCCAGTTATGAGCAGTTTGGCATTGGCGGGCCGGATAAGGTAAAGGCATTTACCTCATCAGTATTTTTAGGTGACTCGGGGCTATATGGCAATGTCGAGCTAACAAGCAATCTATTTAACCTCTTATCTTCTAGAAACTCAGTGGGTATTCATAAACTTGATATTGGATTGTTTTATGAAAAAGCGATCGCAAAGTTAAATGGATTTGCAGCAGCGACTCCCATTAGTGCTGAAGTTAGCGGTTATGGCGGGCTCATAAGATATTATTGGCGAAGAAACTTAGTTATTGATTCAAGTTTGTCTTTTGTGGATGGGAAATATTCTGAAGATGATTATCAATTTTTAGATAACGGTGAGAATGGTAAGGGGCTTATAAATGTTCGTTATACTTTTTGATTTATTGTTGGTTAGGTTTGCATTCTTACTAGTATTTGTCACGAGTGCATTCTTTGCTATGAATGTAAATGCAGCCCCTTTGGGCGGAAATGTCACTAATGGCACAGCGGTGATTAGCACGCAAAATACAACTACCAATATAACTCAGGAGACTGAGAGTCTCATTATTGATTGGAATAGTTTTAATTTAGATAGTGATGAAGTTGTAAATTTTGATCAGCCTAGCAGCAGTTCAATTGTCTTGAATAATATCTTACAGAATGACGCGAGCGTAATTAATGGCACGATTACTGCGAATGGAAAAGTAATATTAATTAACCCGCGAGGTTTGATCTTTGGTGGTGAAGCTCATATTGATACAGGTGATTTAATTGTTAGCAGCCTTTCTATGGTGAAAGAGGAGTTTCTAAATGGTGAGTTTGCATTTAGTGATATAAATGAAAATCAAGGTGTGATTATTAATCATGGCACTATTCTAGCTGCTAG